>ENA-OQBL01000511-OQBL01000511.1-human-gut-metagenome-genome-assembly--contig:-NODE-511-length-20250-cov-7.516523_pt1 | contig 20250 bp, 17 predicted proteins | sample MGYA00242747_ERZ504553 | MGnify/ENA primary metagenome ERZ504553 (study PRJEB26092, sample SAMD00036240) | human gut metagenome | host: Homo sapiens | study: EMG produced TPA metagenomics assembly of...
AAAAAACACATTAAATTTAGAAGTAACTGTTTTCTGTTTTTATGATGTATCAAATTGCAGATATGATTTTTGTCGCAAACATACCATTTACTTACTGTATTTATATATAGTTAATGTTTATTTTTAACTATATTATATCTTATGTTATCTTTTTTAGCAATACATATCCTAATTCTACACTACAAATTTTCGCGGTAAATTTTGTGCATATTGCTATGTTTTGTTAAATTATACACAAGTTTCGATAATTATAATGTTTATGACATAAATAGATGAATTACAAAAAGCAAAAACCGCCAACAGTGATATATATTTTAAAAAACATTAGTATTTTTTAGCAAACTGTATTGCAATAAGCAAAATATTAAAGTATAATAAGTATAAGAAATAAAGAAAGTTTAAACTACGTTACTAAGGAGGTAATCTATGAAAAAACTTACTTTATCAATATTGATATTTTTATTATCCATATCATTTGTTGCATGCAGCTCGGCTAATACGCCCTCGCAAGGTTCTTCTGCTTCGGAAAGTACTGACAGTAATTCAAGCAATAATGCTTCAAGTAACAATAGCAGTTCTTCAAACAACAATTCTAATTCAGGGGAAAATACTACACTTAACGATACTTCATTTAAGATTGGCGTAGATGATCAACCGTTTAATTTATCACGAGCAGGTATGAGCGCTTCAAATGAATCAGGAGATTATATGTTCTATCTAAATACACTCTACTTTCATGATAACGCCGCTAACACTACTGTAATAGCTTGTAACAAACCTGACTGTGATCATATAACTAATGTTGACGATGGAGAAAGCGATTGTAACGCATTTTTCCCTCAGGATAAATATTATTACGACAAAGGTTTTTCATATTACAACGACAGCATCTATTTGCTTGGAAAGAGCAGTAAGGATGCAAAATCAGTTTCACTCTACAAAATAAGCAAAGATGCAAGTACAAGAGAAGAAGTTGCAAAATTAATCAGTGTATCTGATTTGAACAGTATTACTGTTTTTGCTGTACATAAAGGTTATGCGTTTTGGTCGTTAAACACAGACAAAAGCGCACAACTGCTCGCTACAAACATTGATAAGCCTACTGAAGTTAAAAAAATTTTTGAAAGCAACGAACTTGCGGCAGGCATTCACAGCTTAATCGGTTCAGGTGATTATTTATACTTTTCAAATTCGTATTCGGAAGATAAGAACTATGAAAATTGGGCAGGATATATTAATCAGCTCGACATCAATACTTTAAAAACTAAAAAGTTGATGGATGTGCCCGATGATTACACTGTTGCAAACGGAAAAATCTATTATCTTGAATCAAGCGCTTTATATTGCTATACAATTGATAGCGATTCAAGCGTTAAAATTGCAGACAGTCCCGAAAATTCACAACTTATAATAAGAGACACCGACTACCTCTATCTTACTAACTGGGATAACGAAAAGGTTTCATCGGATAATTACAAAGTTTTTGTAATGTCCACCAACGGCAATATTATTGATACTATTCCTATTCCCGACTGCGAATTTTTCCGAGGCGGACTTCATAATTTGTATATAGAAACAACAGACCGCAAAGTAAAGTATTTGGAAAAATTCACAAATTCAAAAAGGAACCCATAATTGGAATACCGCATACTCAGTTTCTGAAAACGGTCAGGTTACCCTTAATGAATGAGTATATAAAATTCATTACTAAAAATTACAAAAAATCACCGACAAGTTTAGTTACTGCTTGTCGGTGTTTTTATGTTTATGAAGTTTTAATTCTGTCAAATTTAAAAGCACGGTTATAATACTAATCAAAAATATTATTGTCAGCCACAGTGACGCTGTAAATGTTCTTGAGAACAGATTTACGAGCATTTGATTTCCTGTTAGACTTTGAGAGTTTAGTGTTTGTGCATTATCGACAAGCACATTCAGGTAATTTGAAAGGTCAAAAATGTTATCATTCGGTATATATTTTGAGGGGATAAAAATGCTGAAATCACAAATATTAAACACAATCAAAAGCGCGGCAGGTATTCCTGCAAAAACAAGCACAAGTGCAACATATTTCAGCGGAATATTTTTTAGCGAATTCAGAAAGTAGTTTAATTTGAGATTTTCTTTTATCTCCTCAAAAAATTTTCTACTGAACCTATACCACAACTTCAATGCAATAATGCTAAATCCGATAAATATTGCAAGGTATAAAATATGTTCAAATGACGAGAGCGTTTGATTTTTCCCATTCAGATTAACCGAATAATACTGCGGCAAATCCATTTGCTCAACAATTGCTCCCGTATATACCGGATTATCGTAAACAATCATATCAACCGTTCTGTCACCATAATTTTCGGATGTTGTATATGGAACATACACCCTCTGTTTGTCATCAGCAGAAAACTTATTTATTAAACTTTCGTTTTCGCATATCACACCGCAAATTGTATATTGATTTTCGTCAATGCAAATCTTTTTACCGACTGCATCTGCTGTAAAAAAACAGTTTGAGAGCAAGAGAACTTCCAATTATTGCAACCTTATCTCTGTTATCTATGTTTTTGGACGAAATATTTTCGCCGTTAATTTCGGTCTTATAATCCGAAAACCAGTTTTCATTCACAAGTACCGTAGTTACGGTTTCTTCCTTAACTTTTGTTTCTTTACCCTCGGAACAAAAAGCTATGCCTTTGTCAGTAATCCGTTCAAACAGCTTTTCAAGTTCAGAAACCGTTTTTGGAGCAGTTTCGAAATTTTTATCATAAGTTAATTGAGTAACATCAGGTAATTGCCCTTTTGCATTTTCAATAATTATAATATTCGCAATAAAAACGCTCACAGTCAGCAACAGCAGTAACAGAAACGAAACAATTTTTCTTTTGCTCACACTGTTTCCTCCTCAATATAAACACTTGAACCGTTTTCTATACTCTTGGTTGTTTTATATACAACTTGACTGTCGCCAAAAAGTGAGTCCGATGTCACCTCGCAATACAGCTCGTCACTGTTACATATATCCACCGAAATCTCTTCAACTGTTGCATCACCGTTTTCGGTTTTATTTATAACAAATACTATTCCTGTATTGCCTGCCCCATCCACCGATGAAACAGGCAAAAGATAATGTGTTTTCATATCATTTGAACCTGCGGTATCGTCAATTACACCTGTTTGAACCGAAACCACTTTGACCTTTGGAAGAAGCATATTATTGATTGTTTTTGAAAAATATGTAAGTAATGCAATCACAATAAAAAATACAATTGAAAATTTCAACACTACGCTCTTTAGCTTATCTTTTTTCATAAAAGCCTCTCTCCTATCCCTTATCAGTTCCGACAAACGGCGAATCAATATCCCTGTGTCCGTAAAGATAAATAAGCAATGCAGGAATCATAAATATAACTCCGCAGGCAAATATTATGCCGTAATCCGAACTACCGACATCAGTAAGCGTTACGGAAAGCGGATACATACCCTCATTATCAAAATAAATCAGCGGTTGTTCAACTACATTCCAATTATCAATAAAGCAAAGCAACGCAAGTGTTATGAGTCCGCCCTTAATCTGAGGAAGAATAATATTAGTAAATATCTTCAAATATGACGCACCGTCAACTCTTGCCGCCTCAATTGCGGAATCGGGAATGTATTTTATACTTTGCCTCAAAAGACAAATTCCGAATGCAGAAAAAGTTCCGGGTAAAATTACCGCAAGAAAATTATTCAGCAAATTCATATTTTCAAGAATCATATAATCAGGAACAAGTGTTACCTGCAACGGCAAAATGAGCAAAATTATGTATATGAAAAACAGCTTGTCCCTGAACGGGAATTTCAATTTTGCAAAAGCAAAAGCCGCCAATGATGATACTGCAACCTGACCAATTACTGTCGGAAAAGTACAAACAACCGAATTCCAGAACTTTAACAAATACTCGGGTTTTCTGAAAAGAGTCTGATAAAACTGCTCCAAAGTTGCCATATTCGGAATCATATTGAGTTCTTTATATTTTCCGTCAGAAAAATTAAACATTTCACTTACCTGTGAACCTGTCATAAATGAACAAGCAAGCATATAAATGACAGGAAACAAAAACAGCACAGTTACAGCAATCAGCAAAATATATTTTAGTATTTTCATAACCGTATCTTTCATAACAAACCTCTCAAGAATAGCTGTGTTTCCTTTCAAAGCAAAAGAAAATAAACAGCACAATAATTATAAACAGCGATAAGACAATTGATGCCGCCGACAATCTTGGATAGTTGAGATTGTAATAATTGTTGTTGATGAAATTTTGCAAAAAATACACATTGGTGTTTGGATAATCACCAAACAAAGCAAATACCTCACGGAAAATTTTAAATGAATAAATAAGCTCCATCAGAAAAACAAAAAATGTAGTTGGCGCAATCATAGGTATAGTAATTTTAGTCACAAGCTGATGAGCTTTTGCACCGTCAAGCCTTGCGCTTTCGTAGAGAGATTGCGAAACATTGGCAATGCCTGCCGTAAAAAGAATCACACAAAATCCGCAGTACTTCCACACATAAATAAAAACGATCATCACCATAGACCATTCCGAATTAAAAAATTCAACAGTATTAAATCCAAGTGAATTAAGTAATCCGTTGATTGCACCGTAATCATCAAAAACCAATTGCCACACGCAAATCAGAGATGCAATCGGAACTACAACAGGAATAAGCAATGCACTTCTGAAAAAGGAAGATATTTTATTAAAAGAATTAAGAAACAACGCTATCAAAAACGAAATCACCATTAACAACGGTATCGCCGTAACTGTAAATATACCCGTGTTTTTAAGTGCAAGCAAAAATGTATTGTTTTGAAAAAGCTGTATGTAATTTTCTATGCCCACAAAAGTATCGCCGACATACAGGCTTTTGGTAAAACAAATTATGTACGGCACAATATAAAACACCGCTATGCCTAAAAAAGACGGTAATATAAACAGGTATGCTGCTATATGTTCTTTTTGTTTTCTTGTTAATTTAGATTTTCTCATAATTTATTCCTACTCAGTCAAATAAATTTCCGTTGCCGATGTAAGCTGACGAATAAACTTATCCTTTGATATACCTTTATTTATATAATCATCAACTATGTCACCGATAACATTGTCATTATAATATGAATGTGACACATCTTGATACAAAGTGCAAGCGTTTACATTATCGGCAATGTCAATGTATGCTTTCATAAAATCGTTGTCAATCCCGATAATTTTTCCGTCATCATCAGCTTGTTTTGAGGCACTATATTTTGCCTGTTCAAATGCCTTTTTGTTGACCGGAAAAGATATGTTTGCAGAATATGAAATTCCTTTTGCCCCGCACATTTTAGTTTGAACATCTTCAGAAAGTGCAAATTTAAGAAAAGTATACGCTTGCTTTTCAAAATGTGTATTGCTGTTTATTCCAAATCCAACCTGAACAAATGCAGAATAATCATTATCCGACTTAACCAATCCTCTGCAAATCACAGGTGTTTCATTCTCCGATTTATAATACGCATATTTTCTTACCATTAGTGATAATGAACGGTTTATGTAAAGGTCATCAAATATGGAGTCAGGAAAATCTTCTTTTGAAGCATTCAGCAATCTACACATTGTGTCAAGTTTACTTTTGAAATCATCGCTTTCAAAATATGTGACTTTATTTTCAAAATCAACATAGTTATTTATAAATCGGTTAAATAATTGCATAGGATAATTAAACATAGAATTTGTGTCATTGTAACCGCTTATAAAACCAAAATTTGCCTTTTCATTACTGAACGAAAAAAATTTTTTCGGAAAGATTTTTATATGTCAAAACAGTATGGTTATCACAGGAAATATTGAACTTTTTCAACTTTTCCTGTGTTGAAACAAATACATCAGTCCCGTAAAACAGCGGTACAATATACCGTTTTCCGTTATAAATTCCGCACTTCATTATTGCACTGTTAAAATTATTAAAGTCTATTTTATCCGCTTGTGTGTTGTTATCGCAAAGCTTATTTACATCAAGAAATGTGCCGTTGTTTAATAGCTTTTCAAACGGTAATTTCTGATTGATTGAAATAATGTCAGGACCTTTTCCTGCCATAAGTTCAGTTGACAACTTTGTGTTTATTTCATCTTCCGAAGCAAATTTTTGAACAGCAATCTGATATGATTTATCATAATTTTGCAGGCAATAATTATTGTATATTTTTATCAGATCACAAAAATCATCACTGTCATTAGATGTGTAATAGGTCATTCTATTTTTCACATCACCAAAATTTTCGCTTTCGGTACACCCCACAAAATTCATAATCACGATTAAAACAAGCAAAAACAAACTGACAACCGATTTCTTCATCTCCACCCCACCTTTCGGCACAATCCACTCCATATACCCTCATTCATTCTGTTAAATAAATTTCCGTAGCAGCCGAGAGCTGACGAATAAATTTATCTTTTGATATACCTTTATTTATATAATTGTCAACAATCTCACCGATAACATTGTCATTATAATATGAATGTGACACATCTCGATACAAGGTGCAAGCGTTTACATTATCGGCAATGTCAATGTATGCTTTCATAAAATCGTTGTCAATCCCGATAATTTTATTGTTATCATCCGTTCTTGAGCCGGCAACAAGCTTGGCATTATCGTAAACAGACATATTCACAGGAAAACTCAAACTTCCTGATGCTGTTGCACCAATTTCTTGAATTTCATCACTAAGAGTATATTTTATAAACGCAAGTGCTTGCTCCTTTAGTTGCGTATTATTATTAATTGCATATCCAACCTGTATGTGTGCGGAATTAACATCTTTACTTTTTGTCAATCCACGAAAGACTACAGGTGTTTCATTTATAGATTGATAATAAGAATAATTTCCTGCCATTAACGGAAATGACCGATTTATATACAATCCGTCAAACAATTCATTTGTATTGTTTTTTTGAGAAATCGTCAACATCTGCATCATTACATCTAAATTATCTTTAAATTCATCGGTATCAAAATACACAGCTTTATTTTCAAAATCAACATAGCTGTTTAAAAACCTGCAAAAGAGTTGCATTGGATAATCAAACCACAAAAAATCCGACAACTCATTAGATACAAATGAATAGCCTTCATCATTTGAAAAATAATTTTCAAATACATCTGAAAAATTACTGTATGTCAAAGAAAAGCCGTTATTTTCTTTGATATCGAAATTTTTCAATCTTTCTTCTGTAGATACCAATACATCAACTCCATAAAACAGCGGTACAATATATAAACCGTTATTATAAACTCCTGCGTTGAGTATGTTAACGTTATAATCATCAAGATTTATTGCATTTGAAGAATTATCATCTTTTAGCAAATCATAAATATTCATTAATGAACGGCTTTCAATTAATTTTTCAAAAGGCAATTTTTGACTAAGTGAAATAATATCAGGTCCACTTCCTGCCATAATTTCAGTTGATATCTGCGTTGACATTTCTTGTTCAGAATTAAATTTAACTATCTCAATTTGGAAAGACGGATTATTACTGTTTATGCAGTATTTATTGTGTTTTTCTATAATCCAAGACAGAGAGTCTTTATCATTTAATGTGTAATAAACAAGATGATTTTGTTCGCTGTTATTTTTTATTGCACAACTTGAAAATGAAGTAATTATTATAACACTTAAAAGTATAGCTAGTATGACTTTAATAGATTCATGTGTTTTAAATAAAAAGCGTGTGAACATAATTATATTTTATCCTTAGTCTATTCCGTTAAATAAATTTCCGTTGCCGCTGTGAGCTGATGAATAAATTTCTCTTTTGAAATATCTCCGCTTAAATATTCATCTACAATATCACCTATAACCGTAGAATTGTAATAAGTGTCGAACAAATCATAAAAACTATATAAACTGCACTCAGTTATATTGTCAATCATATAGCCGTAATCATTTAAAACAGTGGTAAACGCTTTCTCGAAAATTGCTTCTTCGTTACTGTCGATGTTTCCGTCTTCGTCAAAATCAATCGCCTGTTCTGCTGAACCGATCGAGTTTTTCAAAGTGCTGTTGTTAACAGCCAGAGCACAATATTCTGTATTCCAATTTGTTTGAATGCTCTCAGATAAGCAATACTCTATAAAAGGTAACAGCTTTTCTTTATGCTTACAATTGGAATTGAACGCAATGCCAAAATCAACAGATGCAGAAATTATATTTTTACTTTGACTGAAATTGTTTACAAGCACTGGATTAGAGCTGTAATAATACAAATACGCATAGGTTCTGACCATAAGTTCAAATGAGGAAAATTGCTTATAAAAAACAGAATCACCTTTACTTATATTTTTATATAAAAAATAATAACTATTTTCATTGGTAGTGTCGTTGTTAATTAAATCATAAATATAGTCTAAGCTTTTTGAAAAATCTTTAGTATCAAATTCAATTTCACTGCTGTTATAGTCAAAAAATTGAGCTAAAAATGAATAAAAGAAATTCAAGTTATCCTCCGTGCTTCCAAAAAGAGAATAGCTTTCTCCGCTTTGTGAAAGAGCATCATTTAATGCTTCGTACGAAAAGTCAGTTGAGACTAAATTGTACTTACCCAGCGTTTCCTCTGTCGATATAAAAGCATCTATAGAATATGCCAAAGGTACAAAATAGCGTTTTCCATTAATCACTCCCGATTCCATTACTTTTGTGTTATAATCGTCAAAGTTAATCTCGGAATAATATGTATTTATAAGCTCATCGACATCTAAAAGAGTGCTATTAGCCGCCATTTTTTCAAAAGGAAGCTTTTGACTTAGTGAAAAAATATCAGGTCCTTCACCTGCCATAATTTCTGTTGACATTTTTAATTTCATTTCTTCCTGAGATTCAAATTCCACGATTTCAATTTGATAGGACTCATCGTAATGCTTTGTACAATATTTATTGTACCTTTTAATAATATCGCAAATAGCATCCTCATAGTATGCACAATATGTAAGACTTTGAGGAATTGCTTGAAGCTGTGCTTTCACCACATCCGCTGAAAGCAAACACAGTAATAATAAATTGTAATGTTAAAATTATCGCAATTCTATTTTTCATAATGATTTACCTTGTGATTATATATATCTTAACATAATTCTAAATCATTAATCTGTAGTCTATCTGAATTTTTATTATTTAAATCAACAATAACGCTCTACTTGTTAATTCATACGGATAAGTAGCGAAATTAATATGCACTGAGTTAAATTCACTTCATTAATAATTGAAAGTAACATATAAATCCTTTGCAATTCCCTTTGCAGGGTCAAAAACAACTACAGTATCACCCTTAACTTTAGTTATAACTACATAATGCAATAAGGAATCGTCAATCACTACATGTGCAATAGCAAGTATAGGTAATTTAGAGGTTAATGATTACTTATCAGCTTCATTCTGTTAAATAAATTTCCGTTGCCGCTGTGAGTTGACGTATAAACTTTTCCTTTGAAATATCCCCGTTTAAGTAATCGTTCACAATATCTCCGATAACCGAGGAGTTGTAATAAGTATTTTCAAATTCCAGATAATCATATAAAGTACAACTGCTTATACTGTTAATCATATCTAAATATTCATTAAAAAATCTTAGTTTTTATTTCATCTGAATATTCTTCCTCAGATTTCTCATACTCTCCATCATCATTAATATCATATACACGTTTTGACGTATGGTCAATTACATATTCAAAAGCAGCTTTATTTACAGGCAGTGCCCTTACCACTATTGATGGTGATGAGCTGCTTTCACTCCATAATTTTTGAATATCATAACTTAAAACATATTGAATAAAAGCCAATGCTTTTTCTTTGTTATTTGAATTATTATTCAATGCAATACCACATTGAACAAATGCTGATACTGCATTCGCCTTTTTATTGTAGTTTGGAATAATAACCGGCGTGCTGTTATTATTATAAATATAAAAATAAGAATTTAGCGTACTCATCATAGAACCGTCGAAAGATAATTGTGAAGTACGAAACAAATTAATTACCTATTATATCCCATGTAGTTCCTTCTTTTCTTGAATTATCATTCCTAATCATTTTTCCAATATAATCTAAGCTCTCGGTAAATTCATCGCTTGAAAATTCTGTAGTTTTATTATAAAAATCCACATATTCATTAACATAGGAAAGGAAGAACTTATATGTTTCATCTTTATTTCCAAAAAGCGCATAACTATTGTCTTTGTCAGATAACCGTATCTCTAACTCTTTAAATGAAAAGTTAGTATTTTCCAAATTATATTTATCTAATATTTCCTGAGTTGTTATAAGTATATTTGGGGCAATAAGTTATAGGTATAATATATCGCTTTCCATTGTAAATTCCGCAATCCATTATTGTTGAATTATAGTCATCAAAATCTATATCGGATTTGTATAATTCCGCAAGCTCATCTATATCCGCAAATGAACCGTTATCAATCAGCTTTTCAAAAGGTAATTTTTGATTCAATGAAATTATGTCGGGTCCTTTCCCCGCCATTATCTCCGTTGATATTTTTGTAAGCATAGTATCTTCCGAATCAAATTCCACAATTTCAATTTGATAGGACTCATCAAGGGTTTTAAGACAATAATTATTATATTTTTGTATCAATTCTACACAAACCGAATCTTCATTGTTTATGGTATAATATTTTAACTTTTCGTTACTTTTGATTTTGTATTCATCACAAGAAGTAAGACTCAATAACATAGCACATAAAATTGCTAAAATTATACTATTTGAAAACACTTTTTTCATAATGATTCACCTTGTGATTTTTTATATGTCTTAGCATAATTCTAAATCATTAATCTGTAGTCTATCTGAATTTTTATTATTTAAATCAACAATAACACTCTACTTGTTAATTCATACGGATAAGTAGCGAAATTAATATGCACTGAGTTAAATTCACTTCATTAATAATTGAAAGTAACATATAAAACCTTTGCAATTCCTTTTGCAGGGTCGGAAACTACTACAGTATCACCCTTAACTTTAGTTATAACTACATAATGCAATAAGGAATCGTCAATTATCACGTGTGCAATTGCAGGCAAAGGCAATTTATTAGTTAACACACTTTTATCCGCTTCAACAACTTTTTGCTGAAAACCAAAATGCTCAATTACCTTTACTAGTCCGTGTGCATTGGTACCTTGGCGGTCAGTACCTGCAATATCACGAATTTTTGCTATTGTAACTTTTAAACCGTATTTTCTAAAAATTGCGGCCTGACAAGCCAGACCGCAATCTGTTTCATCGTTTTGTAATATACATTTAAATTCTAATCATAATATACCAGTTCATTCTGTTAAAATAAATTTCCGTTGCCGCTGTGAGCTGACGAAGTAGCTTTTCTTTGTTTACTGCTATGCAGATTTTGGATATGTATAATCAGGTATTATATAATTATAAAAAAGTATTTACAAACGTTTTGAAACAAAGAAATTTTGATAACACAAAAAACAAAATTATACTACTTATCAATATAAAAAATATAATGGACATATTATGTCCATGGTGCTGCTTGGAAATATCAGATGAAAGCATATTAATAAACTTAAGAAAGTCAATATTGGCAGTCATGCAAAATATTTCGTAACACACACTGATAATAAAAGGAATTGCTATATTTTTTAAAATTATAGATATTGAAAAACTAATTACTAAAAAAAGCAAATGTCTGAACAAAAAATTATAAAAAATATAATTGAAATAATTAAAATTTAGTATTATACAATATAAAACCAAGCAATACACATATATGCAGGAAATAAAAAACAAACACAAGGAAAAGTTCAACTATAAGACTTTTTTTATAAACAAGCAATAGTTCTCTGATCCTGCCCTCTACATACTCTCTGAAACCAAATAAAGTCCACCATACAGCAAAAAATAGGCAAAAATTTGTAACATTATGTATGTTGAAAAATAACATTGTTCGGGTGAATATCCTTTAGCAAAATCCAAATATGTTAAAAAACGGAAGTACAAGAAATAAAAAAACCAACAGGTACAATATAGAGAATTCCCATTCCTTTAAGTGTTAATTGTATTAATGAAAGGCGGTTTATATATCTTTTAAGGCACATAAATATCCATCCTCTATATCAGCGCTAATACTCACTCCCTGCTCAATAAAATTACTTGAGAGAACGATTATATAATTTTTATTATCCTTACTGATTCTGTCTTTAACATAATAATTTCCCTCTAAATTATTTTCATATTCTTCGTCTAAAAGAAAAACTTTTTCATTTCCGATAGAAGTAATATCGCTGCAAGTTCCCTGAACAACATTTCTTCCCTCATTAATTATAACAATCTCATCACATATTGATTTTACGTCCGAAACAATGTGAGTAGAAATAATAATAGTTTTATCATTTTTATTTTCCTTAAAAGAGATTTAAATCTTACTCTCTCCTCAGGATCAAGACCTGCAGTCGGTTCATCAAACAAAACAATTTCAGGATTTCCCATTATAGCTTGTGCTATTCCCAATCGTCGAACCATACCTCCTGACAGCGAACCCACTTTGTTTTTAATTTTATCACTTAGGTTGACCAAATCAATGCAATATCTGATTTCATTGTCTTGATTTGACTTAGGTATTTTCTTTAATGTGGCAAAATATCTCATAGTTTCATATACAGTCAATGACTTCATAGCACCAAACTGCTGAGGCAAATATCCTATATTTTCACAATCGCACTCAATGCTTCCCTTTTCGGGAGAAAGCAAACCGCATATACATCTCATCATAGTAGTTTTGCCGGAACCGTTTGGTCCAAGCAAGCCATAAATACCGTGCTTAAATTCGCAGGAAAAATCATTTAAAGCTTTTGTTTTCTTAAAAGACTTGGTGCAGTTCTTCAAAATCAGCACAATTATACCTTCTTCCTTGTTAATTATCATTTATACTTTCGGAGTCAACCACAGCTTTTTCTACATATTTAGAATAGCCCTTATCTCTTTGAGCAAGAAGTATTTCAGCAACTTGCTTCTTTGTTTCCTCATCAGTTGCTTTATTAATAAAAACTGTATCATCTCCTAAAAATATTCCATCATAAATACAATTAGAAGAAAGCATTTCATTTGTCTGAATAATAGTATATTCTTTGAGATTTAATTTATTGCTGCTATTGTTATCCAACTCATTAATGTATTTCTGAATTTCGTCTATATATTCTTCATCTATTTTGCTCAATCCCCACCCCTTTACAGTAATTGCATAAATCTTATAAATATAAGACGAATTTGATTTATAAAATCCACTAAAAAGCGTAGGATAGCTTGTAACCCCGACAAAACAATTTTTCTCATTCTTTACCTCATCAAGATTTGAATAAAACTGCCTTGCTGAATCAACTCGAATATTAAATTCTGTTTCGGATTTTATCTCAATCGGATTATATGTGGTATAATCACCCGTAATTTTGTAAAATCCGGGAATAGGGTAATATGCAAAAAAGCCGGGCAGAGAACACGCCTGATAATTACTGTATAATATAGGTGAATAACCGCTGTACTTTATGTTTATAAGTTGCAGGTTTCCGTTCCCTATTACAGTAACATAATCTCCTTCACGATTATATTTTAAAGCATTTCCTTCAATATCAGTTATCTTTAAAACATTGTATCCATGGTACAATGTAAAATTGTAATACTCTAAACCTGTATCAGATAAAGTCATTGATACTTCGGCATCTAATTGTCTGTAAATGCTTAAATCCATATCGTATGATGTAACTTCAAAATCCGGATCTTGGTTCTTTTGCTCATTTTCAGTATAAAACAAATAATCTGACATTGAAATACTGTCAAGCTGAGCTCCCTTTTCAATATGGCTTCCGCCATAAAAGTAGCCAACCAGATTAAATGTTGAAATTAATAGTGTTAATGACAGTAAAACAGCTTTTAATGCGGTTTTCTTTATTTGACAAAGTTTGAAAAACAAAAATGACAGTAGAGAAATCCAGAAAATAATTAAATTCCATCTATAAATTTCAGCATACATACCGTAATCATGGTTTATGTACCACTCTAAATCATTTGGCAGAATATATGCAAGAAATATTTTGCTTCCCAAAAATTAATTTTGGTAACCTGGCTTAAACCCCCCCGGGAATAAAGTCAGATGTACTTGACACAAGGAAAATTATAAGCGCCATAAGAGCATATGAAACAATCCTTTTCGTCTTTTGAGCAAAAAAAATCGCCAAGTAAAATTCGGGATTATTCCACCCAGAAAAACATATAAAAATAAAACTGAAAATATATGATACAAATAACTGTAGTCATTCATTCCGGATGACAAAAATATAACAAAATTAAATACAAATGCGCTAAAGAACTCTAAAGCCGGAATAACAACAAAACTGTTACAGTACTTGTTAAAATCCTAGTCTTACCATTTTTAGTGTGAATACAATGCTTCATCTATATAACAACGCTTATATAGGTAAAATGAATTCATATGATGTAAAACATAATATTACAAAATGATAGTAAGCATAATTTTATAGAATTCTTTAAATATATTAATACATCATTATTGAGTGAAAAGCTATAACAACTATATACAAGATTCCCCAAAAAATCATACTAACAGTATGATAACCGGAATAAATATTATTTTAGTTTTAAAAAACCAATTTTCAAATTTTGTTTTATCATTTTTACTCACCCTATTCCTTGTAAGTACGGGTTTACAAGGAAATAATAAATACTAAATTAGATTGCTGTAATTTTTACCTGTGGCTGAACAATTCTTACCACCCACCACCATGAATTCATTTTACCTCTCCATGATGCTTTGGAATTATTTATGACGGTGTATACACCTGATGATGCATTATATCCCGGTTCAGCAAAAACATGTTGCGCCTGTACCCATGTTATAATAGAAACAATATAACATCTTGTTGGCATTTTGCATGGTAGCCGCCTGCAAATTTGCGTATTACAATGTAAGCACAATAGAAAGTCAGACTTTCAATTAATAAATTGAAACACAATCCTAATATCATAACAGTTGCAATATGTATCAATGATGATAAAATAATATTAAAAGCATATTTGTAAATTTCTTTATCTTCGTTTTTTATAAGATCGTTTGAAGCAAAAAACTCTATAATTTTTGAGCCAATCTTTTCCATTACTTTATCTTTTTAAATTTGTCAAGCTTTGCAGGAGCCTTAGGCTGATACATAAAAAAGCAAGTGGATGAATTAGCATTTATTGAGAGTGCTAATGTAAAACTAGCAATAATTGCGGGTGAAATTTTGCAAATAAAATTTTTTATTTTCTTCAAAACATCATTCCTCCCTTCGTGAGGATTTTAGCACATATTAAAAGTAAAAACATAATTCTTGCAAAAATGATGTCAAATTTGCTCAAAGTGATGTGATTTTAAAATTACTATGGTAAAAATTTGAAATTTTGCATCTAAAGCAATAACCATTTTAATGACATTTTTTTCGAAATATATGTTATAATTTATTTCAAGGAGGTTTTTCTTTTGAAAGTATTAATTTGTGACGATGATAAATGTATTGTCGATGAAATAAAAAATCAATCTGAATACATTTTCAGATAAACATAGAATAGTTTTTGATATTGATTTGTTTACAATGGTGTAGAACTGCTGAATAGTAATATCAGTTATGATATGGCGTTCATTGATATTGAAATGCCTCAGGTAAACGGTCTTACCTTATCCGCACAATTAAAAAAGGTTAAACTCTAATATAATTATTTTTATTATAACCTCGCATGACGCTTATCTTGATGACGCTATGGATTTGGATGTGTTTCGCTATCTGTCAAAGCCTATTGACAAAGACCGTTTTTTCAGAGCGCTAAATACGGCTATTAACTATTATCATTCCAATACTCAAATAATAACTCTTGAATATTATGACGAGTGTTACTCTGTTTTCACAAGTGATATAGTATATATAACTATTGAAGAAAGAAAGGCTGTTATTATAACACGTCAGAAGAAGTTTTATACAAATAAAAAATTAAGTTATTGGAAAGAAAAACTAAAGGATTACGATTATTTTGCACAACCGCATTACAGCTATCTTGTTAATCTGAGGTATGTCTCGGATTTTAATAAGACTGAGCTTAATATTAATGTAGATTTAAAAAGTGAAACTCTACCTATATCTCAAAGGAACTATTCAAAACTTTAAAAAGGCATATTTTGCATACATAGGGGTATAAAAATGGTATATACAATTTGCTATGCGTTTGTTTTTCTTGCAGAAATTCTGATATCACTGTTTTATTTTGAAAACAAATTTGAAAGAAAATCAAGCAAAAAATTTTTGTTATTTTCAGTTGTTATTGTGTATGTATTATTGTATTTATCTCGATTATTGAATTTAACATTGGTTAATTTAATTGCATTTTTTTGCGTGTAACTTCTTTTTACTTTATTTTTGTTATTTCATAAGTGTTAAATCCTGTATTTTCCACTGTAGCATATTACTTATATTTATGGCACTCACAGAAAGTATTGTCTTGTTTGTTTCAACAGTATTATTCGGTACGGATTTTTTCACTTCCATGGATAATTCTTTAAGTCTCATTATTCAAGCGACTATCAGTAAACTGTTATATTTTTTGATAATTTACTTTGTATCAAAATTCTCAATAAAAGAACATAAATCAGAAAGTTATTCTCTTTCTATACCTCTCTTGGTTTTACCTGCCTCAAGTATTCTGCTACTGTATGCAGTATCACATGCACTACACAATTTTGATTTAGAACAAAAATACATATATTTATTAATAATAAGTATGGTGCTGTTACTTTTCTCAAATATAGCGGTTTTTTGGGTATATGAATTTACTTTGAAAACTCAAAGACACAATATGAAACTGGAATATGAAAGGCAAAAGGAAAAATCTACAGCTGAGTATTATGATTTACTTAATGAGCAAAATGAAAACTCAAAAATTGTTATGCACGACATAAAACGGCATTTAAACGCCATTAAGAGCATTGCCAAAGACAAGTCTGTTACAGAGTACATAGACGATTTTATTGAAGACTTCAGCATAAATAAATCTGTTGATTACTGCAACAATCCTATGGTCAATTCAATCGTCAACAGGTACAAATCCTTCTGTGACAAGTTCGGGGTGAAGATGAATATTGACATCAGAAGTGCTGATTTTAGCTTTATGAGCGAACCCGACATAACTGCTCTGCTTGACAATCTGCTTGAAAACGCAGTTGAAGCGGCACAAAATACAGAGAACGGATTTATAGATTTTTCGGCTTTCGTCCGCAAAAATAAATATCTGTCAATGCAGCTTACAAACTCGGTCAAGAATATTGTAGCCGTCAAGAACAACCGCATAGCATCATCAAAAAAAGTCTGACGCAATACATGGAACGGGACTGAAAAGCATTAAAAGAGTAGTTAAAAAATATGACGGTGAAATAAATATGAAATTCAATGAGGATGATATGACCTTCACCTCAAACATTGTGTTTGAAATTCGGAGATAACGCAGTAATCGAATCATATAATTCCTTGACTAATGAAATGCATTATATAATGAGAAATTCCAATACCTAATAATACTGATATCAGCAAGATGAGATCTAATTGATGGAATTAAGAATCGGAAAGAAATTGCAAATATAAAGAGTTTTGCAGTGAGCTTGTAAAATAAAGTGTGTAAGTTAAAAAATAGCTTGCACACTTTTCTTGACAAAGCCGTAATAAAAACAGCATTACAACTTCACAAACAAAATCAAAGGCACAGCTGAACGGATTTTTCCGTAAGCTGTGCCTTGTGTTCTTAGTTGTGTATCACTTGCTCTTTTACAATTTCTGTTGCTTATAAATTTCATACATTCTTATTTTTCGGCTTTCCGCAACTATTGACATTGAGCCTATTTAGTTTACAATTCGAGGGAATTTACATTCAGCAAGAACTCATAAAGTCCAAGATGAAGTATTCCGTCCTCGTCCGTCCAAGACTTCATTGAAGTTTTGCTGATAATAATCTTTTTAAAGAAATCCTTTGTATTCTTCAAAGGTCTGAGTTCGGTTTCAAGTTTTGACGGGTCCGAAACATTTAGTGCGGATTGAATATAGTATTTTTTAGAACCATTGTTTACTACAAAATCTATCTCGCACTGTTTTTTTGACCTCTTTCCTACACTCGTTTCCACGATTTCTACAACACCGACATCAACAGAATACTCTCGACACAGAAGTTCATTGTATATAACATTCTCCATTATGTGCGTTTCTTCCTGCTGCCTGAAATTAAGTCTTGCGTTGCGAAGTCCGATGTCGGCGCAATAATACTTTGATGGGTATTCAAAATACTTCTTGCCTTTTACATCGTATCGTTTCGCATTGCTGAACAGAAACGATTCAATTAGATAATTCAGATAGTTGGAAACGGTTGTACCTGAAACCTTAATATTTTTCACCGTCTGCAAGGTATTTGATATTTTGCTTGCATTGGTAAGCGAACCGACAGAAGAACAAAGGTCATCTGTTAATTCGCTGAGCACATCAGGCAACTCAATATCATAACGCTCCACAATGTCTTTGAAATAAACCTCGGTGAAAAGAGTGTGCAAATAGTTCATCTTCTCCGCATCGCTCTTTTTTGTTAAAACAAGCGGCATACCGCCATATAAAGCGTATTCCTCATAGGCGTCGGATTTATCTCCGCCCACAAAAGAATAATACTCTTTGAAAGAGATAGGATAAACTCTAACCTCATCACCTCTGCCACGAAAGGCAGTCAGTACATCTTTCGTAAGCATTTTTGAATTACTGCCTGTTACATAAATGTCAACATTGCGAAGCCGCATAAGACCGTTGAGTACATTGTAAAGCCTAATGTTCTCAGGGTTTTTAAGTTCATCCTTTGTGATTGCGTACTGCACCTCATCAATGAGAATATAGTACATATCTGAGTTCACGATTTTTCCACGAATATATTTCGACAGTTCATCGGGATCACGGTACTTTACAAAGGTATCATCATCCAAGGCAATCGTAATGATCTGTTCTTCTTTTACACCGCTTTCAATCAGATAATCGTAAAACAGATTGAACAGCAGAAAACTCTTACCGCATCTTCTGATTCCGGTAATGACCTTAATCAGTCCGTTTTCTTTTCTGTCAATAATTCTGTTAAGATATTCGTCACGCTTAATAATGTTCTGCATTGTAGCCCTCCGCTCACTTAAAACTTACGGGTATTTTCCCCTGACTTTCAAGTATAGTATACCACCATTTTTGCGAAATATCAAGGACTTACTTGAAACTTAAGTGTATTTGCACCTAAGTTTTTATTATATTCCCAACATTTCTCCCCATCCCTATTCTACCGTCCTCATCAGTCATTCTTGCAACACGAAAATGGGTTTACAAGAATTTTAGGCATAAGAAAAGAGCCCTATGGCTCGGATGTTAAAAATATTAAATAAGTAATTGTTATTGATTATCTTCAATTTTCTAATATGCACTTACTTTTTAAGATTTAAAAGAAGCTATCGTTTTATTCACTCCATGCTGGTGTGAGAGGTCGGCTACTCAACTAATGGGTAGCCTCCTACTCGATTAATTTTATTGATTTACTAAAATATTTTATTCTTGCAAACAAATTAACTTTTAAGAAATATATCTATACAATTTGATTATATTTCTTACAAATGTATAAACAGAATACATTATAACTAATATTGAAATAACGCTATAAAACAAGTTGTTACCACAATCTGCTATGAATACAAACGATAAAATTCCCACAAACAATAAGAATAGACTCTGTGTTACGCACAATAAAAACTGATTTCTTTTATAATTACTTTTATTCAATATTTTTTTTCTCATTAAGCTCAATGTCAGTTATTTCTATTTCATCATTTGATGATACCTGTGGGTAATTATAGAAATCATTTCCACCAATATAATTTTGTTTTCCCATAAAATCAAAATTCACATTCAGGAAAATATTTTCTCTTTCAATCAAATTTTCATCAAAAGTAGCATTAAAATCAAAGGATATAAAGTCGATATAATTGTCCCATGAAGTAATTCTGTAATTATTAATCTTGCCTCCGCTTTCAACCTCCTTTCTATAAAAAATAAGGAAAAATATGGAAGCAAGTTTTTTTAAAATTAAAAATGAA
>ENA-OQBL01000513-OQBL01000513.1-human-gut-metagenome-genome-assembly--contig:-NODE-513-length-20151-cov-5.215941_pt1 | contig 20151 bp, 22 predicted proteins | sample MGYA00242747_ERZ504553 | MGnify/ENA primary metagenome ERZ504553 (study PRJEB26092, sample SAMD00036240) | human gut metagenome | host: Homo sapiens | study: EMG produced TPA metagenomics assembly of...
CTTCCTATTGGCTTTAGTGCCATTAGCAAAGATATAGGAATGTATTATCCAAACCTATTCATCCTATAACAGGATGATTTACAGAATAAAAAACTGTATTTTTAGGATAATGCTGGGGTTTGGATAATATCTGCTTGCCACCCTCTCGTACCAGATTGGACCAGCCAAGTTGTTAGGCAATGGACGATACCCGAAAGCGTCCCTGCTCACCCGATTGGAACGTGGCGACAGGGACATCCTGCCACTCTATCTGAGCTATTGCAAATGGAGGGGAAAAGCAGTGGCATCCATTAGGAAACGGAGGTGGGTGGAATATCAGCTGTTGTATGCCGAGCGGTGAGGCACCATCCCTCCTATACCTGTTTGTCTGTCACTTATATTATATATAAAGGTAATAATTGCAATTTCAATGTTAAAGTCAGAGCATTATGGCATCCATCAAATTAAAGTTCAGAACATCATCTGTTCAAGAGAAAGAGGGTCGCCTGTATTATCAGGTGATACACAATCGTGTGGCACGTCAGATCCATACAGAGTACAGAATCTATTCCTCAGAGTGGGATGCGGACCATTCAAACATCATTTTGCCAACTTCCGTCACTCCACAACGTCAAGCCTATCTTCTTTCCTTGAAAGATACATTGGATGCTGACAGGAAGAAACTGCTGTTGGTCATTGCACGGTTGGACAAGGAAGGGCAGTCATATACAGCAGACACCGTCGTTGACAACTTCCATGAGGGAAAAGAATTACATGGCATTATCGGCTATACGCTGGAGTTGAACGAAAAACTGAGACGCATCGGCAAGAAGCGGATGGTAGCAAGGTACAAAACCACCCTCAACAGCCTCCAGCGTTACCTGAAAGGAGGCGATGTGCCATTGGAGGAAGTCGATGGGACAACGATACAAGGCTATGAACAGTGGCTGAAAGACAGCGGACTGTGCCGCAACACCACCTCTTTCTACATCCGCAACCTGCGCACCATCTACAATCATGCCGTAGATGACGGACTGGTCATCTCTTCCTCACCGTTCAAGCATGTATATACCGGCATCGACAAGACCGTCAAGCGGGCACTCCCCTTGGAAATCATCAAGCAACTGAAAGAGCTGGACTTGAGTCTGAACCCCCGTTTGGAGCTTGCAAGGGATATGTTCCTGTTCAGTTTCTATACCCGTGGGATGTCGTTCATCGATATGGCACAACTTACACCAAGCAATCTGCATGGCAGTACGCTCATTTACCGCCGTCAGAAGACCTCACAACAGTTGCACATCAAATGGGAACCTGCCATGCAGGAGATAGTGGCGAAGTACAAAACAGATGATTCTCCCTACCTGCTCCCTATAGCAAAAGGAGAGGGAGCCATATTCTGGAGACAGTACAAGAATGCCTATAGCCGTATCACCAAGCAGTTGAAGAAAATCGGAGAAATGATAGGCCTGTCCGTACCCCTGACCACCTACGTAGCCCGCCACTCCTGGGCAAGCATAGCCAAGAGCAAGAACGTGCCCGTATCTACTATCAGCGAGGCATTGGGGCATGACTCCGAGAAAACCACACAGATATACCTCTCCTCATTGGACACCTCTGTCGTTGACAACGCCAACAATCTCATCATCAATTCTCTTTAGGAGGTGCAGCGTCTCACTGCACCTTTAATTTCAATATTTATAACTATTGTATTGCGGTGTAGATACCGCAACTATAATTAAAAAAGTCGGGGATTGTTGAGCAAAAAGGTGTTTCTCTCTTTAAGAGAAACTCTTCGGGATGCAAAAATATGAAAATAACTCCAATTTCACCAAATTATATAGCGACTTTTTTACAAAAATGCTAAAATTTGTTGATTTCCGTCAAGCAATTGTTGAGCAAATATGTCTTTTACGATAAAATGATACCTCAATATCAACTGTTTAGCAAAACGATATTTCTCTTAAAGAGAGAAACATCTTTTGCATACCTTTTCCGACCGAATTTTTATGTCGTAAAGAGGGGCTTTGCAGGGGGTGGACTCAGAAAGATGAGAATAGATGACTATTGTAGTTGAAACACATAGAAAGTTGCTGATATACAGACCGATACGCATATCGGGATGAACCATGAGTACGTTCTTTTCTCAAAAAACACATGTCAAAACAGTATGGTGAATGTATTGGACAAGGATAAGATACTGTGGTATGTCATGCGGGTCTACAAGAACGAGAATACTGCCGAAGATCGGCTCTCTAATGAAACGTATGGCTTAGAGTATTTCATACCCAAGCAGAAAGTCCTTCGCACTGTCAAGGGCAAGAAAGTCTTTTTCATGGTACCCGTCATCCATAGTCTGGTGTTTGTGCATGCAAGTCATCAGAAGATTGTTGATTTCAAACACAATTATTATTACGACCTACAGTTTGTCACATGGAAAAGTGGCGGAGAACTTGTCTATCTGACTGTACCTGATGAAGACATGACCAACTTCATCAAGGTGTGCAAGCAGGCAGATGAAGAGGTACACTTCTACAAAATCAGCGAAATCAACAAGGAAAAAGATAAAATCAACATTGAAAAAGGTAAAAGAGTAAGGGTACATGGCGGACCGTTCGACCAGGTGGAGGGCTACTTCATAAAAGTGGCAAAAAAGAGAGGTCGGCAGCTTGTCGTCATTATTCCCGACCTACTGGCGGTTTCAGCTGAGGTGAAGCCGGAATATATTCAAATCATAGACTGAGATTATGGAAACACGAATTAACCCCCCCCCGAATTGATTGATACAGAGGGATTAGTACAGGACAGACCGACACAAACGGCCTATTAAAGTTAGATAGAGAATGAGTTTAATTTGGATTGTCAACATCCTGTCGGTATTCTTCCTGTGCGTGTTTTTCGCAGGAATCGTGATACCGCAGATTCTGCTCATCGCCTTCCGCAGGCGACTGTTCGACGAGCCGGACGAGCGGAAGATACATCAGTGTGTAGTGCCTCGCCTTGGCGGTATGGCCTTCAAGCCCGTAGTGTTCTTCTCCTTTGTCCTGCTTTTGGCGGTCAATGTCTCAACCGGACATGATGAGCTGCTTAAGGAAATAGGCGCAGAAGCGTTGCCATTGGCATACGCCTTCTGCGCCATCATCATGTTGTACCTTGTCGGCATTGCCGATGACCTTATCGGTGTGCGCTACCGTGCCAAGTTCTTTATCCAGATAGTCTGCGGCATCATGCTGGTGGCTGGCGGAGTGGAACTGTCCGACCTTCACGGAATGCTGTTCATCCATTCCATGCCGTCGTGGATTAGCATCCCTCTCACCGTTTTCGTTACGGTTTTCATCATCAATGCCATCAACCTCATCGACGGCATCGACGGACTGGCCTCTGGGCTGTGCAGCATTGCCTTCCTGTTCTACGGGATGACCTTCATCTGGTTCCACCAGTATCTCTATGCCATGCTTGCCTTCGCTACTTTGGGCGTACTCATACCATTTTATTATTACAAGGAAATATATATCGAAACCGAACGAATTATCATTCGAAATTTCAAACAGAAGGATGCCGAAGGGTTGTTGGAGTATCTTTCCCATCCGCGTGTGAATTGCTTTGCCGGAGACCGCCTTTGTTCCAGAGAGGCGGCATGGGCATATATGCAGTATTCCCCGAAAGACATGCTGCGCTATGCGGTGAGTCTGAAAAAAGATGACTTTATTATCGGTGACGTGTTCGCTTTGCGTGAGAATGAAGACACTTATAATGTGGGGTGGCATTTCAACAAACGTTTTGAAGGCAAAGGATTCGCTTGTGAAGCGGCAGCCGGATTGTTGGATTATCTTTTCCGAGAGGCGGGCGCACGGCGTATCTATGGATTTGTGGAAGATGACAATATCCGCTCCAAACGCTTATGCGAACGTCTTGGTATGCGCCGCGAAGGATGTTTCAAAGAGTTTGTGACATTCGTAAACAATCCTGACGGCTCCCCAAAATATGAAGATACCTGTGTTTATGCCATTCTCGAAAAAGAGTGGAATACCATCCGTCAGTGGTGACACACCAAACCTATTATGAATTAATACAAAACAAGAAGAAAATATGAACAAGCAATTCATTATCACGAATTTCGCCGCATTTGCTCTCATGCTGTTCCTGCCGACCGGATGCAGGCAGGCGGACGGCAAGCAGGATGCGGTGCAGAGTTATCGGGTCATAAAGGTCGCGGCAAGTCCGGTGGAAATCTCCGAGTCCTATTCCGCCGCCATACGCGGACGGCAGGATGTGGACATCCTGCCGCAAATATCCGGGCGCATTATCCGTCTGAAAGTGAAAGAGGGTGAACGGGTGAAGACCGGTCAAGTATTGGCTGTAATTGACCAAGTGCCCTATCGGGCGGCATTACGCACGGCGCAGGCCAATGTCAGCGCGGCACAGGCAAAAGTGGAAACGGCAAGAATCGAGCTGCGGGGCAAGCAGGCATTGTTTGACGAGAAGGTCATATCCGACTACGAGCTTTCTCTCGCCCGGAACCAACTGGCAGTGGCGTGTGCTGAACTCGAACAGGCAAAGGCACAAGAATCGGATGCACGCAACAATCTCTCCTATACGGAAATCAAAAGCCCGAGCAACGGAGTAGTAGGCACATTGCCCTATCGCATCGGTGCGCTTGTCGGTCCCAATATGGCACAGCCTTTCACGGTCGTGTCCGACAATGCGGAGATGTATGCCTATTTCTCCATTTCGGAGAATATGCTACGGCGATATTTGGCTCGCTATGGCTCGATTGACAGCATGATAGCCGGGATGCCGGAAGTGGGCCTGCAACTCAACGACGGCAGCCTGTACAAGGCGAAAGGACGTATTGAAACCGTAAGCGGCGTGGTGGATCCTGTTACCGGAACGGTACAAATCAAAGCCCTGTTCCCCAATCCCGACCGCGAACTGTTGAGTGGCAGCATCGGCAATGTCATCCTTCAAAACCCGAAAACGGAGGCCGTAACCATTCCCATGACCGCCACCGTGGAACTGCAGGACAAGATTATCGCTTACCGTCTGAAAAACGGACAGGCGGAAGCCGCCTATCTCACGGTGGACCGCCTGAACGACGGCAACCGGTTTATCGTAAAAGAAGGTCTTTCGGTCGGTGACACCATTGTCGCCGAAGGCGTGGGACTGGTGAGAGAAGGCATGAGCATAACCCCTAAAAACGAAACGAAATGAACCTGCGATTTTTTATAGACCGCCCGGTGTTTTCGGGCGTTATCTCGGTGGTGATTGTACTGTTGGGCATGATTTCCATGTTTTCCTTGCCGGTGGAACAATACCCCGACATCGCACCTCCGACCATCAACGTATTCGCAACTTATCCTGGAGCAAACGCTGAAACTGTGCAGAAGGCAGTGATAACCCCTCTGGAAGAAGCCATCAACGGCGTGGAAGACATGACCTATATGACTTCCACGGCATCGAATACGGGCGATGCTTCCATCAACATCTATTTCAAGCAGGGAACCAACGCGGACATGGCGGCGGTAAACGTGCAGAACCGCGTGAACGGCGCGCTGAGCCAGCTTCCGGCGGAAGCCACCAAGACCGGTGTCACCACTGAAAAGCAGCAGAATGCCGAACTGATGACTTTCGCGCTCTATTCGCCCGATGACCGCTTCGACCAGACCTTCCTGAACAATTACGTGAAAATCAATGTCGAGCCGAGGCTGAAACGTATCAGCGGCGTGGGAAAGGCACAGTTGTTCGGTTCCAACTACAGCATGCGACTTTGGCTGCGTCCCGACAAGATGGCGCAATACGGGCTTATCCCCGATGACATATCCACCGTACTCGCACGACAGAACATCGAGGCCGCCACCGGCTCCTTCGGTGCCAATCATCCTACCGCCAATGAATACACGATGAAATACCGCGGACGCTTGTCCGGCGCGGAAGAGTTCGGTGAGTTGGTCATCAAGTCACTGCCGGGCGGCAATGTGCTTCGGCTGAAGGAGGTTGCCGATGTGGAACTGGGCGATGAATACTACAACTATTCCTCCGAAGTGAACGGGCATCCGGCAGCCATGATGCTCATCAACCAGAAAGCCGGGTCCAATGCTTCAAGCACCATCAAGGAGATTCACGAAGTGCTTGACGACCTCAGCCGGGACTTGCCCGAAGGGACGGAATTCGTGGTGCTTACCGATACCAACAAGTTCCTGTATGCTTCCATCAATTCTGTTATCCGGACACTTATTGAAGCGATACTTCTGGTTATCGTGGTGGTATATGTATTTTTGCAAGATATTAAGTCCACGCTTATTCCTACGATATCCATTTTCGTCTCCATTATCGGTACGTTCGCCGTGATGTCCATGATCGGCTTCTCCGTCAACCTGCTCACCCTGTTCGCGCTTGTGCTTGCCATCGGAACTGTGGTCGATGATGCCATTGTGGTGGTGGAAGCGGTGCAGGCGAAGTTCGACGAGGGCTATCAGTCTGCGGTTCTCGCGGCTGATGATGCCATGAAAGGCGTTTCGTCGGCTATCCTGACCTCTACCATCATCTTTATGGCAGTGTTTTTCCCCGTTGCCATGATGGGCGGGACTTCGGGAGCGTTCTACACGCAGTTCGGTATCACGATGGCTGTTGCCGTGGGAATCTCGGCAGTCAATGCCTTCACACTCTCACCGGCACTTTGCGCGCTGCTGCTGAAACCCTATATCGATGAGCAGGGCAACACCAAGAACAATTTTGCAGCCCGTTTCCGTAAAGCGTTCAATGCCGTCTTCGACCGTCTGAGCCGACGCTATGTACGTGGAGTGATGTTCATTATCCATCGCCGATGGCTGTTGTGGAGCATCATAGGCATTTCTTTCGGGTTGCTGGTGCTGCTGGTCAATGTCACAAAGACGGGACTTATTCCCGAAGAGGACACCGGGACGGTCATGGTGAGCATGAACACGAAGCCCGGCACATCCATGGCTCAGACAAGTAAGGTGATGGAGCGTATCAACAGCCGTCTCGACAGCATCGGCGAGATTGAATACAGCGGTGCGGTCGCCGGTTTCTCTTTCAGCGGTTCCGGTCCCTCGCAGGCGATGTATTTCGTGACACTCAAAGACTGGGAGCAGCGTAAGGGAGAGGGGCAGTCGGTCAATGATGTCATCGGAAAGATTTATGCCGCCACTTCGGATATTCCCGATGCCACGGTGTTCGCCATGTCGCCTCCGATGATTGCCGGGTACGGCATGGGAAACGGTTTCGAGCTTTATTTGCAGGACAAGGCGGGCGGAAACATCGCCGCCTTCAAGGAAGAGGCAGACAAGTTTGTCGAAGCCTTGTCGCAGCGACCCGAAATCGGCGAAGTCTATTCCTCCTTTGCCACGGATTATCCGCAATACTGGGTGGATATCGATGCCGCCAAATGCGAACAGTCGGGTGTGTCGCCCGCAGATGTGCTTTCCACATTGTCGGGCTATTATACCGGACAATATGTTTCCGACTTCAACCGGTTCTCCAAGCTCTACCATGTGACCATGCAGGCTCCGGCGGAATATCGTGTGAATGCGGAATCCCTGCACCACATGTATGTGCGTGCCACCGATGGCGGCATGTCGCCTTTGAGCCGGTTCGTGCGCCTGACCAAGACCAACGGCCCGTCAGACCTCACCCGTTTCAACCTGTTCAACGCCATCTCGATTAGCGGGTCTCCGGCTCAGGGCTACAGTTCGGGGCAGGTGCTCGAAGCCATCGGCGAGACGGCACGTGAAGTGCTTCCGTCAAATTACACATACGAGTTTGGCGGCATTTCGCGTGAGGAAAGCAAGACGACCAACAATGCCACGCTTATATTCCTGCTCTGCATGGTTCTGGTCTATCTGATTCTGTGCGCCTTGTATGAGAGCGTGTTCATACCCTTCGCGGTTCTGTTGTCGGTGCCTTGCGGACTGATGGGCAGTTTCCTGTTTGCGTGGCTCTTCGGTCTGGAGAACAACATCTACATGCAGACCGGACTTATCATGATTATAGGCCTGCTTGCCAAGACAGCGATCCTGCTTACCGAATACGCCGGTAAACGGCGGTCGGAAGGCATGACGCTGGCACAGGCGGCATACAGTGCGGCAAAAGTCCGCCTGCGCCCCATATTGATGACTGTGTTGTCCATGGTGTTCGGTCTTGTCCCGCTGATGATGGCGCACGGAGTGGGTGCCAACGGCAGCCGTTCGCTTGCCACAGGTGTAATCGGTGGAATGATTGTAGGTACTTTGGCTCTGTTGTTCCTTGTGCCGTCATTGTTTATTGTATTCCAATATATCCAAGAACGTGTTAAGCATAATTAAATGAAGAAGACAGTAATATATATCATATTGTCGGGATGGATGCTTGCCGGCTGTGGCACATACAGCCGGTATCATCGCCCTGACCTCTCAACGGAGAATCTGTATCGGGACATGCCGGCGGACATTGATACAATGACCATCGCGTCCCTGTCGTGGCGGGAAATGTTTACCGACCCGAAACTCCAGTCCTTGATTGAAACCGGACTTGAACGGAACGCAGACCTCAATGTGGCACGGTTACGCGTGGAAGCGGCAGAAGCCGTCCTGATGACTGCCAGACTATCATATCTTCCATCACTGGGACTGACTGCCGAAGGTAATGCCAATAAACATGACGGAGCAACGGCAAAGACATATAATGTGGGAGCGTCGGCAAGCTGGGAACTGGACATCTTCGGCAAACTTACGGCGGCAAAGCGTGGCGCAGCCGCCGCATTACAAGGAAGCCGTGCCTACCGGCAGGCCGTACAGACACAGCTTGTCGCCACTATTGCAGACAGTTACTACACCCTTGCCATGCTTGACGCACAAATGACAATAAGTAACCGGACTTTGGAGAACTGGCGGACTACCGTACGCACTCTTGAAGCGTTGCAAAAAAGTGGGGAAATCAAACGAGGCTGGCGTATTGCAGGCAAAGGCGAACGTGATGCGACTCGAAGCATCCCTGTTATCCATACGCAAGAGTATTTCCGAAACAGAAAACGCCCTGTCTGCGATACTTGCCATGCCGTCACACTCGATTGGACGAAGTGATCTGGCCGAGGCTGCTTTCCCCGATACTGTCTCGATCGGAGTCCCTTTGCAACTGCTTTCCAACCGTCCCGACGTGCGTCAGGCTGAAATGGAACTGGCGCAAGCATTCTACGCCACCAATGCGGCCCGTGCCGCCTTCTATCCCAATATTACCCTCTCGGGAATTCTTGGATGGACTAATAACGGCGGTGGCGTAATCGTAAATCCCGGACAATGGTTACTTAATGCCATCGGTTCCCTGACACAGCCGTTATTCAACCGGGGCGTAAACATCGCCAACTTGAAGATAGCCAAAAGCCGTCAGGAAGAAGCCAAACTGTTGTTCCGGCAATCATTACTGAACGCAGGAAAGGAAGTGAACGATGCTCTGACCGCATGGCAGACGGCAAAATCGCAAATTGAAATCAATGCTCGGCAGGTTGAAACATTATGCGACGCTGTGCGAAAGACAGAATCGCTGATGCGTCATTCCAATACCACCTATCTGGAAGTGCTGACCGCCAAACAGTCTCTTCTCGAAGCGGAAGTGCAACAGTTACAAACTCGTTTTGAACGCATACAAAGTATAATTAAACTTTACCATGCGTTGGGAGGAGGAATGTAACTTTACAAGAATTATAACCTAATACTGAACCATGTTGTGTAATTTTTATATTTCAGTCGTCATAAACTTATAAATAAGTAATTTAGTATGCAAAAACAAATTAAAAAGTCTTCTCTTTTTTTGAAGAGAAGCAACACCTGACCCACTTCGCTACCGAACAGGATGTAGCAGAAGAATTGTTTGAGTTACTCTTAGAAGCGAGAGAACTCTATCTTCAGGATGTGATTTTGAATGGCAAGCGGTATGACCGCTATGTGGATGACTTCATCAACAGTCATCGGTATATCAACTGCAACAGTGCAATTTGCCGAAACTGCCACGAGATGAACATCCACATCGTCAAGGGACTGCTGAACGAATGCGCCCACCTTATCCAGCCTCTTTTTGAGGCATCCGACTTCTCCTTTGAGAAGTGTATGGAGTTACAAAGGAAGTATGACCGCTCGGAACCGTTGCCGCCATACAGTTGGCACGGAGCAAGGGGGCTTTTGTGTATGGCATCTGCAACGTCGTGGGTGCCTCTATCCCAAGAAATACGGATTCCGGGACATACATCCATGTAGGACCTGAGATAGGTGTGGCTTCTACCAAGGCTTTTACAGGACAGGTAACGGTGCTGATGCTGCTTGCCCTCTGCGTGGGACAGATGCGTGGTACTGTGGATGATGCAACCGTAGAGAGGATTGTCCGGGAGTTGAAGAACATGCCCCTATATATCCTAAAATCCGCAAGCAATCTCAATGGCAATCTCAATTGCAGTAAAGAGCTTGAACACTATGCATCATGATAGTATGAGCGTGAATTTTGTCCGATTTGTGCATACCTTCCCCTTACCCCACAATGCGACTTGAGGCAATACGCAGATTAAAACCATAAGGAACGGACTTTATCCGAATCCAGTTTTGAAAGGTCTTGCATAAGCCCGGTTTTCAGTATAGATATTCAGCACGTATTGCCTTGCTGTCATGATCCACTTGGCAGGTACGGAGATGAAGCTGAAGACAAAAGCCTTTATGCGACTCGTTTCCTTGAGCCCGAAAGCCTTGGTGTCAAGCTTGCTAATGATGGTCTTATAGAAATTGTATATCAATGCCGTAAGCAGAAGGAATACGGTGTTCTCTGCCATGAACGACTTGGGGAGCCTGTTCCAGCCGAATCCGTTGTTCATATCATCGAATATACGCTCTTTGCCCCCACGCTTGTTGTAAAATTCGACGATGTCTCTTGTTGATGAGTCGTAATCGTTGGTAAGAATGCATCTGTAGGTGTATTCACCTTCCCACAAGTCAAGCTCTCCATCCATGCGCTTTTGTCTCTGAATGACAAGACGATAGCACTTGCCTTCCCATTTCTCAACGAGAATGGAATTGAGTTCAAACTGGATGCCGTTGATTTCCTCCGTCTTCCATCCCCTCAGTGCAAACAAGTCATCGTAGAGCGAACTGTATCTGTTGGCGCGGATGTAGAAGTGCGTGCAATGCTTCTCTATCTCACTGACAATTTCCTTCGAGCACGAACCACAGTCGGCTCTGAAGCGATTCACACGGATGCTCTTGGCTTCCAGTAGGGCAAAGAATCTCTTGTGGGTCTCAGCCTGATAAAAGCGCACATTTGTGTTGCCATCGCTGTTCTCGACATAGACAATCATGTCACCGATGACATATACGCCAGATCTGTAGCCGAGGAACTTCTTGTATGTCGGTTTGGCATCATACTTCTCTGTTTCAAGGAACTGATGGTCGAAATCAACATCGTAGGATTCCACCTCATTCAGCTCACCGGTGGAAACCAAGGCGTTTACAAGTAAGGTGTTGAGCTTGTCTGCCGTATTGAAATCATAGGTCTTGCCCTTATCGGAAGTATATGAGATGTTTTCCTGTGTCAGTTCCTTGATGGCTCTGAGGATGGTATCAGAGCTGCATGTGCGCAAGGTCGGATTATACGAGAGATGACGCATCAGATGCGATGTTACATCCTCCACGCATGAACCGCCACAGTAGTATACGCTCATCAGAGAACGAATAATTTCGCTGTACTGGTATCCGATGATACTGCGGCATCTCTGACCAAGTGTCTGGTCGATAATAGGTGAAAGCATGGAGTCAAATTTCTCCATGATTGAAAAAATTCCTCCAAAAGATGTGAGTTTTTCGGATTAAATTTGTACCTTTGCCATGTCTTGTTACGATTTACGCTTGTTTTGAATTACAACACTAAGATAAGTGAAAAATCTGACATGACAAAATCCTGCAACTTTTTGTTGCTCAGGAACTTATAAATAAAGTTAAATCAAAGTGTTGCGGAATTAAGGGAGATAATATAAATGGAAAAATACAACAATTGGAAACTTAAGTTTTATACAATATGGGCAGGGCAGGCAGTATCTTAATCACTAGTGCCATCCTGCAAATGGCGATTATTTTTTACCTTACAGAAAAAACAGGATCTGCGATGGTCTTGTCTATGGCTTCACTAGTTGGTTTTTTACCCTATGCGGTCTTTGGACCAGCCATTGGTGTATTAGTGGATCGTCATGATAGGAAGAAGATAATGATTGGTGCTGATTTAATTATCGCAGCAGCTGGGGCCGTGCTAGCTATTGTTGCATTGTATATGGAGTTACCTATCTGGATGGTTATGGTAGTATTGTTTATCCGTAGCATTGGAACAGCTTTTCATACCCCGGCTCTCAATGCGGTTACGCCACTTTTAGTACCAGAAGAGCAGCTTACGAAATGTGCAGGCTATAGTCAGTCTTTGCAGTCTATAAGCTATATTGTTAGTCCGGCGGTTGCAGCATTGTTATATTCTGTTTGGGAATTAAATGCTATTATTGCCATCGATGTATTGGGTGCTATGATTGCGTCTATTACGGTAGCAATTGTACGTATTCCTAAGCTAGGCGATCAAGTGCAAAGCTTGAAACCAAATTTCATAAGAGAAATGAAAGAAGGAATGGCTGTACTACGGCAAAATAAAGGATTATTTGCTTTATTACTCGTTGGAACATTATATATGTTTGTTTATATGCCCATAAATGCATTATATCCTTTAATCACTATGGAATATTTTAATGGTACACCGATGCATATTTCTATTAAGGAGATTGCTTATGCCTCTGGTATGTTGATAGGGGGTCTATTATTAGGGTTATTTGGGAATTACCAAAAGCGAATCTTATTAATAACGGCATCAATTTTTATGATGGGGATAAGCTTAACCATTTCAGGATTACTTCCTCAAAGTGGATTTTTCATATTTGTAGTCTGCTGTGCAATAATGGGGCTTTCGGTGCCATTTTATAGCGGTGTGCAAACAGCTCTTTTTCAGGAGAAAATTAAGCTTGAATATTTAGGACGTGTATTTTCTTTAACTGGAAGTATCATGTCTCTTGCTATGCCAATTGGGTTAATTCTTTCTGGATTCTTTGCTGATAGAATCGGTGTAAATCATTGGTTTTTACTATCAGGTATTTTAATTATTTGCATTGCTATCGTTTGCCCAATGATAACTGAGATTAGAAAATTAGATTTAAAACAAAATTCATAGGAGGGCCATTTTTATGTATTTAATTTTCATGTAATTTTTCCTGCTAAAATCGTAGGGTTTTCCCTGCGTACAAGCAAATGAAAACATGCGATTATAGACAGGAGGAAAATGTTATGGAATTGATATTAAAAGCAAAAGACATTCGTGTGGAATTTAAAGGACGCACTTGTTTAGATATAGATGAATTAGAAGTGTATGATTATGACCGTATTGGTTTAGTAGGAGCAAATGGTGCAGGAAAAAGCACTTTATTTAAGGTGATTTTAGGAGAATTAACTCCTCCAGGATGTAAAATGAATCGTCTAGGTGAACTTGCCTATATCCCTCAGTTGGACAAGGTAACCTTGCAAGAGGAAAAAGATTTTGGACTTGTAGGCAAGCTTGGTGTTAATCAATTAGATATTCAGACCATGAGCGGCGGTGAAGAAACAAGGCTTAAAATAGCACAAGCTTTATCGGCACAGGTTCATGGTATTTTAGCGGATGAACCTACCAGTCATTTAGACCGTGAAGGAATTGATTTTCTAATCGGACAGCTAAAATATTTTATAGGTGCACTGTTAGTTATTAGCCATGACCGCTATTTTCTTGATGAGGTAGTAGATAAAATATGGGAACTGAAAGATGGCAAAATCACTGAGTATTGGGGAAACTATTCTGATTATCTTCGCCAAAAAGAGGAAGAACGCAAGAGCCAGTCTGCAGAATACGAACAATTTATTGCGGAACGTGCCCGATTGGAAAGGGCTGCGGAGGAAAAGCGAAAGCAGGCCCGTAAAATAGGAAAAAAAGGCAAAAGGATGCTTCAAAGAAAAAAAGTACTGAAGGCGGAGGGCGTTTAGCTCATCAAAAATCAATGGGAAGTAAGGCAAAAAAGATGCATAATGCCGCTAAGTCCCTAGAACATAGGATTGCGGCCTTAGGAAAAGTAGAAGCCCCAGAAGACATTCGTAGGATTCGTTTCAGGCAAAGTAAAGCATTGGAGCTCCACAATCCATATCCTATTGCTGGTACGGAAATTAATAAAATATTTGGAGATAAGGTATTGTTTGAAAATGTATCTTTTCAAATTCCGCTTGGAGCAAAAGTGGCATTAACTGGTAGTAATGGAACCGGAAAAACAACTTTAATCCAAATGATCTTAAACCATGAAGATGGAATTTCTATTTCACCTAAGGCAAAAATAGGTTACTTTGCACAAAATGGTTACAAGTACAACAGTAATCAGAATGTCCTAGAGTTTATGCAGGAGGATTGTGATTACAATGTATCGGAAATTCGTTCAGTGCTAGCATCCATGGGGGTGAAACAGAATGATATTGGAAAAAGCTTATCTGTTTTAAGCGGCGGAGAAATTATTAAATTATTGCTAGCTAAAATGCTTATGGGTAGATATAACATCTTACTAATGGATGAACCGAGCAACTTCCTTGACATACCAAGCTTAGAGGCTTTGGAAATACTAATGAAGGAGTATGCCGGAACTATAGTATTTATCACCCATGACAAACGGCTGCTTGATAATGTGGCTGATGTGATTTATGAAATCAAAGATAAGAAATTAAACTTAGTCCGATAATTAATTTACTTTTCGTATTTGACAGATCGTAAGTAGGCCAGTGAAAGAGGTTATTGATTTTATCTAAACGTTAAGTAGGTTAGACCTCTAATCAGGGAAAATAAGGCCTTCAAGATGAATTTTGAAGGCCCCCTTTCCATAGAAATATACGTAAAGCATAAGGAACACATGGCAAAAAAGGTGTTTCTCAACATGGGATATAGCTTTTGATATTGAAAGGAGTGATTCAGTATGATAGATAATATTATTCAATCAGTGACAGAAAAATTATCCTCTTTGCCTTATATAGAAGGCATCGTATTAGGGGGTTCTCGTGCAAGAGGCACCCATACAGAGGATTCTGATATAGATTTCGGAATCTATTACAATTCAGAGTTATTTGACATTACAGTAATTAATCAACTTGCTACAGAGTTGGATGATGAGAATAGAAGCAACCTTATTGTACCTCCCGGAGCATGGGGTGATTGGATTAATGGCGGCGGATGGTTAGTCATAAACGGGTATCATGTTGACTTAATTTTACGTGATATTAAACGGGTGGTACAAATAATCAAAGATACGGAGCAAGGAATTGCTACTGCTAATTATCAGACGGGGCATCCCCATGGATATATAAGTGCTATGTATCGAGGAGAATTAGCGATTAGCAAAATACTATATGCTAATGATGAAAACTTTTATGAGTTTAAAAAGCAAGCAGAACGTTATCCAACCGCTTTGCAGAAAGGATTAACTGAATTTTTTATGTTTGAGGCAGGTTTCTCTTTAATGTTTGCTGAGAACAATATAGATAAAGACGATGTATCCTATGTTTGCGGGCATTGCTTTCGAAGCATATCTTCCCTTAATCAAGTCTTATTTGCAGTAAATAAAGAATACTGTATAAATGAAAAAAAGGCTGTTAAGATGATCGAGGATTTTAAGATCAAGCCAAGCGATTACAAGGAAAGGGTCGATAAGGTTATTTCCTTAATATCAACTAATGTAGATTGTACAAGAAAAGGAATAGAGATTCTTCAAAGACTAGTAAATGAGGTTGAATACCTGAAAGGAGCCCATATTCAATGACGGGGCCAGATAAGAAAAAGCTTTATCCGAATGAAAATATAAAGACGGTTTGCTATATAAGTAATCTACCTAAAAGACCAAATGTTGAGATTGGTGAATACACTTATTACAGCGACAATAATAAATCTCCTGAGAAATTTTATGATAATATAGAGCACCACTACGAATTTCTTGGAGATAAACTCATTATAGGCAAGTTCTGTGCAATTGCAGCGGGTGTTAAGTTTATCATGAATGGTGCAAATCATAGAATGGATGGAATTACAACCTATCCCTTTAATATCTTTGGCTGTGGATGGGAAAAAGTGACTCCTACAATAGAACAACTTCCTTTTAAGGGTGACACAGTGATTGGCAATGATGTGTGGATATGTCAAAATGTAACCATAATGCCAGGTGTTAAAATTGGAGATGGTGCGATTATTGCTGCTAACTCAACAGTAGTAAAAATGTGTTGAACCCTATTCAATATATGGTGGGAATCCAGCTAAGTTTATCAAAAAACGCTTTAGTGACGAAAAGATTGAATTCTTGCTAAAGCTAGAGTGGTGGAACTGGAGCGAAGAGGAAATATTTGATAATCTTGAAATTCTAACATCCGAAGCAGGGTTAGAGGAATTAATGAATAAATATTCGAAAAGAGATGAAATAAATTAAGGAGGGGTTATAATGAACAAAGTAAATATAAAAGATAGTCAAAATTTTATTACTTCAAAATATCACATAGAAAAAATAATGAATTGCATAAGTTTAGATGAAAAAGATAACATCTTTGAAATAGGTGCAGGGAAAGGTCATTTTACTGCTGAATTGGTAAAGAGATGTAATTTTGTTACGGCGATAGAAATTGATTCTAAATTATGTGAGGTAACTCGTAATAAGCTCTTAAATTATCCTAACTATCAAATAGTAAATGATGATATACTAAAATTTACATTTCCTAGCCACAATCCATATAAAATATTTGGCAACATACCTTACAACATAAGCACAAATATAATTCGAAAAATTGTTTTTGAAAGTTCAGCCACAATAAGTTATTTAATAGTGGAATATGGTTTTGCTAAAAGTTTATTAGATACAAACAGATCACTAGCATTGCTGTTAATGGCAGAGGTAGATATTTCTATATTAGCAAAAATTCCCAGGTATTATCTCATCCAAAACCTAAAGTGGATAGCGCATTAATTGTATTAAAAAGAAAGCCAGCAAAAATGGCATTTAAAGAGAGAAAAAATTATGAAACTTTTGTAATGAAATGGGTTAACAAAGAGTATGAAAAACTGTTTATAAAAAAGTCAATTTAATAAAGCTTTAAAATATGCGAGAATATATGATATAAACAATATTAGTTTCGAACAATTTGTATCGCTATTTAATAGTTATAAAATATTTAACGGCTAAAAACAATAGGCCACATGCAACTGTAAATGTTTAGTTATAGGTAGGGTAGCATAAGTTAAAATGCTATTCTGCCTTTTAAAAGTATGGTATACATTCCAGAGAGAGATTGGATATGTTCCCGCCTACCGATAGTGCCAAAAACGTAGTGGATATGTTTCCGAGAACGGATACGCTCAAATGACATTCATTCTGTCCTCTCGAGCCATGTTGAGAGCGTGGTTCTGTTGACTAAAGTACATAATTGATAGTGTGAAAATGCTTGAAATATAAGGCTTATCCGAGGATTTGGACGTAAATCCAGGTCCTCGGATTTTCCGCGTTTTAGAGGCTGCAAAGAGATGAATTTTTATAGTTGGATAGACAGAAGTGTTGATTTGGGGTTGGATAGACAAAAATATTGACATAAGACCATTGCCATAACCTAAGAGAAGAAGAACGGAGAGAAATAACTTTTTAAACGAGGGGGAATTCAGATGAAAGAAAACAAATATGATGATAATATATTTTTTCAAAAATACAGTCAAATGAGTCGCTCACAGCAGGGACTAGCCGGTGCAGGAGAATGGGAAACATTGAGAAAGCTGCTGCCGGATTTTAAAGATAAGCGTGTGCTTGATTTAGGATGCGGCTATGGATGGCACTGTATTTATGCGATGGAACACGGAGCGTCTTCTGTTGTAGGTGTTGATATTTCTCATAAAATGCTCGAGGTAGCCAAAGAAAAAACACATTTTCCACAGGTTGAATATAAATGCTGTGCTATAGAAGATGTGGAATTCCCAGAGGAGAGTTTTGATGTAATATTAAGTTCACTTGCGTTTCACTATGTAGCAGATTATGAGATTTTAGTAAAAAAGATATATAGAATACTGAAGTCTGGTGGTAAGCTAGTTTTTACGGTTGAACATCCTGTTTTTACTGCCTATGGAACACAAGACTGGTATTATAACGAAAAAGGAGAAATACTGCATTTTCCGGTGGATAATTATTATTATGAGGGCAAACGAACAGCTGTGTTTTTGGGAGAAAAGGTTACAAAATTTCATAGAACACTGACCACATATCTAAATACACTGCTTTCAAATGGTTTTATAATAAATCATATTGTGGAGCCGCAGCCGCCGGAATACATGATGGATATTCCGGGGATGCAGGATGAAATGCGCCGTCCCATGATGCTGATTGTATCGGCAAACAAAAAAGTGGATAGATAGAACTAAAACACCTATAAGGTATAAATGGAGTTAATTTATGTTTAAAGAAAAAATTATTATAGAGATGAAAGAAGTATTCAAAGAAATTCCTTTTGGCATAGAGCATACTCTCAAAGTTTTGAAAAATGCAGAAGATATAATGAAAGGAGAAAATATCGGAGAGGAAGAAAAAGAATTCATCAGTATTATTGCTATACTACATGATATTGGTGCGGTTGAAGCACAAAAAAAAGTACGGTTCTATTGATGGTGTCTATCAAGAAAAGGAAGGACCAGAAGTAGCGAAAGAAATATTAAAAAAGGTAGGCTATAACAAAAATATTGATAGAATATGCTTTATAATAGGCAACCATCATACTCCATCTAAAATTGATGGACTTGATTTTCAAATACAATGGGAAGCTGATTTGCTTGAAAATTTAACGGTTATGGATAAAGAAAAATGAACAGGAAAAGATAAAAAATGTGTATAGATGAAAACTTTAAAACAAACACAGGAAAAACGGATAGCTTATAATCGCTTTATTTTAGATTAGTAGTAGATTATTACAGTTATGTATTTTATATCGCAAAGAAAAAAGTAGTAGTTAAGTTTAACCCTAGGGTTAAATGATGAATATGTTGAGGGCATTTTTGTTTCTGGTGAAATGCAATCGCAGGGTCTAGGTAAAATTCTGCTGAATTATGCAAAGGATAAAAGGAATAAGTTGTACTTGAACGTATACCAAAAGAACGCACGTGCAATATCTTTTTATAAGAGAGAAGAATTTGAGATTCAGCATAGTGGCTTAGATGAGGCTACCGGAGAAAAAGATTATGTAATGACATGGCAACACAAATAGAAATTCCAGTTTTTGAAACTGAGGAATTTGAATTTGGAGGATTGAATTATGTGGAATGAATTAGGCATAAGCGGAGGAACCGCAATTGTTATTTTGATAGCACTATATTTTGTCATTAAGTGGGCTGTGAAGAATGGTGTGAAAGAAGCATATAAGGATATTACCGGAAAGAAACCTGTTGAAGATGAAAAAAATGAAAAAGAGCTAGAAGGACTGGTAAATGATTCACAAGACGCAAAAATTTAATATGAAATCTGAACGTAGAGCGTATAGAGAAAATTTCTGTTACTTGTTTAACAGCTTCTTGTTCTTTTAAAGATAATGGTTGAAAATCTTTCATAAACTTAAGTTATCTTTCATTTGATTCATATCACTCATTCCCGATAAAACCATCATCATACCATCAAATCCAACCGCAAAGCGTAAAGCATAACTTGCATAAGACATTGTTCCTCATTTATCATAAACAACTTTTTCTTCTTTTGGAAGATTTACAAGGTTACCACCTTTAACAGGTTCCATTACAATAACAGGTTTATTGTATTTACGACATACTTCATAACATGCCTTTCTTTGGATGGCAGGATCTTCATAATCAACATAATTAAATTGAATTTGAACTACTTCAATATCAGGATTTTCAGTTAGAATCATGTCTAAAACATCAGCGTTATCATGAAAGGAAATTTCAAAGTGTTTAATTTTTCCTTCTTCTTTTAATTTACTTGCTTCATCATAAGCGTGTAATTTTTATATTTTGCATAGATTTCATCGCTTTGAGCATACATTAAATAAAAATCAAAATAATCAACACCACAAGCTTCTAATTGACTTT
>ENA-OQBL01000514-OQBL01000514.1-human-gut-metagenome-genome-assembly--contig:-NODE-514-length-20117-cov-3.151126_pt1 | contig 20117 bp, 18 predicted proteins | sample MGYA00242747_ERZ504553 | MGnify/ENA primary metagenome ERZ504553 (study PRJEB26092, sample SAMD00036240) | human gut metagenome | host: Homo sapiens | study: EMG produced TPA metagenomics assembly of...
CTTATGGACGATCTCGCAGCACTGCTCGATCAGGGCGCTGGTCCTCACCTGCGGGGACGGTAGTGGCCTTGAAGGCGGTGATGTCCGCAGCCTGGCTGATGGGGTAAGTGAAGAAGCCCACCGGGATGCTGGACTCGAAGTTCTTCTGCTGGATTTCGGCCTTGACGGTGGGTTGCGCTGCAGGCGGGAGACGGTGACGAGGTTCATATAATAGGAAGCTCAGCTCGGTCAGCTCCGGCACCATGGACTGGATCGAACGATGTGTGCCTTGGCGGGGTCGATGCCCACGGCCAGATAGTCCAGAGCGACCTGCAGGACGTTCTGGCGCACCTTCTCCGGGTTGTCGGCGTTGTCGGTGAGGGCCTGTGCGTCAGCGATCATGATATAGATCTCGTCGAACTTGCCCGAGTTCTGCAGCCGGACACGCTCCTTCAGAGAGCCTACATAGTGGCCGACGTGGAGCCGGCCCGTCGGGCGGTCGCCCGTCAGAATGATCTGTTTCATTTTTTCTCCTTTTTCATCAGGCGCATTTTTCCTCAACCTCTCCGTCACAGCTGACGCTGTACCGCCTCCCCTGATAGGGGAGGCTCTGGCGCAAAAGGGTAAGTTTTCGGTTTTGCCAAGGGCTCTCCTATCCGGAGAGCTGGACGCCGCAGGCGGCCTGAGAGGTTCATTTTTTATAAGTATATCCCCCGCCGCTTTCCCTGTCAACAAAAGCCGCACCGGAACGGATAAAAAAGAAAAAGCGATGGAAAACTTCCATCGCTTTACTGGCGCCTCTTGCCTGACTCGAACAGGCGACACCCTGATTAACAGTCAGGTGCTCTAACCGACTGAGCTAAAGAGGCATCTATATAAAACGGCGCAGAGCCGTTTTACTACTAAAATGGTGACCCGTACCGGAATCGAACCGATGTTAAAGGCGTGAGAGGCCTCTGTCTTAACCGCTTGACCAACGGGCCATACTACCATTGCATCGGGTGTTGTTCCCGACTCGACTATTCTAGCACAGCGCACCCACTTTGTCACAGGAATTTCAAATTTTTCAAAAAATCAGAACAGCCGACGCACTCTGCCCTTCACGGCCCCCAGAAGGATGTTCAGGTAAAGGCCCATGACGCTCTCCACCTCGCCCAGCTCCATGCTCTGGCGCTGGGGCAGGCCGGCCAGCGTACCGCGGTAGAGGCAGCGCAGCTCGGGCAGCTCGGCGTAATCGCTGGGGTGCATGAGGGTGCTGGGCTTTGGCAGCTCCAGCGCACCGCTCTTCTGGAGCACCTCACTGACGAACTGGGAGCAGAAATAATGCCGACGGCGCTGCCAGCGGATATGCATCCAGCAGAGCAGCAGACCCAGCGAATTGAAGCGGTAGAGCTCCCCGTGGTGCATCATGTGTTGAGTGCGGCGCTTGGCGCGGGTGTAGGCTTCGTCAGTTACTTCCAACGCGTAGAGGGCGCAGGGGATGTTCCCCCGCATGAGGAACACGCCCCGGTTCAGGTACTCCCGGCTGGGACCTGCGGGGGAACATGGTATAACCATTCTTACGGGTAGAGCTGTAGAGGGTGCTCAGGTCCTCGTCGAAGGCGAGGGAGATGTGGGTGTACTGCGCACCGGTCAGGCTGTACACGAGGTTCGAGAGCAGGGTGCCGGAGCGGGTAAGAAATATGTAAAGCATCTTCATCGTCGTTATTTCTCCATGCTGGCGGCTCATGGCCGCGGGTCAGACTGGCTCAGTATATCATAAGTCGTTCGTTTTTTCCAGATAAATCGCAAAATATCCACAAATATTTTGTGTCTCTACTTATAATACGTTTTTTCGCGGCCCAAAATTGCAAGCCTCTTCTCTCCTGATTTCCGCTCCTTGTATCCCAAATCGACAAAATTTTATCAAAGATTTGTTTTTGGCATAAAATCTTTAATTTGTGCAGGCAAACGGACCAAGATTTTTACGAAACCGTCTCAAATACCCCGGATTCTTAATAAGATTTGTTGCTTTTACCCGAAGAAAACCGCTCCGCCGGTTGATTTCAGCCCCGATTTATGTATAATGATATACAGGAGAATACGCATCTGTATTTCTTTTCATCGTCCTTTTGCGGTGTCCTTTTGGCTGAGGGCAGCTTACCGCTGGTGTCTGGACGATGACCTGAACGAAAGAAGAGGTATAAGTATCATGGCAAAGTTGGATCTGAGCAAGTATGGTATCACCGGCACGACCGAGATCGTGTACAATCCCTCTTACGAGCAGCTGTTCGACGAGGAGACCAAGCCCGAACTGGAAGGCTACGAGAAGGGCCAGGTCAGCGAGCTGGGCGCTGTCAACGTCATGACCGGTATCTACACCGGCCGCTCCCCCAAGGATAAGTTCATCGTCATGGATGAGAACTCCAAGGACACCGTGTGGTGGACCAGCGACGAGTACAAGAACGACAACCACCCCGCTTCTCAGGAAGCCTGGGAAGCTGTGAAGGAGATCGCCAAGAAGGAGCTCTCCAACAAGCGCCTGTACGTCGTGGATGCTTTCTGCGGCGCCAACAAGGACACCCGCATGGCCGTCCGCTTCATCATGGAAGTGGCCTGGCAGGCACATTTCGTCACCAATATGTTCATCAAGCCCACCGCTGAGGAGCTGGCAAACTTCGAGCCTGATTTCGTTGTCTACAACGCTTCCAAGGCTAAGGTCGAGAACTACAAGGAGCTGGGCCTGAACTCCGAGACTGCTGTGCTGTTCAACATCACCAGCAAGGAGCAGGTCATCGTCAACACCTGGTACGGCGGCGAGATGAAGAAGGGCATGTTCTCCATGATGAACTACTTCCTGCCGCTGAAGGGCATCGCTTCCATGCACTGCTCTGCCAACACCGATAAGGAGGGCAAGAACACTGCCATCTTCTTCGGTCTGTCCGGCACCGGCAAGACCACCCTGTCCACCGACCCGAAGCGTCTGCTCATCGGCGATGACGAGCACGGCTGGGACGACAACGGCGTGTTCAACTTCGAGGGCGGCTGCTACGCAAAGGTCATCAACCTGGACAAGGACTCTGAGCCCGACATCTACAACGCCATCAAGCGCAACGCTCTGCTGGAGAACGTCACTCTGGATGCTGAGGGCCACATCGATTTCGCCGACAAGAGCGTGACCGAGAACACCCGCGTCTCCTACCCCATCGACCACATCCAGAACATCGTCCGCCCCATCTCTTCTGCACCCGCAGCCAAGAATGTCATCTTCCTGTCTGCTGACGCATTCGGCGTTCTGCCCCCGGTCTCCATCCTGACCCCGGAGCAGACCCAGTACTACTTCCTGTCCGGCTTTACCGCAAAGCTGGCCGGCACCGAGCGCGGCATCACCGAGCCCACCCCCACCTTCTCCGCCTGCTTCGGTCAGGCCTTCCTGGAGCTGCACCCCACCAAGTACGCTGAGGAGCTGGTCAAGAAGATGCAGAAGAGCGGCGCTAAGGCTTATCTGGTCAACACCGGCTGGAACGGCACCGGCAAGCGCATCTCCATCAAGGATACCCGCGGCATCATCGACGCTATCCTGAGCGGCGCTATCAACGAGGCTCCCACCAAGAAGATCCCCTACTTCGATTTCGAGGTCCCCACCGCTCTGCCCGGTGTTGACCCCGCTATCCTCGACCCCCGCGACACCTACGCAGATGCCGCTCAGTGGGAAGAGAAGGCCAAGGATCTGGCTGGCCGCTTCATCAAGAACTTCGCAAAGTACGAGGGCAACGAGCACGGCAAGGCTCTGGTCTCTGCCGGCCCCCAAGCTGTAAGCTGACAGCATCTCTTACATAAGGCCATAAGATCAAGACCCATCCGATCTCCCGCAAAAATGGAAGTCGGATGGGTCTTTCTTGTGATCCATCTCGTTTTATAGCACTCTGCGGAGGATACTGCACATGAAAAAACGCAACGGTCAACGACTACTTCCGACACCACTGGGTGAAGCTCATGCTCTTCGCGCTCTTTACAGCGGCGTTATCCTTTTTCCGCGCCGTTGAAAAATCTTCCAGCTCAAGTGGCTTATCGACTCCAAGAGCAAGCAGGAGGCGCTGGGCTATATGGGGCTGGTGTTCCTCATCACCTTCACCAGCTGGTTTTTTCGAACGGCTGAGCCGCCGCTCCTTTACAAAACTCGCCTGCGGTGCCGTGGAGCAGGTACGGGGGCAGGTCATGGAGCGGGTGCTGCGCCGCCCGGTGTCCCAATATCAGCGGGAGGGCGACGCAGCCTATCTCTCCCTGTTGACTACCGACCTGCGCACCCTCTACGACGACTATTATATGTCCCTCTTCAACATCGCGTTCTGGGGCGGCATCATGCTCTGTGCGCTGGGGATGTACCTTTACATCAGCCCGGTGATGCTGGCGGCCATCCTGCTTGTGACCGTGCCGCCGCTGGTCCTGCCCCGGAAGATGAATGAGCGGCTCAAAGCCTCCCGAGACGCTTTTTCGCTCCAGATGGCGGGCTACACCCAGCAGCTCAAGGAGCTTCTGGGCGGGTTCGAGGTCATCCGGGGCTTTCTGCGAGAGGACGCCTATGCCGCCCGCCACCGGGATGCTGCCCGGCAGGCCCGCGACAGCGAGCAGACCTACCAGCAGAGCCTCAACGCCATGGTGGTCAACACCTCTCTCATCAGCAACCTCATCTTCCCCATCGTCATGCTGGTGGGCCTTTTTCTCGCTTTCGACGGGCGGCTGACGATGGGCACCGTCTCCACCGCCGCCAGCATGGCGAACTTCGTCATCACGCCCTGTAATCAGATCGCCCAGTGCTGGGCCAAGGTCAGATCTTCGAAGGGCATTCGTCAGCGGCTGGAAGCAGCCATGTCCGGCCCGGAAAAAGTCTCTGCGGGCCGGGCCATCGATAAACTCGAGCACATCGAGTGCCAAGACACCGGCTTTACTTATCCGGGTGCTGCCGCGCCGGTGCTGAGCGGCGTCCGGCTGACGGTCTCCGGGCAGGAAAAAGTCGTCCTCGTAGGCGAAAGCGGCTGCGGCAAGTCTACACTGGCAAAGCTGCTGTTCCAGTACTACCCAGACTATACCGGCAGCATCCTCTTCAACGGCCAGCAGCTGCGGGACATCGACCGTCAGAGCCTCTACCAGCGGGTAGGCTACATTGCCCAGACAACCTATCTCTTCAATGACACCCTCCGCAGCAACATCTGCCTCGGCGCGGACTTCCCCGAGGCTCAGCTTTCCCACGCCATCGGGACGGCGGGTCTCACCGACTGGGTGAGCACCCTGCCCGACGGCCTCGACACCCTCATCAGCGAGAACGGCAAGAATCTCTCGGGCGGGCAGCGCCAGCGCATCGGCATCGCACGGCTGGCACTTCGCCGGTACGACCTCATCATCGCCGACGAGATCACCGCCAGCCTCGACCCCGACACCAGCGGACAGATCATGGAAAATCTGCTCGCTCTCCCCTGCATGGTGGTGGCCATCACCCACGACGTCTCGGGGGCGTTCATGAAACAGTTTGACAAGGTATACCGGGTGGAGCACGGAAGCGTTTCTAATTTGTTGTAATTTGTCAATTTTTATGATATTCTAAGAGTGCCGCTTTCGGGCGGCACAAAGGCACTGCGCTGCAAATGCAGATGGTCAGTCTCCTTCCCGGCTATGCGTCGGGAAAGGCATCTTTTTGTATCGGCTTACTTAATTTGTATCGGCTTACTTAAAAAGAAAGCCCTCCCGTCGCACTGAGGCGAAAGGAGGGATATTCATGACTCTATCAGAAGTTTTACTCCTGCTCACGCTCCTTTGGAACGTGATGAAAGGCACTTTTGACATCGTTATGAAGCTTTCTAACAAAGAACATGACGACAACAAAAAAGATTGACCATCTCAGACGCCTACCAAGCACGAGGGTCAATCTTTTTTGATTCACTGCCGGTAAGGAGCTGACCATTTTGCGGCCAGTGCCTTTCCTTTGATTTTAGTATAGTAACATCGCCGCTTTTTGTCAAGCGGCGTTTTTATTTTGCCGCGTCGAACTCGGCCAGAATATCTTCCGTGGGAGCTGGGGTCACGAGGCTGACCACCGCGCAGACGGCCAGCGAGACGAGGAAGGCGGGCAGAAGCTCATAGATGCCGAAGACGCCGCCCAGCGGGCTGACGAGGTACTTCCAGACGAAGACCATCAGGCCGCCGCAGAGCATACCGGCCAGCGCACCCTGCCAGTTGCAGCGCTTCCAGAACAGGGCGCAGAGGACGACAGCGCCGAAGGCGCCGCCGAAACCGGCCCACGCAAAGCTGACGATGCCAAAAACGCTGGAATCCGGGTCGCGGGCCAGCACCACGCCCACCACGCTGATGCAGATGATGGTCAGGCGGGCGGCGAAGAGGCTCTGCTTCTCGTTCAGCTTGAGGTGGCCGAACTCCTGCAAAATGTTCTGGGACACACTGGACGCAGCGGCCAGCATCTGGCTGTCTGCCGTGGACATCGTAGCCGCCAGGATGCCTGCAAGGATGAGTCCGGCGAGGACTGCCGCAAGCACACCGTGCTGGCTGATGAGGCTGGCGATGCGGACGATGAGGGTCTCACTGGACGAGCCGCTGAGGAATTCCAGCGCACCGACCCTGGTCATGCCGAGGCCCACCATGCCGATGACGATGGACGCCGTCATGGCGATGACCACCCAGACGGTGGCGATGCGGCGGCTGAGCACCAGCTTCTTCTCGTCCTCGATGGCCATGAAGCGGAGCAGGATGTGGGGCATACCGAAGTAGCCGAGGCCCCACGCCATGGTGGAGACGATGTCCAGCAGGCTGTAGGATGCGGCCCCGCCGGTCACAGCGTCGTGGCTGGCCGTCATGGTCAGGTAGCCGGAAAGGCTCTGGGCGTTCTCGACCACAGCACCCCAGCCGCCTGCCACGACGATGCCGTAGCCCAGCACCGCGATGAGGGCCAGCGACATGACCACCGACTGGATAAGGTCGGTGGTGGTGACGGCGCGGAAGCCGCCGAGGATGGTATAGCCCACGATGACGAGGGCCGACACCAGCATTGCCGCCATGTAATCTACGCCGAAGAGGCTGTGGAACAGCTTGCCGCAGGCCGCAAAGCCCGAGGCCGTATACGGCACGCAAAAAGACGATGATGATGACCGCGCCCAGAGCGTTCAGCAGGTTGCGCTGGTCATGGAAGCGAAGCGACAAGAACTGCGGTACCGTGATGGCGTCGAGGTTGGCCGAATAGCGACGGAGCCGCCGGGCCACGATGAGCCAGTTGAGCCAGGTACCCAGCGCAAGGCCGATGGCCGTCCAGCCCGGCGAGGCAATGCCTGTCAGATAAGCCAGACCCGGCATCCCCATCAGCAGCCAGCTGGACATATCGCTGGCCTCGGCGCTCATGGCCGTGACCAGCGGGCCCCATCTTCCGGCCGCCGAGGTAGAAGTCGGTGCTGTCGTTGTTGGTCTTGCTGTAGGCGAAACCCACCAGAAGCATGGCCGCAAGATAGACGACGATGGTGACGATGATACAGATCTCACTCATACACGTTCCCCCTTTGGTGCTTTTTCCCTCTATGATAAAAGCACGGCATGATTTTACCACAGTAAAGCATCAAAGTGCAAGACCCCTGGGCAGATTCTTCCCCTATGACCGAAATTTCGTCCTTTGCAGCGTCCAAAACCACTCAATATGCCAACAGGCCGTCCTCCTTCGGAGGACGGCCTGTTGGTTCGAATGAAGAAAATGATGAAAATAAAGAAGATGACAGATTATTTTGCGGCTTCGCCTTCGGGGAAGATGATCTTGTTCACGAAGAAGAAGATGACCATCGAGATGCCGCCGTTGAGCACCGTGGTGCCGATGTTGTAGATGAAATCAGGCACCAGCAGACCGGCCACAGCCACCCAGATGCAGTTGATGGAGTTGACGATGCAGGTGATGAGGCAGAAGGCCAGCAGATACCAGCCGATCTGCTTGGCGAGGTTGCCCTTGCTGCGGAAGACGAGGCTGCGCTGGATGGGGAAATTGATGCACTCGCCGATGACCATGGCCACCATGTAGGCGCAGAAGTAGGGCAGGCCGCCGTGGGCGGCGTCGTAGCCGAGGATGTTCCACTTGAAGGTCTCGCCGAACAGGGTGATGTCGATGCCCGGCCAGCCGAAGTCCACCACCGGCAGGCTTGCAAAGGCCTTGGGCAGGAACTGCAGAAGCAGATATTTGAACACGGTGATGAGGTTGGACACGATGACGAACAGTCCACCCTCCCGCACCCATTTGGCCGCGGCCGGATGCTTTGCGGCAAAGTTATTCCAGAAATTCATGGCCTTATTCCTTTCAGCTGTTTTTGAGCCGGTTTTCCATCTGGCTGTTCAGGATGAGATTCTTGACGAACTCATAGATGACCCGAAGGATGCCCACGAGCCAGAAGCCTTTCAGCTCCCAGACGAGGCCGTCCACCATGCCCATGCTCACCATGCCGTTGGTCATCTTGGCCAGCGCGCGCAGCGGCATATTATACTGGAACACGGTGTTCAGGTCGGGGGTGCCTTTTGCAAAGCTGCTGTCCAGACGGCAGCGCAGCACCTTCTGTGCCACCCAGCCCAGCGGACTGCGGCCATGGTCCATCTCGCCCAGCGTCATGTTCCGGTCGATGCGGACGACATCCTCCGGGATCGGATGGCCCAGCAGAGCCTCGAACTCGGCGTCGGTCACATAGGCGATCTGGCCGGAGACGTAGTGGAGCAGGTCGAGACCCTCGTAGGGGTCGGGAGCGTCGGTCCCCTTGACGGAGACTTCCGCTGTCAGCCGGATGTCCGCGCTGGATGCACCCACGCGGAGCTGATAGCTTCCGCCTTCGACTTCCCAGCGGTCAGTCTTGACGTTCCAGTAGCGGAACGCCTTGTCGTCCAGAGCGATGCTCACCGTCCTGCTCTCGCCGGGGGCGAGGAAGACCTTTGCAAAGCCCTTCAGCTCCTGCGCCGGACGGAAGACTTTGGCGTCCTGCTTTGCGACGTAGAGCTGAACGATCTCGGCACCGGCACAGCTGCCGGTGTTGGTGACGGTGAGGGTCACGCCCTTCTCGTCTGCCTTCAGATCACTGTACGCGAAGGTGGTGTAGCTCAGGCCGTAGCCGAAGGGGAACGCCACCGGCACACCGGCGGTCTGATAGTACCGGTAGCCCACATACAGGCCCTCGCGGTACTCCACGTTCCGGCCCTCGCCGCCGAAGTTCGCCTTGGCGGGGGTATCGTCGTGAGCCTGCGCCCAGGTCTGGGACAGCTTGCCGCAGGGGCAGAGCTTGCCGGTGAGGATGTCTGCGGCCGCACCGGCGCCTGCCTGTCCGCCCAGTGCGCCGTAGACCAGCGCCCTGCACTGGCCGACCCACGGCGTCTCTACCGGCGCACCGGCGCTCAGTAGAACGACGACGTTCGGGTTGACGGCAGCCACAGCGGCCAGAAGCTGCTGCTGGTTCTCGGCCAGCTTCATGTCAGAGCGGTCGAGGCCTTCGCTCTCCCGCAGCTCATCGAGGCCAAGGCAGAGCAGAACGGTGTCAGCCTTCTTTGCGAGGGCCACAGCCTCTTCCAGCTTCTCGGCGTCAGCTGCACCCTGACGCTCGAAACCGGAGGCATAGCCCACGAGGGTGATGCCTCTGTCGTCAGCCTTGATGCTGTCCAGCAGGGTGTCCACCTGCAGGGCGTTGACGGCGCTGGAGCCTGCGCCCTGATAGCGGGGCGTCTCGGCAAAGTCGCCGATGACGGCCAGCTTCTCATTGGGCTTGAGCGGCAGGATGCCGCCCTCGTTCCTGAGCAGGACGATGCTCTCTGCGGCCGCGCGGCGGGCAAGCTTATGGTGCGCGGCAGCGTCGAAGGTGCGGGGCGCTTTTTCCACCGCAGCGTGGGTGGAGAGCACCAGTTCCAGCATCTCGTCGAGACGGGCGTCCACGTCGGCCTCAGAAATTCTGCCGTCCTGTACGGCCTTCATCAGCTCCCGGATGGAGTCGCCGCCGGGGCAGGGCATTTCGAGGGTGGAGCCGTTCTTCACGCCGAGGGCGTGGTCATTGGAGCCGCCCCAGTCGGTGACGACGGCCCCGTCGAAGCCCCAGTCCTTCCGCAGAATGTCCTGCAGCAGGTGGGCATTCTCGTTGGCGTAGGTGCCGTTGATGAGGTTGTAGGAGGTCATGATGGTCTTGGGCTTTGCCTCTTTCACCACGATCTCGAAACCGGTCAGATACAGCTCCCGCAGGGTGCGCTCATCGAGCACCGAGTCGCTGGCCATGCGGCGCAGCTCCTGACTGTTGACCGCAAAGTGTTTGGGGCAGGCAGAGATGCCGTTTTTCTGGATGCCGCGCACATAGGCAGCGGCCATCCTGCCCGCGAGGATGGGGTCTTCCGAGAAATACTCGAAGTCGCGGCCGCAGAGGGGGCTGCGCTGGATGTTCAGGCCAGGGCCGAGCAGGACAGCCACTTCCTGTGCGGCGGCTTCCTCGCCCAGTGCCTCGCCCACGGCTTCGCCCAGCTTCTCATCCCAGCTGCACGCAGTGGCGGAAGAGGTCGGAAAGCAGGTTGCCGGAACGCTGGGGTTGAGGCCCAGATGGTCGGCGGCACCGGCCTGCTTGCGGACACCGTTGGGGCCGTCCGAAAGGGTGATGGCCGGGATGCCCTTGCCCGGCAGAGCGCGGGTAGTAAAGACAGTCTCGCCCGAGAGCAGGGCGCATTTTTGCTCTAAGTTCAGTTTCTGGATGATGTCGGTATGCTTCATCGCATTTTCCTCATTTTATCCTGAGCAGGGCAAAGGCCCGCTGTCTGGTGCAGCGGGCCTTTGCCGTTGGTTCAGTTCAGGTGCTGCATGGAGAGAGGGTCCGGTTTAGACTTCTTCCTCTTCTTCCTTGCGCTTCTTGTAGTTCTTGATGGCGGTGTACTCCAGGCCAACGATGAGCAGCGCGGCCACGACGTCAGCGCCGATCAGGACGATCTTCCACTTTGCCATGCCGGGGTTCAGGTTCTCAGCCTCATAAGCGCGGCTGTTGACCACGGTGTAGAGGATGTTCTTGGCAGAGGTGCGCATTGCCTGCTTGCTGCTGTTGGTCAGAACAGTCATCTTGTTGAAGTCATTGCCGGTGGTGCAGAGCATCAGATCGCTGCCGTTGCGGACGCCCTGATCAGCGGTCATGTAGCCGTAGACACCGAAGTAGTCGGTCTCGACGAAGCCGAGGAAGCCCCACTCACCGCGCAGGACGTTCTGCAGCAGCTCCTTGCAGCCGCCAGCCCAGCGGCTGCCGATGTAGTTGAAGGAAGACATGACAGCGTGGCAGTCAGCATCCTTGACAGACATCTCGAAGGGCTTGAGGTAGATCTCGCGGATAGCCTGCTCGTTGGACCAGGTAGCCAGCATAGAAGTACGGTTGCCTTCCTGATCGTTCAGGGCGAAGTGCTTCATGTAAGCGTAGACGCCGTGCTCCTGTGCGCCTGCGATGGCGTTTGCGGCCATAGCACCGGACAGGACACCGTCCTCCGAGTAGTACTCGAAGTTACGGCCTGCAAAAGCGGTGCGGTGGATGTTCATAGCCGGGCCATACCAGCCGGAAGTGTTCATCTCATTGGCCATCTTGCCGATGCTGTCGCCGAAATCGTGGGCCAGATCCTTGCTCCAGGTCATACCGATGAGGGTAGCAGCCGGGAAACCGACAGAACCGACGCCGGTGAAGTTGTTGTTGATGGACGCAGGGCCGTCACAGTCGTTGGTGCGCACCTTGCCGATGCTGTCCACGGCTGCGGTCTGGTAGCCGCCGAAGCCGATGGTCTGCTGCAGGTCGTCGATGCTCATCTCATCCAGCAGGTCATCCCACTTGGAGTCGTTGTAGTCCACGCCGCGCAGGTCAGCCAGCTTGAGACCGTTCTTTGCGCCGGTGGTGATGTCCTCTGCGTTGGGGTTCCTCGTCCTTCTCGTAGCCGGACTCGGTGTAGGTGAAGCAGTTCTCGAAGCCAGCCTTGGCCTCATCGCTCATCTCATAGGTAGCAGGAGCGGCAATGGCCTCGTCGTAGTTTGCAAAGCCGTCTGCACGGGACAGATAGGTGATCTCGCCTTCGGCGAAATCGAACTGGTTGATCGCCACGACCTCGTCGCTCTCGCGCTTGTTGGACTCGTTGTAAACGATGTCGGAAGCGACAGTGTAGGTCTTGGAATCCAGAACATTGTGGGCGTCAGAGTTGGTGCTGATGATGTAATCGCCAGCCTCCAGCACATAGCAGCCGTTGTTCTTGTAATCGTAGGAAGCCAGATCCTCGACCGGGATGGTGAAGTCGATGGTCTCGCTCTCGCCGGGGGCAAGCTCGCTGGTCTTGGCGAAGTCCAGCAGGTTTGCGGAGGCCTTTTCAATGCCGCCGTTGGTGTACGGAGGATCGTTATAGATCTCCACGACATCCTTGCCGGCAGCAGAGCCGGTATTGGTGACGGTGACAGAGAACTTCAGGCTGCTGCCGTCGCTGGTGATGTCGCTCATCTTCTGGGTGAAGGTGGTGTAGCTCAGGCCGTAGCCAAAGGGATAGACAACTTCCTTGTCGTAGTCGATGAGGCCTTCATCGGCAGCAGTCTCATAGAACTTGTAGCCGACATAGATGCCCTCAGCGTAGTTGACGAAGGATGCAGTAGCGCCTGCGGGGTCGAAGAAGCTGGAATCGGAATCCAGCTCGGTGGCGTTGGTGTACTTGAAGTCACCGAAGTTGTTCCACCACGGAGAAGCGGTCAGGTCAGCAGCATAGGTGTCAGCGGTACGGCCGGAGGGGTTGACCTCACCGGCGACCACGCGGCCAAAGCCCTCAAAGCCGGACTGACCGGTGCCGGGGCAGAGCAGGACGCCCTTGATCTGGGGGTAGTTCTTGACCCAGTCCATCTCGAAAGCGTTTGCGCCGTTGTAAACGACGATGACGTTGTCGAAGTTGGAAGTGACGAGGTCGATGAGCTCTTCCTCGCGGTTGGACAGCTGCAGGAAGTGGTCGCCCTTATCCCAGTCATTGCCCTCGTTCAGGGTGTCATCGTAAGTGCCGTTGTAGTAGCCGGTACCGCGCTGAGAACCACGGTAATCTGCCACACGACGGACCCAGCTGCCGTCCACGACAGCAGACATATCGGTGGGAAGGTCTGCGCCCTCGCCGCCGACGCGGGTGATGACCACCATGGCAGTGTCAGAGTATGCCTTGGCGTTTGCCATCATCTCGTCGGTGTACAGGCTGACATTCGGCTCGGGCAGGGTCCAGTCCTGCTGTGCCATGCCGACGCTGGGGCGGGTGGAGCAGTAATCGGTGTAGAACTTGCTCAGCTCGTCGTTGGTCTCGATGCCTGCATCATGCAGACCGGTGAGCAGGTCGGTGACAGGGTAAGCGTCGTTCAGAGCGCCGGAACCGGTGCCGCCGTAGCAGGGACTGGTGGAAGCCCAGCCGAAGACGTTCAGCTTGGAGCCGGAAGCCACAGGCAGGATGTTGTCATCGTTCTGAGCCAGAACGACGCCTTCCTGGGTGATCTCATTGACCAGCTCGGTGGCCTCTGCGGAAGTCTCCTCACTGATGGAAACCTTCGCCGGAGACCAGGTCCAGCATGGTGGACATGGGGCCGGTGCAGATGAGGTTGACGACAATCGCCAGCGCCAGCAGAATGGCGAGGCCGGACTGCGCACGAATCATCTTCTTTTTCGCTTTGGGCATCTTCCGCACCGCGAACATCACGAGGAGCGCGAGTACGAGGACGACACCGAATGCAATCAGATAGTTCTGAATGTTCGAAACTACCTGCATTACATCATCCATATTGATGGACAACATAATTTTCTTCCTCCTTATTCTGAATCCATATTTTCCGGGTACAGCTCCCGGAGCATTGTCACTATTATAAATGGATTCAAAGGAAATTCACAAACATCTTCACAATCTGTCATTTTGGAGGCATATTTTGCAGAAGTTTCAATTTGGTTTCAAATTTTATTGTGCTAATCCACAATTTCGAGAACGGTTTTATTGTGCAGAATAACAAAACGTCTCTGTCATCGCTGTGCGATGACAGAGACGTTTCTCACGATGGGACCGGCAGCAAGATCCGCAGGGTGAACCAGCCGTCGGCCCAATGAAGAGTCATGGTGCCGTCGTGGCGCTGGGCGGCCGCCTGCACGCCCTGCAGGTCGTAGCCGCCGTGGGCGTTGTGGATGGGCAGACCGTCCGCGCCCATCTCCACGGGCTGGGCGCAGTAGTTCTCGAAGCGGAGCATCACGCAGCCGCTCTGGTTATAGATGGCCACCCGCAGCAGACGCTTTTCGGGGTCAGGCTCGGCCAGCACGCTCTCGATGGCGTTGTCCAGCGGCGCACCCACGAGGGTACACAGCTCCCGCGTGCTCAAAAAGCCCAGCTGGCTGCCGTCGGCCACGCTGGTCATGTTGATGCCGCGCTGCTGGCAGTCCATGCTTTTGGCGGTCAATAGGGTATCCAATACCGGGTTGCCAGTCTTGTTCTCGGCCTCATACTGCCGGATGCCGCTCTCCATCCGGGCCAGAGCCGCGTCCTGCTTGGCCCGGTCGCGCTCGGCGCGGATGTCCGCGATCTGGATCTTCAGCTCGTGATAGCGGCTGTTGATGAGCCGGATACCCTCCTTGCTCCGCTTGTACTGCTCGTACTGGCGGTGGAGCACCTCGTCCATGGCGGCAAGCTCGCTGTGGAGCGCCGCCTCCCGCAGCTGTTCGTGCTGGACCGTCAGGATGAGCACGCCGCAGATGTCCACCAGCGTGCGGATGTAGTAGACGCTCATGTCCACCTCGCGGTCGCCCAAGAACAGCAGGTTGCTCACCGCGAAGACCATCGCCGCCATGACGACGGCCACGAGGGCCGCTTTTCCGCTGATGACGATATGGCCCTTGGGGCTGGTGTGCTTATGCTCCAGCACCCAGATGCAGCCGAAAACGCCGCCGTAGACCACCACCAGAAGCAGCAGTGACAGGCCGTCGGCCCCGCTGCGCTGAGGCCAGAGGAAGCAATGCAGCTGCCACTCGGCGCTGGCCGCCAGCTCTGCCAGAACGAAGGCCCGGGCGCAGACATAGCCCGCTTCCAGCAGGGAGATGGCGCGGGTGACCCAGAGGTATAAATACTGTATCCCCACAGCTGCCGCCATGCAGGGGATCCACCACGCCAGCGGGACGCTGCCCGTGGCCTGCAAAAAAGCACTCAGGGCCAGCGCCCATGCCGCACTGGCAGCGATGGTGGCCGTTTTGCCGAAGCGGATGCCCAGCGGCAGGGCGTAGATGCCCACGGCCAGACACTCGGCCAGCGCCGTATACAGGCGCGGGATGTTGGGCAGTGCCGTCATGCACCCTCACCCCCGATGTGGTCGGCCAGCGCCGCGAGGAAGGCTTTCCGCCGGGGGCGGCTGACCTGCAATTCGTAGGCTCCCACCTGCACCATCCCCTGCTGCACGCTCTTCACCTGTGCCAGATTGACAAGGTAGCCGCTGTTGCAGCGGGCAAAGGGCCGCTCGGCCAGCTTTTCCTCGAATGCTTTCAGGGTGCCTGCCGCCACGAAATCGCCCTCTTCGGTATAAAATGGACGCGGTGTCCCTCGCTTTCCAGATAATAGATGAGGGACGAATCCAGCCGCCGCATCCCGCCCTCCACCGGCAGGGCCAGATAATGCCGTGCGCGGCGGCGCAGCTGTTCTTCGGCCTTGCGCAGCTGCTGCGAAAACGCAAAATAAGGCACCGGCTTGAGCACATAGTCCAGCGCGCCCACCGCGTACCCGCCGATGGCATACTGTGCCATATTCGTGATAAAAACGATGATGACGTCCTTGTCCAGCTCCCGCACCCGCCGGGCCGTCTCCATGCCGTCCAGATGCTTCATCTCCACGTCCAGAAACAGAATGTCGTACACCGGGCGGTAATCATCCAGCAGCTCCATGCCGTCGGCGAACTCCGTCACCGCGAACTCGGTGCCGTACTGCCGGGTGTGCCGCTGCACATAGCCTTGCAGCTGCGCCCGCACCTCTGCCTCGTCCTCGACCAGAGCAATGCGTATCATTGCCGCACCTCCTTTTTCCGCAATTTTTCTAGTTTTTATTGTAACACGAAATAGGGCGTGTGGCAAATAGGAGAATAAAACAGCAGCCCCGCTTCATCTGCCGCGAGGCTGCTGTTCTGTTATTGGAAAATTTCAGGCTCAGTTCGTCTTGACGGCCACGAGGATACGGATCTTCTTTCCGCCTGCGCAGCCGAAGTTGTCGTACCAGCCGATGAGCTTATAATCCTCGGTGTTGATCTTGGGCAGCGAGGTGGCGAAATACTGGCCATTCGACCACAGATACACCTGCATATCGTCGGCAGTCTCATAGCGCTTATCGCCGCTCATGACCGAAGCTGCGCCCAGCTTATCGACGACTACCGGCGAGAGCTGGAGCATCCGGTTGATGGCCTTGCCGTCAGCAGAACGGCCGATGGCGATGCCGCCTGCGATAACGGGGTACTTGGTGGCGGTGCTGTAGGCCACCTGCTTGCCGCCGGAGTAGCAGACGTAGGTCGCACCCTCGCCCAGATAATTGAGGAAGTCGCCCAGCGTACCGCCCACGCTGTCGCCGGTGCGGCGGAGCACATAGCTGAACAGCTGGTCCGTCTTGCCGGTAAGGGTGTTCCAGGTAGAGCTGACGACACTGCCGTCGATGAGGCCGTAGAGCACATCGCTGGTGCTGGGGACAAGGATGTTCTTCACATCCTGGAAGGTCTCCTCATCGGTCTTGTCTACCTTGGTGGTGGTCGCAGCGGGGAGGCCTGCGGCCTCTCTTGCGGCGTCCTGTGCCTTGTCGCTGATCTTTTTGTCGATCTTCTTGGCGGCTTCGTCCGTCAGGCGGCGGACAGAATCCAGCGCAGCGTACTCCCACAGGTCACCGGTCACATCGTCGAGGATGACCCGGTCGATCTGGCCCGCAGAATTGGTGGTGTAGTAGCGGATGTCGCTTTCGCTCAGAGTTACCCCCGATAGGCGGCTGGGGCGAACTGCCCCAGCCACACCCTCCGACGTCGTATCAATGATCTGCACGTTGTCTGCAAACGGGGTGTCGCCCAGCGCGGTGCCGTCGGCGCTGACGGTGCCGCTGGTCGAGCGGGGCGAGATGGACTGGACGCTTTCGCCGTCACCGTCCACGCTGATCTCCACCAGCTTGCCGGCCGGGAAATTGAGCTATTGTTTACGTTGACGGTGCGGGCCGTGCCATCGGTACACATGACCGAGACAGCCTGCTGCACCTCAGCGCTGTTCGTCTCCACGAGGGTGCGGGATGAGGACTGGACCACGCCGTAGAACACAGCGTCTGCCGCGTCGCCGGTGAGGACGGAGACAGCTGCATCGTTCATGCCCAGCAGCAGAGTGACCACCTGACCCACGCCGCCGCCGGACAGAGAAGACAGCTGATAGGCCACAGAGGGCGAAGCGATGGTGTAGGTGACGCCGGCCACAGTCACAGAGGTCGGAGCGCTGGCCGAGGGCGAGACCGCCGTCACGCGGCCTGCGGCACGCTTATTGTAGATCCACACGGTGCGGGCGCTCTCATTATAATAGTAGACATCATAGGGAGAGAGGGCCGCAGAGGTGGTGACTTCGTCGTTGCGGTAGATGGCCGCCGGGGCGAAGGGCAGAACTGTGGAAACATCAGCCACGAAGGGACCCTTGACGTTGTCCAGCAGGACAGAAGAGATGTCCACCTGACCGTTGCTCACCGCAAAGCCCAGCGTGGAGGCGTAGACCTGACCGCTGCCGTTCATGGCGGTGAGGGCGTTGTAGAAGAGCATGGTACCCTGCTCGAGGGTCAGAGTCTCCGCCCTGACGGGCATTGATCTCATTGCGCAGGCCCAGTGCGCTGGCCTTACTGAGCTGAGCTGTAGGGAAGGTACCGCCCAGCTTTGCCACATCATAGCCCAGCAGGCGCAGCGCCATGGTGCAGGCTTCTTCCAGCGTGACGGTGTTGTCCGGGCGGAAGCTGCCGTCAGAGTAGCCGGTCATCCAGCCGTTCTGGACGGCAGTGCGGATGTAGACCGCATAGGGAGAGTCGCTGTCCACATCGCTATAAAGGCGGCCGGTGCGGCCCTGTGCCGTGGTGGTATCGCGGTAAGCAGAGAATGCGGTGAGGAGGCGGGCCGCCTGCCCACGAGTGAGGGGCGCACCCAGAGAACCGGCCTGCTCGGCGGTCAGACCGCCCAGTGCCGTCGCCGTCTGGACTGCCGCGTTGGAGCCGACCGCAGAGGCGGGCAGCACCAGCATGGAAACAGCCACGCAGACAGCCAGCAGGAATGCGAGGAATCGTTTTTTCATGGTAAACTCCTTAATCATATCTGAGCGCTTCGATGGGGTTCAGGCTGGCGGCACGGCGGGCCGGCAGGAAGCCGAACAGGACACCGATGCCGCAGGAGATGCCCACGGCGATGGCTGCTGCGTCCGCCGAGGGGGTGACGTTCAGGGTAATATCCGTCAGGATATACGGAAGGATCTGGTTGATAATGGCCGACACGACGTAGCCCAGCACGATGCCGAGGCAGCCGCCCAGCGCCGACGTGACGCCGGCCTCCACGACGAACTGGGTCAGGATGGTGCTCTCCTGTGCGCCCAGTGCCTTGCGGATACCGATCTCACGGGTGCGCTCGGTGACGGACACCAGCATGATGTTCATGATGCCGATGCCGCCGACCAGCAGCGAGATGCCTGCAATGGCCGTCAGGACGCCCACCATAATATTGATCATAGAGGACATCTGCGACATTGCCGCACTCAGGCTCATGACGTAGACATAGTCGTCCTTGCTGACCAGCTTCTTGAGCCGCGACTGCAAAAACTCCTGTGCCTCATCCGAGTGATCCGCGTCCTGCAGGACCACATAGTACTGGCTGACACTGCTGGTGTTGTTGACGCTCATCAGGGTGGTATAGGGGATAAGAACAATGTCGTCGTTGCCGCCCTCGTACTGAGAGGCGGGTTTGGAGCGGCCCTCCAGCACGCCCACGATGCGGTACTCGCTGGCGCCCACCTTGAGGGTGCTGCCGAGACCGTTGCCGCCGAAGATCTTGCGGTCCACATAGTCGCCGATGACACAGACATTCTTGTTGTCTATCAAATCGGTGTACTGGATGCCCCGGCCCTTGGCCACCTTGTAGTTGTTGATGGTCATGTAATCTTCGTTGACGCCGCTGATGTAGGTGCGGCGGTACTTCTCGCCCGCCACCCGCAGCGTATCGCCGCCGACACTGGCAATCGGCGAAAGGCCCTTATAATACTCGGGCTTTTCCTTGATGATCCTGTACACATCATCCACTTCCACTGAGCGGGTGCTGGCGGTCATGATGTTGACGGACAGAATATCGCTGCCCATGTCGGAGTAGAAGTCCTGCATCATGTTGGTCATGCCGTTGCCGAGACCGACGATGACGATGACGGCCCATGACGCCGATGATGATGCCCCAGCATGGTGAGGAAGGTGCGGACCTTTGTTTGCTCAAGACGTTCTGGACGGCCTGTTTGAAGGTCTCCTTTATCATGCCTGCGTCCCCCTCCTCTCCGGTTTTCGGGCTCTGCCATCATGAAGTTCGGCTGAACGACTGCCTCGGGTGCGTGGGCGTCGCCGTCGTAGACGACGCGGCCATCTTCGAGGCGGATGATACGCTCGGCCTGCACAGCAATGGAGTTGTCGTGGGTGATGAGGACGACCGTATTGCCCTGCTTGTGCAGATCCTGCAGCATCCCCAGAACTTCGCGGCTGGTGTGGGAGTCCAATGCACCGGTCGGCTCGTCGGCCAGGATGACCGCCGGGCCGCGGGCCAGCGCACGGGCAATGGACACACGCTGCTGCTGACCGCCGGAAAGCTGGTTGGGCAGGTTTTTGAGCTTATTGCCCAGACCCACCCGCTCAAGGGCAGCCTTTGCCGTCGCGTGGCGCTGTGCGGCGGGGATGCCCGCATACACAAGGGGAACTTCCACGTTCTCCAAAAGCGTCAGCTTCGGCAGCAGGTTGTACTGCTGGAAGATGAAGCCCAGCTTCTCGTTTCGGATGTGTGCCAGCTCACGGCGGCTCATCTTGCCGACATCCTTGCCGTCCAGCAGATAAGTGCCTTCGGTAGGCACGTCCAGACAGCCGATGATGTTCATGCA
>ENA-OQBL01000515-OQBL01000515.1-human-gut-metagenome-genome-assembly--contig:-NODE-515-length-20104-cov-4.231366_pt1 | contig 20104 bp, 28 predicted proteins | sample MGYA00242747_ERZ504553 | MGnify/ENA primary metagenome ERZ504553 (study PRJEB26092, sample SAMD00036240) | human gut metagenome | host: Homo sapiens | study: EMG produced TPA metagenomics assembly of...
CTGATGATTTTTGTGAATATCCGCAAAGACATTTTTGAAATGGTCGGACAGGCTTTTAAAATTCCAATGTCAATGATGATGGGGAATATCACGAACCTGAAAGAGGTGTGTGACGTGTTCCTGACGTTCGGAGTGAATCCACTGGCAAATACCATTTCAGAAGTGTTGAATAAGCGCGCGACCGTCTACGAGTACATGAACGGGAACTATTACCAGTGCTACACGGGCGGAATCAAACACAGAGATCTGTTCGAGACTGCCGCTAATGTAGAGAAGCTGATCGGCTCAGCGATCATAAATACAGACGAAGCAAGGGAGGAATTAAGCTTGGTACCATTAAACACACCGTGGAGTAAAACGTATTACGTTACGAATAACTTCAGGGAAGCAGACAGCACAAGGACAGCAGTGAAAGGAGGTGAGGAGGATGAATAAGATCGGTGGAATTTGCTTTGCACACCAGCAGGCAGGCACAGTGCATAAAATCTACCTGTATGACGAAGTAAAAGCAAAAGGTGATTTTAACTGGGAAACATGGGAGTATGATGAATCTGAAACATCGGCAAGCCATTTCCGTGATTTATTGGAGGGCGTGTCAGATTCTGACACCATCGAATTGTATATCAATTCGGACGGTGGATCTGTAAAAGAAGGAACTGCCATTTTTACAAACCTGAAACGTTGCAAAGCATACAAGACGGGTTATGTGGACGGAGTGGCGAACAGTATTGCCGCCACAATTCTCCAGGCATGCGATCACCGCGTGATGGGGGAGGGAACTGCCATGCTTCTCCACAACATGTGGACGGTAGCCGCAGGGAATGCGGATGAACTCAGGAGTCAGGCAGATAATCTGGATGCCTGGATGAAAGCTTCCAGAACTCTTTTCTTGAATCGGTGCGGAGGAAAGGTTACAGAAGAAGAATTAAAAGAAATTATGGACAAAGAGACTCTGCTTGAACCGGACAGAGCCTTGGAACTCGGCGTGATCGATGAGATTGCCGGACGAACTACAGTAGAACTTGATGGGGCAATGCAGTCCTCGAAAGAGATTGGGAAAATGAGAGAGAAGATTAAACAGTCGAATTTCTCAAACCAGTTAAAAGAATTCGAAGAACTGACAAAGCCGGAAAAAGAAGAAAAAGATGTCTCTATGCAGACATTTTTTAATATGTTTTCAATGTAAAAAAGAAGGGAGAAAAAAGAATGTTAGGAAACATTGCAGACACAAGACAGAGAGAAGCAGTGGCGGCTCTGCAGAGCGCACTGCAGAGTGGAAACGAAGAGGAAGGAAAAAAAGCCTGGGGACAGGTGATTGACGCCATCACAGAAAAGGTAAAGACAGACTTTGAGATGTACAGCACTGATACGAATGTGCTTGCTCAGAGAGGCTACAGACAGCTCACAAGCGAAGAGACGGAGTTCTATCAGAATCTGGCAAAGGCTGGAAAGGCGAGCGATCCGAAGCAGGCGTTCGCGGATCTGATTAATACAGATGGTGGAATGCCGGAAACTATCATCGAAGATGTGTACAGAGATCTGTTAGAGGAGCACCCACTGTTAGACAAAATTACATTCCAGAATGTGAAATACCTTACAAAGTGGCTCTTAAATGATCACACCAGACAGAAGGCAGCCTGGGGACAGATCAATGGCGAGATCACACAGGAAATTGAATCTGCATTCAAGGGCGTAGAGGTTACATTACTGAAACTGACAGCCTATGCAGTGATCCCACAGGATATGCTGGATCTTGGACCATCGTTCCTCGACAACTATATCCGCACTATCCTGAAAGAGGCGTTATACGTAGCACTTGAAAAAGCTATCGTATCAGGAAGTGGAAAAGATGAACCGGTCGGACTGAACAGAGATATCCACGAGGGAGTAGACTTTTCAACATCAACCGGATATCCGGAAAAAACAGCAATACAGGTAACGAATTTTCTCCCGGCAAATTACGGACCACTTGTGGCAAAATTGGCGGTCACAGAAAAGGGACGCATGAGAAGCTTTGATGAAGTGCTGATGATCTGCAATCAGGTAGATTATCTGAATAAGATTATGCCAGCAACTACGACGCTGACAACAGGTGGAACATATGCAAGAGATTTATTCCCATTCCCAACAGAAGTTGTGAGATCGAATGAGGTAAAAAACCGGACAGGCTATCCTGTGCTTGCCAGAAGAGTATTTCTTCGGACTTGGAGAGAGCAAAGATGGAAAAATCGAATATTCCGATGAGTTCAAGTTCATTCAGGATGCGAGAACATACAAGATCAAGCTCCATGGAAACGGTCGTCCATACGATAACACAGTAGCGATCGTACTTGACATTAGTAAGCTGGATCCTGCATATGTAGTTGTTAAAACGGCAGAGAATACAGTCGTAGCGTAAGTTATGAACGAGGAAGAAAAAGGAAAACTCATAGCAGCAGTAGAACGGGACTGTAAGATCACATGGTCGAATTCGGAGACGGAAAAAGAAATAGAGGAAAAAGTCGAAGATTCGATCGAGGTGGTCGCACATAAACTCGGGATGCATGAGGATGAAAAAGAAGACTTTACGAAACCTGGATATGCCAGGACATTACTCTTGAAACGATGCTGGTACGCATGGAACAAGATGGAAAATGAATGGGAACAAAATTATAGATGGGAAATCATAACAGCCCGGCATATTTATGAGGTGAAACATGGCAAAGAAGACACAGAATAGCTATGGAGATGGAATTGCAGAGGTTTACCGTAAAAAAGATATAGAAAAAAATGTAAGAAGCCTGGATGATTTAGAGTATCTGGGCTTCCTGTATTTTACGGAAAAGTCCAGACGGCAGCAGGATATTGAGTTTGCGGAACAGTGCGGAGCACACTTGACAACCAAGATTGCTACGCAGGATCTGGTAGATCCGGATAATGATTACAATATTGTAATTGACAACACGATCTATGCGATTATTTACGTTGATCACAATAAAAAAGACCGTGAACTCTATTTCTATCTGGAAGAGGTTAGAAAAATTGAAAGACAAGATTAAAGAAGCGTTAAAAGAGATTGTGCCGGATGTATATTACGGCTCCGGAAAATTTCAGGGACGTAAAAGCTGGGACTGCATTGTATTCGGGAAAAGAAGAACCCGAAAGACGGATAGCGGCAGCGGAAATACCAGACGGTGGTTCGTAGCAATCGTGAAAGAGGAGTATATTCCAGAAGAACTGGAAAAACAGGTAATTAAAAAGATGAAAGACGTTGGATTCAAGGAAGCAGAAAATACGGATATATTATATGATTACGTAGAAAAAGCCGGAGAATGTACGGTGGAGATCTGCACAATGGAATTCTACAAAATAGAAAAAAGGTGTAGCCGATGAGTTATTTTTACCTGGACACAAAGGAATTTGACAAGGTTGCGACAGCGATCGAAAACTTTTCCGACAGATCTGTTGCAGAACAGATCATAAATGATTATCTGGTAGATGATGGCGGAAAAAAGATAAAAGAGTATATCCGGGCAATCTTACCGGTATCTGGCAGAACGTGGAATGGAAAGAAAGCAGCTGCTTCACAGACCGATCCATTTCGGATACAGGGGGAAAATCTTGCGGTAAAGGTATACACAAAGGGCAGTTATCATTACCTGTATTTTCCGGATGATGGATCGAATACGAGACATCATCGGGGAGATCAACAGTTCATGTTTCATGGTGCTGAAAAAGCGGAAGATGAAATTGTGAATGGTGTAATTGACAAATTAGTAGAAAGATTGGAGGAAACATAATATGGCTGGAATTAGGGAAACTGACTTCACAGAAGTTGAAATAACGAAGCTTGGAATCAGAATCGGAGTTGCAACGAAAGCGGATGTCCTGGATTGCGTGGGAAAACTTGAAGAAGAAATGAACTGCAAAACCATGACCAAAAAAATGTGGCACTAAAATATTAAAAACCAGAACGAAAGGAACGGGCGACGGAAAACTGAAGATATCCGCATACGTTCCACAGGATATGCTGGCAGATCTGCACGGAATGACTCGCTCAGAGTTAAAAGATGGAGTAATCGCTTACGGATCAAATTCACTGCATGCAGTAGCTTGCGTTACTGCAGAGATTTTAGATGAGGACAGCAATAAAAAATACAAGGCTTATCCAAACTGTACAATTCAGACGGCACTGTCAAGAAGCATCGACAATGATTCAGAAGATATCAGCATGTTAGAACTGGAGATTGCGGTCATGCCAGATGAACACGGAGAAGGATTATACGAAGCAATTGAGAGCGATTTGAAAGACGATACCGTAAAACAGAAATGGATGGAAGAGTTCTCGAGAGAACTCGTTACTGCAGTAGCAGCATAAGGAGGAAAACTATGAAAGTCAAAGTAAAACAGAGGTTCCGGGACAAATATACAGGAGATATCCTGTTTGCAGGAGAAATCCTGGTTGTATCAGAAGAACGATACAACGAAATCAAAGCAAAGAACAAAAATCTGGTGGAAATCATGGAAGAAAAAGAAGAACTGGAAGAGACCTCGGAGACGGTTGAATCAGAAGAGGAAACTGCAGGGAAAGAAAACTTGGAGAGTGCAGAAACGCCGGATGATCAGGAAGAAACTTTGGACGAACTGAGCAGAGTTGCATTGGAAAAGATGAAGGTAGACGAGCTGAGAAAGAAAGCAGAAGAAATGGGAGTTGATTCCATGGGCAAAAAAGAAGAATTGATCAAACGTATTCTTGGCGAGGAGGAAAATGTAGATGAAGAATCCTAAGATTAATTATGAGGAATATGAACTTACAAATGGGGAGTGTGTGGCAATGTCCACCGCTCCTATTCTTATGTTGGCATTAAGAAAAAGCGATAAAAAATCGTATGAGACATTAAGTAAGGTTTTAGTAAAAGGTGTAAATGATAAAGACGCACTTGAAGTAGCGGAATTTTTGTATGCTGCCTACAAAAATGCAAATCAGGACGAAGATTGCATGTCGTTTACAGAGTTTTTTGAAAATATGGACCAGGACTGGAGAAAGAACATGGAAGTGATTAATGAGATGTATTCGCCGTCAAAAAAGCAGGATTCCGGGACGGATTCCGAAGAGTAACACGTAAGAAAGCAAAAGGTTATTTAAGACTTCCACGGTTCGAAATTGAAACTGTGGAAGATATGTACGTCTATTACGTGATTATGAATGGAATCAGCGAGGATTTGTTTTGGTATTCGGAATATAATTCCCTGCTTACGATCCTGGAAGATAAATATGCATATGAAGCGTGGAAGGCATATGCAGAAGAACAGATGTTGGAGAGAGGGTGATTGATTAAGCAACAGAGAAGCAAGCGTGAAGTTCCGGGCGGATACGAAAGAACTGACGAGCGGTTTAAAACAGGCAGAATCGTCACTGAAAGCGTTACGTGCGGAACTAAAACTGAACGAAACACAAATGAAAGGCACCGGAGAGTCAACAGACACTCTGGAAAAGAGAGAGAAACTCTTACAGAAAGAGCTGGAAGCAAGCAGCCAGAAAGTAGAATTGTTGACCGGGAAAATGGAGTCAGCAAAAGCCATATTCGGGGAAAACTCGATTGAAGCGAATAACTGGAGTGCAAAACTTGCGGACGCAAAAAGAGCACAGGAGGCTATCTCACAAGAACTCTCACAGACATCTGCAAAACTGGAAGAACAAAGAAACGCAGAGACACAGCTGTCTGCGGAGCAGCTGAAAGCAGCAGAAGAAGCAAAGAAACAAGCGGAAGCAGAAGAACAGCTAAGAACAGCTGTTGAACAGGCAGATAGTAAGATTCGGGAACTGGATCAGGAACTACAGCTAAACGAAACAAAACTGGATGGAGCAAAGAATAAAACAGACCTCTTAAAAGAACGACAGAAACTTCTTGGACAGGAGTCGAAAGCAGCTGCAGACAAGACAAAGATCTTACAGGATGCGCTGGACGAATGCGCCAGAGAGGTTGGAGAGGACTCTGAGAAGTATGCAGAGTTGAAAGCGGAACTGATGGATTCTAAAATCAAGCAGGAAGAGATTCGGAACGAGATTAAGAAGACATCGGAAGAATTGAAGAATCAGAAGACGGCCATCCAGACTTTTGGCGAAGGGCTTGGAAAGTTTGGCGAAGGGACGGAAAAAGTCGGACAGAATCTGAAAGTGGTCAGTACAGCGGCCGCTGGAGCGTTAGGAGCATCCGGAGCAGCTGCCATACAATTTGAATCCGCTTTCGCAGGTGTCAAAAAGACATCGGACGAAGTATTTGACGCAAATGGAAAGTGTGTATATAGCTACCAGCAGTTAGAAGACGGGATCCGCTCAATGGCAAAAGAGATTCCGGCATCTACAACGGAGATTTCTGAGGTTGCAGAAGCTGCCGGACAGTTAGGCATTAAGACTCAGGACGTCTTAGGATTTACCCGCGTTATGATCGACATGGGTAATTCTACCAACCTGTCGGCAGAAGATGCAGCAACATCTATTGCGAAATTCGCAAATATTACCGGCTTGGCGGCAGACACCTCTATGAGTGCGGATGAAAAATATAAGAAGATGGGAAGCACCATTGTAGACCTGGGTAACAACTACGCCACCACTGAGGCAGACATCATGAATATGGCAACTAATCTTGCATCCGCAGGTACGCAGGTAGGAATGTCAGAATCTGACATTCTTGCACTGGCTACGGCGTTAAGTTCAGTTGGAATGGAAGCACAGGCGGGCGGTACGGCATTCAGCAAAGCATTAATTGAAATGCAGCTTGCTGTAGAAACTAACAGCGATTCGTTAAAGGACTGGGCGGACGTAGCTGGAATGAGCACCAGCGAATTCTCCAAGAGATTCAAGGAAGACGCTACAGGCGCACTGGAAGCATTCATCGAAGGTCTTTCAAAATGCGGAGGAGAAAGCGACTCCGCTATCAAAGTCTTAAATGATATGGGCATCACAGAAACGAGAATGCGTGATGCATTACTAAGATCTGCGAATGCAAGTGATGTGTTTACGTCGGCAATCAGCACCGGAAAGAATGCCTGGGAAGAAAACACAGCATTAACCAATGAAGCGAATAAACGTTATGAAACGACGGCGTCGAAGCTGGCTATTATGAAGAACAATCTGTATGATGCCGGAATCACCCTTGGGAATATCTTTCTCCCGATGATTGCGGAAGGGACACAGAAAATCACAGGATTAGCACAGAAAATTGATGATCTGGACGGCGGACAGCAGAGAATGATACTCGGCATCATGGGAATAGTTGCGGTATTGTCTCCATTGCTGATCGGCATCGGGAAGGTGTCTATCGGGATATCTTCGGTTATTGGACTCGGAGCAAAAATAAGCGGGCTTTTTGCCGGAACTGCAGTAGCGGCAGCGGAAGCTGGAACAGCCGCAGAAGGAGCTGGAGTTGCGATGGCAGGGGCTGGAGGAGTGGCTCTAGGACCAATTCTATTAGTAACAGCTGCAATAGCCGGAGTGGTGGCTGGAATGGTTCTCTTATGGAATAAAAGCGAATCATTCAGAGATTTCATAACAGGAATTATTGACACTGTAAAAAGTTCTATCACAGGGTTCCTAGACGGAATCAATATTGATGAAAAACTAAGCGGAATAAAAAGTGCAATATCCGGACTGAGCGATAAGCTGTCTGGGCTTGAAAATCTATTTAAGGCAATCGGCGCAATTTTGGCAGCAATCTTGGTACCGGCTATTGGTTTACTGGCAGCAGGCTTCAGCGCTGTCTTAAGCATGATTGAACCATTAATTGGCGCGGTCGGAGGAATTATAGATATACTGTCCGGATTGGGCGATATGATAGTTGGAGTGTTCACTGGTGATATAGATCTGGCGCAAGCAGGCCTGGAATTGTTTGGGACAGGCATTGTAGAAGTATTTAGCGGATTATGGGGAGAAATAGCAGGTGCACTGGATGGATTTGTTTCAGGACTTGCAGGTTTCTTCGGAACTTTGATACATATTTGCGGCATAGATACGTTTATAAGCAGTGTCATAGAAAAAATTACGGGTATTGCAGAAGAGATTTCGAATACATTCCAAACAATCACTGGCATTGTAGGTGATGGAATTGCATCGATATTGGAAAAAGTATCGGGAATATTCCAAACAATCGGTAATATAATAACGGTTGGCGTTATGCTGATTGGAGAAATAATATCGGCAGCATTCCAGATTATCACATTACCATTCCAATTCATATGGGTGAACTGCAAAGATACGGTAATACAGGTATGGGATGAAATAAGTATGAGAATCAGTGGTGTTGTAGATACGATCGCCACAATAGTGTTAAACGGATTTACACTTGTGAAAACATATATCATATCTCCGATTAGCGGCGCATTTACGATGGTTGTAAGCGTATTCGAAGGAATTAAGAGTGGAATCACCACAAGAATAGATGGTGTGAAAACATCGGCAAAGGCAGGATTCGAAACTGTAAAAAGCAATATTACGGGACCGATTAACAGTGCAAAAAGCATGGTGATAAGTATATTCGAAGGAATTAAGAGTGGAATTACCACTAGAATTAACGGCGCACGAAACGCGGTAAAAAATGCGATATCAATTATTAAGAGTGCTTTTCATTTTTCTTGGAAACTTCCAGACTTAAAGCTGCCGCACATAAATATCGAAGGAAAATTTTCTTTGACACCTCCATCAGTACCACATTTCAGTATCGCCTGGCGCGCAAAAGGAGCGATATTCGACCAACCTACCATATTCCCTACCCGTCTCGGATGGCAGGGAGTAGGCGAAGCAGGACCAGAAGCAGTCACACCGATCACAGTACTCCAGACGTATGTAGCAGATGCTGTTGAGAGAGGACTGGAACGATTACAGAGAACAGAAAGAGATCCAATAGACTATGACAGACTTGCCATGGCTATGGCAAAAGTACATACTACTGTGGAATACAATGGCAGAGAATTTGGACGAGTGATAAGAGAGGTTACTGAATGATATATTATGAAAATAATAATGGAACCAGGATGGATTTGGATAACTGGCCAGTGGTAATCGAGGATATTACGGAATTATACGGGAAAGAGTGGAAATATTCCGCAACGGAAAATGTAAATGCAAATAGAAAAAAGTTGGATAAATTCTATAGGACTGGAATGAGCGAAAAAAATAACATTGCAAGTATACGCGGATACAAAAGAAGAATATTGCGATGTAATGGACCAGCTGAACGAAATAACAGATATAGACATCATTGAAAAAAAAGCCTGGAAAACTATGGGTGGGAGATTATTATCTGGAATGTTATATAACAGAATTAAATCCGAAAGAGTACGATGAGATATTCTATACAGTAGATGTGGACGCTACAGTAGAAGCGTTCACGTCTTACTGGATCGGCAAAAAAACATATACATTTCACAGCTATGGAATCACGTCTAGTGATAATAAACGGTATCCGGGAAAATATCCGTATCGATACGCGAACGGAATGACGAGCAACTACCTTATTAATCCGAATTATACATCATCAAATTTTCAAATGATTATTTACGGACCAGTTGTCAATCCTCAAGTTACGATAGGAAGCAACACATATCTGGTCAATATTACATTGGAAACAGGAGAATATCTCCGAATTGACAGCCGTTCCAGAACTATCGCAAAAGTACTGAAGAATGGCGAAGAGATGAACGCATACCACTGCAGGAGCAAAGGAAGAGAATTCTTCCAAAAGATTCAGCCGGGGCGACAGATAGTATCCTGGACGGGAAAATTCGAATTTGACATTACTGTAATCGAAGAAAGGAGTATACCGAAATGGACAGCCACACCTTAGAAGACACAATATCAAAAATTCGTTTCATAACGACAAAACCGACCGGAGAAGAATGCGGAGAACTGTGCGATAGTGCGGAGGCAGATATGGACATTGGAAACACAAATGATTTCGAGGTCACGATAGCGGTGTCAGATTATGACACTGAACGCATGGGATACAGATGCCGGATATTCGCTCCGGGAACAGAGTATGGGGGAATTGTTGGAGACATCGAATCTATATCCGGTACACGAAAAGTTGCACTGCGTGGAAGAACATGGAGAGGAATGCTGGAGTACAAGATAGTTGAGCCACCGGCCGGACAAGACCATCTGACATTGTCAGGAGAATTAAATACAGTAATCAGAAGATTGATAGGAGATCGCTTTGGCGGTCTCTTTGTCGTTCCGGAAGCAGATACAGGGATAACAGTGAATAACTGGCGGGTCGACCGCTACGTGACGCTCTATGATGCCCTGCAGAAGCTGGTAGACAATTATGGATGCAGGTTACAGATCTGTTACGTACAGCCAGAGGGACTGGAATATGGTTATGTAACAGTACGGGCAGCACAGATTAAAGATTATTCAAAGGATCTGGAGTACAGCCAGGAAGATGGCATACATGTAACTGTAAGAGATAACCGTAATGGCGTAAACCATCTGGTATGTGCTGGACGAGGCGAGAATCAGGACAGAATCGTCTTACACCTGTACGTACAGAAAGACGGAACGATCGGAAAAACGCAATATTATAAAGGCCTAGAAGAAATAGAGGCGGTATATGATTATTCCGGTGCGGACAAAGGAAAAACTCGAAGAGGATGGAAGCAAAAAAACTGAAAGAACTGCAGAACTACAAGAAATGCACCATGACAGTTGATGATATAGATCTGGAGCTTGGCGATATAGTATCCGGCTACGATGCTATAACGGATACGCAGGTTATCAAACCAGTCATACAAAAGATCCTGAAGATGCAGAATGGAAATATAACAATAGACTACAGCGTGAAAGGAGAAGATGAGTAAATGGCGGGAATGAAAGGAATAACGGTTAACACAGCACCGGAAGCCGAGCCGCATATATATGCTGAAGATGATGCAGCTGTATATCAGGCAATATTTGGCGGTGACGGTGTGTCTACTATTGGGCAGGCTTGTAAAGCAACCATACTTAGTAACAATAAAGTAAGAGTGGCGGACGGAGTAATCTGCGTGGGTGGACATATGGCAAGAATCCCGTATGGAGAATATGAAGATTGTGAGATTATGAATGGACAGTCGGAAAAAATTAGAAACGACATTATTGTAGCGAAATTCGAAACCACTGGTACTGGTGGAATTGATACCATGACTTGTGAAATAATTCAGGGAACGGCCGGAGAGACTGCTACAGATCCAGAGCTTACACAAGACGATATATATACCGGCGGAAAGACAAGGGAACTCCCACTGTACAGGGTAAAGATAGAGGGACTGAGTATAGTAGCGGTAGAACAGATGTTTAAACTGAAACCAACGGCGGAAGAACTAAAGCTGTTGATTGAGTCCACTGACAAGAAACTGACTAATAAAACACCAATTTACGGAACCACAGCTCTTATTGAAACCCCAGCTAATGGTTATAAAGACACAACTGTGAAATTTGGCAAAACTTTTTCGAAAGCACCGCTTGTGCTGTTAACGTTATCTGGTGGATCACAAAACACCAAAACTTTTGCGGCGCAGGCTAAAGATGTATCTACGACTGGAATGACAATACGAACTACTAATGGATATAGTTCGAGCGTATCAATGTTTATAAATTGGTGCGCTTTCCCGAAGGAGAAATAGCGATGAGAACATTACAGTTTAAGGTGACCGGCCAGAATCTTAGCAAGGACGGAGACTTTTCCGGATTAATTGCTGGCACGAAAGGGTATCTGTATACGGAATATAACTTCGATTCGGAATGGGCCGGTTGCAAGAAAGCAGCCGTCTTTTTACGGTGCGACAAAGAATATCCTGTCCCGATTGTGAATGGAAAATGTGCCGTACCAGATGAAATAACAGAATATAAACGTTGGAAGGTGTATCTGGTCGGCGCGAAAGACGGGTACAGAATCACAACGAATGAAGTGGAGGTGAGACAGGCATGACAGTAGAAGAAGCATTAGCAGCATCGGTGGTCGAACCGGTCAACGACATTTTCGAAATCGACCCGGAAACCCGTACGATAACAGTCCCGGTATCAGAAATATTCATTATTACTTTTGCTTAGTTCATTATATGTATGGAAGTACCGTTTTGAAATAAATCAGCTGAAAGAATTGAATGCGAAAAATATAATATTTATTTTGTGGATTTTTTTGTTAGCATTTCCGTTATTTTCAGAAATGGAGATACTTGGGATTAAGGTAAAAAAGGAAGTTGAAAAGGCAACTGAAGAAGTTAAAGAATCCTTGAAAAACATTCAGACACAAATCATACAGCTACAAATGAATAATTCGGTATCTAATAAGATTAGTATAGAAAATACTCCATTGCCGTCAGAAAAAACCACTCGAGGATATGCAGAAAAATATTTCTGGTTCAGAAAAAGAGGTTTCGGAGTTGGAGATTCAGAACAACAGAGATAAAAATATATTTTTATTCGAGACTAGACAAGAAATAGAAATGGCTTTACGTGAAATATGTGAGAAAATAGGACATCCTGAAATATTAGAGAGTATGAAAATGTTGCGGTTAATAAGTGAGAAGGAACTAATTGACAATGGTACTGAAAAATTAATTATGGAAGTTCAAAAAATTACTAGTCGTGGCATACATGGAGAAATAGTGAGTGATGAATACATAACGTTTGTAAAAACTGTTCGTCAAAAATTATTACAACAGCTTAAAGAAATATCAAAAAAAATCGAATACATCAAATGTCTGAATTGTGGATATTCTGGATATTCGAAAGACGGAAAAATTTGCCCTAAATGTGGTAAAGATTGTTCTGTGGATTTTTGGTAAAATCATGATAAGAGCGGAATTACCGCTCTTATTTTTATGGAGGTATACATGGAAATCAGAGCAAGACCGAAAGGTCTTATTTTTATGCGCAAAATTAAAGAATCGAGGTACATAGAGTGTATGTAGACGTAAACACAATCATTACTGCTGGAAGCTTATTAACGGCCGTAGTGGTTATCTTTTCCGCTGTTTTCGCAGTATACAAGTGGTATTTAAGACAGAATGAGCAGGATAAAGAGATAGAAAGAATGAAATCAGAACAATGTTTGCTTACTTATGGAATTCTGGCTTGTCTGAAAGGTTTGAAAGAACAGGGATGTAATGGACCTGTTACAGAAGCAATAGATAAGATTCAGAAGCATATAAATAAGCAAGCGCATGATCAGGAGGATTAAGCATGGATATTAGTACAATAGGAACAGTAGTAGGAATCGTAGCAATCTGTTATGTAATTGGACTTGGCTGCAAGGCATATGAGAAAATTCCAGATAAATGGATTCCGGTCATCATGGCTGTATGTGGCGGAGTTCTGGGCGTTGCCGGACTCTATACAATGCCGGACTTTCCAGCCGGTGATGTGATCAATGCAGTTGCGGTCGGAATGGCCAGCGGATTAGCGGCAACTGGAGTAAATCAGTTGTATAAGCAGCAGTGTAAGTAGAGGACGAATAATCGTCCTCTAACATATTATATAGTGTGTGCGACGTCGCACAGAAAGGAGCAATTATGGCACATTTATTTTTAATAGCCGGACACGGAGCCGGTGACAGTGGAGCTGTTGGATACGGTTACACCGAGGCAGAGAGAGTCCGTGCACTTGCAAGACGAATCGCAGCGTATGGAGGAAGTAATGTTACTCTTGGAGATACAAACCGGAACTGGTATGCTGATAAAGGTATTAGCTCACTCAATATTCCAAAAAGCTATCAGATTCTGGAACTGCATATGGACAGCGGAGTAGCTACGGCAAAAGGCGGTCACGTAATCATCAAGGAAGGATACTCCCCAGATCAGTACGATACGGCACTTGCCAACTTCATTGGTTCATTCTTCCCTGGCAGAGCAAATAAGGTAGTAGGCAGAGCGCATCTTGCGAATGTCAATCGTGCAGCTGCAAAAGGTTACAGCTACCGGTTGCTGGAAAATGGATTCATTACAAACCAGGGGGATCTCAACAAGTTCAACAGCCAGATTGACGATCTCGCAAGAGGGATCCTCAAAGCATTCGGAATCTCGTCTGCAGCACCAGTAGCATCAGTTAAGAAGAAAGCAGAACCAATCGACGGAGAGATTAAGGCTGGTGGAGCATTCCAGAACAAGACCGATAAGTTCGGTACAATTTCATACCAGGCACACATGAGAAGTGCTGGCTGGGGAGCTTGGCAGTCTGACGGATTAATGGTCGGTTCAACAAACCAGAATCGCCGGATCGAAGCACTGCACATCCAGCCGGTCGGAAAAACAGATGTTGTTGTCCATATGAAAGGGATCGGAAACAAAGAATACAAAAACATCAAGAAGGATACACTGATCGGAACCACCGGACAGAACAGAAGACTGGAAGCAATCCGGATCACAGGAAAGGAATCTTTCTACCTGTACAGAGTCCACCAGAAGAGTATTGGCTGGTCAGAATGGGCCAACAACGGAGAGTGGGCTGGTACGACCGGAAAAGGACTGCAGATGGAAGCACTGGAGATTAAGAAATCCATGTTCTCCGTCGAACCGCATGTACAGAGCAAAGGATGGCTGTCACCAAAAGCCGCAGAGAATGTGATCGGTATCACTGGTCATGCATTACGCCTGGAAGCAATCCGGATCAATCCATACGGAAAGACCATTAAGGCAAAGGCTCATATCCAGAGCAAAGGATGGGTGGATTACGGCATGATTACCAAAGATACGATTATCGGAACCGTAGGCGAAAAGAAACGTATTGAATGCTTATGCTTCGAAGGAGACTTTGAATATCGTGTTCATATCCAGGGTTCCGGATGGACAGACTGGACAAGAGCCGATGGAGTAGCTACTCTCGGAACTGTAGGTCAGGAACTTAGAATTGAGGCTATTCAATTTAGATGATTTTTGCTAAAATGTAGCATATAAATAGGTAAAAATCCACTTTATAGGTTATAGCAAAAAGGTCATCCAATTCGGACATTGTACCTGCCGTCCGTCACAATACTGCGTCAGTATCGGCTGCTTGACATTCGGTCTGGAAAGATAATCGGCAAACAATTCATCCACTATCACAGAGATCGTATCATAGATATTCCGTTCCGGAATCCATTTGTGATCAAATGCGGTTGAAGAAGTGATCGTAAAATCATATCCGCGGTTCCGGTAAAATTCTGTATATACCCGGTTCAGAGTAAAAGACATGATTGCCAGTACGTTTGCCCGGATGGTATCCTCCGGCCAGGTCGCATAGATTTCACTGGAAGCTACAATTTTTGATATAATCCTTATACTTCACATAATAGTTTTTGGCAGTGGAGTCGCGTGGACTTCCATCATGAACTACGATGTATTCCGGGACCACGACGCGGCTTAAGACAATCTCTCCGGATTCGAAGGTCGGCTGGATCTCGTCTTCGGGAATCTTAGGCGGATAGGTGGCATATAATGTATGAGCCGGAATGACGAATACGGTTTCCTCGTCTTCGGGAGTGTCGATTGGTTTCATGCTGACATTCTGAATGGCAGTGACATCGGCGAGAATTTCAGCACCGGCAATACTGACCGACTCGAAGCCTTCGGCGGTGATCTGCATGGTATATTCGGAATATGGCTGGACTTCATTTTCTGGATTCAGGCTGTATTCTAACGGTGGTGCCGCAAGATCAATCGTATCGGTCTGCCCGGAACTGTCGGTAGTAAGTTGTTCTAACTGAGCTTCTGGAACACCCGTGTAGAAGATGGAAATCTGAGCCCCCTGAATCGGATAGGCAGAGATGTCAGATACGAGATTAATCTGCAGACGGCCTTTGTCGGGAGTATCCTGAGTGGTTGGAGTCGTTCCGTTCATAAAATAGGACCTCTTTTAAGACTCTGTTACTGACAGAGTATGCAAAAATAAGAAAAATGTGAAGATACAGGGAATAAAAGAGACAGATTGTTACACAAAGTATGGAACATCTTAAAAATAACAGAAACAGGAGCGTAGAACAGAGCATGAAAAGAAGGTGTTTACGGATATATAGAAAAAGAAGAAAAAAGAAATTAATCATCCTGATTCTGACATGCATTCTCTTTCTTGGAACCGCAGCAGCAGAAAGGGGCGGATACCTGGAACTTGAACAATTTGGTTCAAATAAAAAACAAGATATTCCTTATCAGAAAGTATCCATAACGGAAGAAGAGAACACGGAGAAATATTATTATCAGCAGTTGCCGACTGAACAAAGGCAGGTCTATCAGGAAATTCTGGAAGGTGTCAGAAACCACACGGAGGAAATTTATGTACATAACGCGGATGTAGATGAGACAAATCAGATTTTTCAGAAGCTGATGAAGGATCAGCCGGACATCTTCTGGTGTGACGGGACAGCAACGGCTACGACTTATAAAGGAAAAGAAAGTTATACCGTCCTGAAACCGAAATATTTTTACACAGCAGAAGAAAGCCAGAAGATGCAGACCGCGATTATGCAGGCGGCAGAGAAGTGGCTGGCAGATCTGGATGCCGATGCAGATGACTATCACAAAATTCTCTATGTATATGAAAAAATCGTAGATGAAGTAGAGTATGATGAGAGCGCGCCGGATAATCAGAACATCTACAGCGTATTTGTCAATCAGAAATCTGTATGTGCTGGATATTCGAAAGCAACGCAGTATTTGTTGGAACGGCTTGGCGTGTTCTGTACTTATGTGACGGGAAAGACGACGGAAGGCGGAAACCATGCGTGGAATCTGGTGAAATGTAACGGCGATTATTATTATGTCGACACAACTTGGGGAGATCCGGTGTTCCAACAGGAAGAAGGCTGGAAATTTCCCGCATGACCGGCGTTATCCCCGACATCGGTCCGGACGGCAAGGTACAGGTCACGATGGAATACAACGGTGACACGCCTGTGCGCATCGCCACGGTGGTCGTCTCTGTCCAACACAAAGAGGACGCCGATATTGACAAGCTGGCAGATTTGCTGGACGAGTATGTGTTCCCGCTGGCCTTTGACGGTATGCCCGCCGATGACGCGGAAATCATCCTGAACCCCAGCGGCAAGTTTGTGCAGGGCGGCCCGGATGCCGACACAGGTCTGACCGGGCGCAAGCTCATGGTGGACAGCTACGGTACATTTGCACCCCACGGCGGCGGTGCGTTCAGCGGCAAGGATGCCACCAAAGTGGACCGCAGCGGCGCGTATATGGCGCGGTACATTGCCAAAAACATGGTCGCCGCCCATCTTGCCGACCGCTGTCAGGTCACGCTGGCGTATGCCATCGGGGAAAAAGACCCCGTCATGGTGGATGTGAACACCTTCGGCACCGGCGGCCCCTGCGAGGATGATTGTTTGTCGGCCGCGGTGCGCAAGGCGTATGATCTGACCCCTGCGGGCATCATCAAGCAGTTGAACCTGCTGAACCCCATGTACAGCCGCACGGCGGCGGGCGGTCACTTCGGGCGCGAGGATTTTCCGTGGGAAAATATCGAACATATGAGCGACCTCGCCGCTTACATTGTGTAATTGCCGCGCGTCAGTAAAGAACAGATCCATGCCGCCAACCGGATGACGGCTATCGAGTTCCTGCGGCGGTACCGTCCCGGTTCGCTGGTGAAAAGCAGTGCGCGGGGCGAATATCAGCTTGCAGAACATGACAGCTTCAAAATCAACGGCGAATCCAGTGTGTGGCACTGGAAAAGCCGCGACATTGGCGGCAAGTCGGCGCTGAAATATTTGATTTATGTGGAAGGTGTGCCGTTTGTAGAGGCGGTGCAGCTGCTGTGTGAGGAAAGCCCGATGTACATCCCAGTGCAGCATGAAGCGGTGGAGCGCGAGCGCCCACCGTTCCGTCTGCCGAACCCCGCGCTGAATAATGACCGTGTAACGCGGTATTTGCTGGGGAGAGGTGTGTCTCTGCTTACCATCCGATACTGTATTGAGAGAAAAATTCTGTACGAAAGTGCAGAATACCACAACTGTGTTTTCTTGGGCAAAGACCCGCAGGGTATGCCGAAATATGCGGCGCTGCGCGGCATTTATGACTATGGAAAACCGTTCAAGCGCGAGGCACCCGGCAGTCAGAAACAATACGGATTCTGCATCCCGCCGATGCAGCCCGGCACCACTGTGGCGGTGTTTGAGGCTGCCATAGATGCGATGGCCGAGATGACGCTCTGCGGGGATGCTGCGGACAAGTACCGCCTGTCGCTGGGCGGGGTTTCATCCTCCGGCAAAGAGCCTTTGGCGTTACAGGAATTTCTGCGGCAGCACCCGGAAATCTCCACGATAGAACTGCGGTTGGACAATGATGCCAAAGGGCGCATGGCGAGTGTCGGTATCCGGAAAATCTACGCTGACCGCTACACCGTACATGACCTGCCGCCCGACATCGAGAATGGAGATTACGCTGATATGGCAAAAAGCAACCTGATGGCAAGAACTGCCGCCCACCGCGCGGCGCCTTGCCGATAGAGAGAAATCAACATGAAAGTCAGAAATCGTTCGCCCACTTATAGGGCATAAATAGGAGGTAAATCGTTATGGCTGTGTTCCGTGTACAAAAGACGCAAAATTATACCATTATGTCCAACCATCATCTGCGCAACAAAGCTCTTTCGCTCAAGGCGAAGGGGCTTTTATCTTTGATGCTGTCCCTTCCAGAAGATTGGGATTATACCACGCGCGGATTGGCGTCCATCTGCAAAGAGGGCGTGGACAGCGTGTGTGCCACCGTGCGCGAGTTAGAGGCGGCGGGGTATATTATCCGCCGCCGCATCCGCGGCAAGAACGGTCAGATGCGCGGTATGGAGTACACGGTTTTAGAGCAGCCGCAGCCCCCGGAACAGGGTCCCGAAGAAGCTGCGCCTAAGTGTGCCCAACCAAAACAGGCAGAGCCTAAACGGGAAAAACCTGTACAGGCAAATCCTGCACAATTAAATACTAAAGAAATAAATAAAGAAGAAACAAATAACGTATCGAATCCTATCCGCGCGGCGGGCCAGCGTGCAGAGTACCGCGCCCTGCTGCTGAAAAATATCGAGTATCCGATTTTGGCGCAGAATAACCCGATGGATACGATGCGATTGGATGAACTGGTGGAGTTGATGCTGGATGTGGTTTGTTCCAAACGGGCGGCTATCCGCATTTCGGGTGAGGAAATGCCTGCAGAAGTAGTAAAATCTCGATTCCTAAAATTGGGCGCAGAACACATCCAGTATGTTCTGGATTGTATCAAGGACAACCCGCCCCGCATCCGAAACATCAAGCAATACTTACTGGCGGCGCTTTACAATGCGCCGCTGACGATAGAAAACTACTATGCCGCACAGATTGACCATGACCTGTGCGGCGGAAACTGAGGTGATGCAATTTGCAGATGAAATTTTATTCTCCGCTGACTGCGGAATTTTTCCCAGATGAACCTGACTATGAGGACGAATCTTACAACGAGTACGAAGGCTATCCAATGGACGGCCATGACCTGCTGCAATACGCAGACGCTGTTGATGAGGCTGTAAAAAAGGGACATTGCTGATTTCAACGGCGACCTGATGCAGTACTACCACGAGGATGCTTCTGTCCGCAGCAAGGTGGTAAATGCCGTGCCGTCCGTGGAAATTCACGGTAACAAGCTGTGCGGCTGTCTGAACGTGGAACTGCAGGAGTCCTTGAACGAGGGTGAGCAGGCTGTTCTCTGCGACTACATCTCTGGCCAGTACAGTGACGGCTGGGGCGAGGGCTTTGAACAGAGGGATATTCGTGTGGAGGACGGCACGTTGGCTGTTCATTTCTGGCAGGAAGATGGATTCAAGATGACGCCATCTTTTGAGAAAAACCCGAAACCGGAAAAGAATTCTCTGCGCCCAAGATGCAGCTGATTGGGCAGGACGGCAACATTTTTGCCATCATGGGTCGAGCCTCGCGCCTGCTGAAAAATGCCGGGCAGAGCGACAAGGTCAAGGAAATGTGCGACAGGGTCACGGCAAGTCAAAGCTACTCCGAAGCACTCAACATCGTTTCCGAGTATGTGGAAACCGAACTGTCGCCCAGCCCTACGCCCAAGCGTGACCGGGGTGATGCCAGATGAAGAATACGAGATCACCGACATTGCCCATCCCGACAATCCCAACCTG
>ENA-OQBL01000517-OQBL01000517.1-human-gut-metagenome-genome-assembly--contig:-NODE-517-length-20063-cov-9.538072_pt1 | contig 20063 bp, 18 predicted proteins | sample MGYA00242747_ERZ504553 | MGnify/ENA primary metagenome ERZ504553 (study PRJEB26092, sample SAMD00036240) | human gut metagenome | host: Homo sapiens | study: EMG produced TPA metagenomics assembly of...
TCTATTAAGAAGAATAAGTAAAATGACGATACGTGATTTTCTTTACTTTGATAAACAAAATGAAAAGAAAATGTTCCGTGACAGTAAAAAAAGAAATGTCATTTTTGTTTTAAGTATTATTCTTGGTGCGATTTCTCATTTTTTCTCTGGAATTCACGTTGTACTATGGATAATTTTAATAAGCAAGAAACACTTACTTATTTGATGGTAAGCGTAATCATGTTGATTATCAGCATTTATGGTATATCTACAACTTGTGCAGATATGTTCTTGACTGTTTTGTTAAAGAATAAAAAAATGAAATATCAAAATGACAATCTGTTTGTAGCAAGAACATTTGCTTCTAAAGCAAGAACAATGAGCTTCACATTTGGTACATTGTCTATGTTGATTTTAACTTCACTGCTGGCTCTGAATTATTCTAGTATCAACAAAGCTTCGTATGATATCAGCGTGAATTTAAATGCACCATATGATGTACAACTCTTTGATGATAAGCAGGTATTTGATGAATATATTCGAGTAATTGAAGAAGAATATACGATTGATAATACCATTGAGTACGACATTTATAAAGAGCCGAATCATCAGGTACAAAATTTCTTCCAATCAGAATATTATGATTTTGACCCAGTCTTGAAGTTAAGTGATTATAATAGGTTACTAGAATTAAGAAAGATGCCGTTGCTTTCTTTAAATGATAACGAATACTATATAGTTACAAATAGCAAGTTTGCATATGAGGTTGAAGATAACAAAGACATTGAAACTATAACAGTAGCAAATAAAAATTTGAAATTAAAAGGATATGACACTAAGTCTTATTGGAACTCTATAACTAATACTGGCAGATTTGTTGTTGTACTTCCAGATAAATATGTTCAAGGACTTGAAGTATCAGAAAATCATTTGATTATAGATACAAAAGAAGAAACAGATGCAGAATTAGAAAACAAGATAAAAGAAGATATGCAACATCAATTAGTAAAGGTTGATAAAAATGGAGAAATAAATGACGAATCGTATAGAGTAAATGTAAGAGGTGCAGAAATAGAACAACAAAAAGCAATGGTTGCAATAGTAGCCAGTCTGTTTATGTACATTGCATTTATCTTGATTTCCGCAGTAGGGACAATTTTGGCAGTTCAATCATTGAGCGACTCTACTAAATACAAATATCGCTACTTGACCTTGCGAAGATTAGGAATAAATGATAAGTCGCTATTTAAGACAATCAGAAAACAATTATTGATATTATTTTGTGTCCCTGCAATATCAGCAATATTATGTTCTTTTGTGATGATGTCGTCATTGAATAATGTGTATCAACAAATTTTGGGAGATAAACACCTTTATCTAATCTACTTTGGCTTGAATTTAATTATCTTCTTCCTAATTTATAGTATTTACTGGATTGCAACGTATATTGGTTTTAAACGAAATATCAACGAGGAGAGTTAGACTTTTCTAGCTCTCCTACTGTGAAATTATTATAATGATAAATCAAGGGGGTGTTGAAATGAGAATAGCAATTATCGAAGATGATGAAATCACTCGTTTGGAGCTTTCTAAATTATTGAACACACAAGGATATGAAACAGTTTTATTGACTGACTTTGGAAACCTGACAGATGAATTAAAGCAATATTCCATAGAACTGGTTCTGCTTGATATTAACCTGCCGTATGAGAATGGCTATGAAGTATGCAGGAAAATAAAACAAGTCATGCCAGTACCGATTATCTTTGTAACAAGCAGAGATACAAATGCTGACGAATTGAAAAGTATTCAAGTGGGTGGGATTGACTTCATAACAAAGCCGTATGACACGCTTATTCTTCTTGAGAAGATCAAGCGTGCATTGCAGTTGTCAAACCCGAATAATTTCCGTGAGCTTGTCAAAAAAGATTGTACCCTTGATTTACATTTATCCATTTGAAGTATCAAGAGCAAAGCATTGAACTGACAAGAAATGAATTTCGTATTTTGTACTACTTCTTTATGAACGAAGATAAAGTTATTAGCAAAGAAGAACTATTGGAAAAGCTGTGGAATGACAAATATTATATAGACGAAAATGTATTATTGGTTAATATGACCCGTCTAAAAAAGAAAATGAAAGAAATCGGTATTGTTCATTTATTGGAAAATAATACGAGGAAAGGGTTGGAAACTAGATGAAGTTTTTTTACATTTCTTAGAAGAAAAAAATAAACAAGAGATATTGTTTCAGCTTTTCTTTCTTGCCGTAAGTAGCATTTCTCTTGATTTTCTACGGTGTAGATACGCTGTTTGTTGTATCGTTGGTAATTCTGTTCATCAGCATACAAGGGCTTTTTCAATGGTGTTTGTATCGGAAGAAACGTAACGTTTCACAACATATTATTGATTTAGTAGACGGACTGGAAGAAACCTATTATATTGCAGACGTTTTACCAAAGCCAAAGAATTTCAAAATAAAGCCTATTGCTACGCACTAAAAAAAAGCCTGCAAATCTATGAATGATGAAATCGGCAAAATCACAGAGGAAAAGCAGGACTATCAAGAATATGTGGAAAGTTTCGTCCATGAAATTAAAATACCGATAGGAGCATTGTCTTTGACGTTTGACAATACAAAAAATTACACATTAAAAAAAGAAACAGACAAAATATTTCAGTTAGTGGAACAAATGCTCTACTATGCAAGAAGCGAAAATACGGAAAAGGACTATTTTGTAAAACAGTTGCAGTTAGACGAAGTGATACATAATGTCATTCTGAAATTCCGTCATTCGCTTATGGAAAGAAAAACAATTATCAATATCCATGACATAGAAAATGTCATTTATACTGATGAAAAATGGCTGACATTCATTCTATCTCAAATCGTGCAAAATGCGATTAAGTATTTTGATAAGCAAGAAAATAAACTGACGATATACAGTCAAGACAATGGTACAAATATATTGCTTGTGATTGAAGATAATGGTTGTGGAATAAAAGCGTCTGATTTATCCCGAGTATTTGAAAAAGGTTTTACGGGTTCAAATAGAAACAAGGCAAATGCAACGGGTATGGGACTGTATCTATCGAAAAAATTATGCGATAGGTTGGGCTTGAAATTGGATATTGCTTCTACGGAAAAAGAATATACAAGACTGACCATTACATTTCCAAAAGGAACAGTTCATAATTTTTCAGAGTAATTTGAAAACCATGCCAACATTGATACGGTGCTTTAAGGGGGCTTGCATTATGGAAAGCTTTAAGTACAATTCTTTGCAATCAAATTCCACCTAATAGCACACTATTAAAAATTGAATATGTTTTAGCTTTAAAGGCTCGTACAGACTATATGTTTTGTGCGGGCTTTTTTTACATACCCGAAAAAAAAGTTTAAAAATTTTTCAAAAGAGGTCATTAAATCACACCTTTCATTCCCTATATGGTGCGGAAAGAGGGATAAACACTTTTCAAATCATAGTGGAAAGGGGGTGAGATTGATGAAACCGTCTGACTTCCAGAAAACAGTTCAATGTCGTTTTGAAAGTTGTTTGAAGAAAGTTGTCCGTCATATTGTAAAGGACTACCAACAAGGATTGAAACGACGAAAAGATAAAGAAATTCCATTCTGTGAACTTCCAGAAATTTTCGTTGAAAAATTTTGCTGTGTGGGATGACTACGAAACAGATTATACAATCTTTTCAGTATGTGGCATTGATATTCGTGTCCTTGATGATGAGCTGGCAGAAGCCTTGAAAAAACTTCCAGAAAGAAAGAGAAATACTCTGTTAATGTATTACTTCTTGGAAATGACAGAAAGTGAAATTGCCAACTTACAAAAGATTACGCAAAGCGGTGTATTTAGAAACCGACATCATGCTTTGGAAACTATGAAAAAAATACTAAAGGAGAAGCAGTAAAATGAAGCAAACATTTAAGAAGCCGTCCTACTAATTTGCTTTCGCAAGCAATGGACGGGGACGAAAAAGCGATTGCAAAAAATACTGGCATTTTATGACCCGTACATATCAAAGTGCTGTTTGCGCCCACTTTATGATGAATACGGCAATGTCTATATTGTTGTAGATATGGAGTTAAAGGGACTTATCCGAGAAGCACTTATCAAAATGATTTTAGGGTTTGATATTGCCTTAGAAATCGAAGAAGAATAAGCAGTTTTTAGCAGAGCATGGTTTAATGTCCCCCTCTTTCCTGCTCTGCCCTGCTTTTACATGAAAGCAACACGCTTTCGCCACAGCTCTTTGCTACGAAAATAAAACTCGTAGCCAAAAACTGAACCTTGACAACAAATGTTTTCAACAATTATGAAAGCATCACTATAAAGCAGTCACAGTATTGGCTGCCTGTAGTGAGAGATTGATCGTATTTAAGAAAGGCTAGCTTTGAGCTTCCACATGATAACCATGTTTTTCCAATTCCCGTATATAACGAGAAAGCTGTTTTTGTTCACAGTGCTTACGTCTTGTTTCAAAACAGGATTCGTCAAATAGAGTTCCTTGTTTTAACATTGTGTAGATGATGACAAGAAGTTTTCGGGCAAGTGCGACAATCGCTTTTTTGGCTCCTTTTTTCTGTTTGATTCTCCAGTACCATGCCGAAAGATAAGTGTTGCGTTTCCCTGCAATCACCCAGGCAATTTCGCAGAGCATACTTTTTATGTAAGGATTGCCTTTTGTAACAGAGGTGCTTTTTCGTTTTCCAGCACTTTCGTTATTACCTGGGCACAAACCGGCCCATGAGCAGATGTGTTCCGCAGTTTTAAACGGCTTCATATCAATACCGATTTCAGCAATAATTGCACAGGAAGCAGTTGTGCTTATTCCATAGATGCTATTCAACTGCTCAACCTGCAGGGCAAATGGAGCCATATTTTCCTCGAGACTCGTTTCAATTTCAGCAAGATGTTTCTTTAAAGAATCGTAATGAGTCATGAGAATCCTTAAAAATGCCTTTTGGTGTTCTGACAGTGTTCCGTTCACGGACATGAGAATTTCATCAATACGGTTTCTGGTCTTGGTTTTGAGACAAGAATCTAAAGCAGTTTTATCAATCTGCCCATGTTCAATTAAATGCAGAATGATGTTTCTACCCGAAGCGCCAAAAATATCAGAAATAAAGGATGATAGACGGAAGCCGGAACTTTGTAAAAATTTCTCAATCCTGTTCTTCTGTGATGTAATATCGCGGATGACACTCTTACGGTAACGATTTAGATCGCGGAATTCCCGAATTCTTTTTTCTGGAATAAAACTTCCGTTCAGAAGTCCGGCGCGAAGCAAGGTGGAAATCCATTCGGAATCCCGCATATCGGTCTTTTTGCCAGGAACATTTTTCATATGGCGTGCATTTACAACAAGCAGGGTAATGTCACCATAGAAAGCATCCTCCAGTATTTCATAAATCGGCATCCAATAGATACCGGTGCTTTCCATAGCTACATGATGGCAGTTTTTAGAAACGATCCAATTCCGTAATGCTATCATATCCGGAATCAATGTAGAAAACTCACGGATTTCAGAACGGGTTGGCTTGCCCAGAGGACCAGTCAGGATACATGCAACAATTTTTTCTTTGTGGACATCCAGTCCACAGGAAATTTCCAGAAGGTCTTTCATACAGAACAACTCCTTTACTATAGAATTGGCAGGAGATTTGCCCGAGATAATACGGACTTTGCTACTCGTGCTATTCATAAAAGGTGCGACAATATGCTGTGCTCAAGGGCAAATCATTTACGTTGACAAACGGGGTGCAAATCCTCCAAGGTGCAATCAAACTTAATCCTGCCTAAGACTATTGTAAGGCAAAAAGAGAAGTGAAAAAAGTAGTGGAGTCAGTATCCTATTTTCATTATAGGCTGAGATAAGCTTTCATGATTCGTTGACAATATAAAAAAGAGGTTTCGTTAAACTTTGTGGTAACGAAGCCTCTTTTTTTAGTAAGTTGTTAGTAAATTAGTATCAGCGTGTCATTGGCAGATTATTATTAATTCCTTTGATCATAAGAATCTGGTGAAGATCAACGATTCCGTTATGGAAAGTAGCTACATATGCGGACAGGTAAAGATCCCACACAAGACTATGATATATCTTGAAAGGGAGTTAGCGCCAATGGAAGAATTGTACAAAGACAGAGAAAAAAGTGGTGGAATCTTGTGAAAGGTTGATTATAAAAAACTGGAAGTTTTTGTATAAAAGTCGTCGTATTAATTGAAATGAACTCTTCAATATACTATAATTGTAATATAAAATTCAAATGTACTCTGAAGAGTATATTTCAAAAGGAAGGGAGGAAACTTCGAGCAAAATTTCTCAGGAGGAATAGAAAATGAAGAGGAAAAGATTTACAGCACTGAAGGTTACACTCACAGCGATGATGCTGACGGCAGCACTTACATTTGGAGCAGGAAGTGCTTATGCAGCTGACCTGTCACAGGAGGGTGGAAGTGAGCCGACAGTTACAATAACACCTTCACCGGAGGTAACACCGGAACTGCCATTACCGACATCAACACCGAAACCAACACCAGTGCCTAAAAATGGACTGTTGAAGGAAGGGAAAGTATATCGCTATTACGTAAATAATAAACCAGTCAGAAATAAATGGAAAAAGATTAATGGTAAATACTACTGGTTTAAATCCAATGGAGTTGCAGCTCATGATGGACATTACAAGATTAAAGGAGTTTTTTATCTGTTTAATAAGAATGCACAGAGAATAATTCCGGGTAAGAAATCAATTGTAAAGGTTAATGGTGTAAAGTATTTTGTTGATGCCAAGGGAAGACCTGTTACAGGATGGAATGAGTTTAATGGTAGAATGTACTATGTGCATAAGAACGGTAAATGTGCAACAAATGAAACTATAGGTGGAATAAGATTTAATAAGAACGGATATGCTTCAAATCTGACACAGGCGAGATGCAAGCTTGCGGCAAGGAACTTTATTGCACGTCACAGTAATGCCAATGCAAGTAATTATGAAAAATTCCGTTCCTGCTTTTATTATATTATGGCCTATACAAACTTTGTAGGATACATGGATCCTACACCTCAGGAGTTTAAGACAAAAGATTGGGTTTATAAATATTCCCTTCAGATGTTCCAGAACGGTCTTACAGGAAACTGTTATGGAATTGCCAGCAGTGTGGCTGCAATCGCGAAGGAACTGGGATATGAACCCTATGTTATTACAATTCCGGATGGACACAGCTTTGTTATGATTAACGGGCTCTATTATGATAATATGTACGGAACGTTGTTTGGCGCAGCTACACGTCCTGCATATACAATAGAACATAAAATTAAATTTTAAGAAAAGGAGTATGGAGAATGAAGAAAACAAAGAGATTCCTTGCAGTTGTGCTTTGTATGCTTCTTATGCTGACACCGTTGGCTGTTGTAGCAGAAACAGTGACAGTACAGGCAGCAGGACCGCAGACTGTTAAGGTAAAACTGGACAAAAAGACAGGAAAGAGATATGGATATGATGAGAATAACCAGAAGGTTACTCAGCAGTGGGGAGTAACAGCAAAGGGTTTCCGTTATTATTTCGGAAAAAACGGAGCTGCTTATCAGGCGGATCAGGATATGGTTGGTAAGTATGGTATTCTGATGAAGAAGATTAATGGTAAGTACTATGGGTTTGATGTAAGTGGTCACACAGTAAAGGGAATACGTGTAGGAAGTGTCAGCATGTATGAGATTCCGAAGCTGTATTACTTTAATCCAAAAACAGGAGCTGTAGATAAAAAGAAGACGTCTTTATACAGAAAATATGCGGCAACATCTACTCTGGCAAAACAGAACAATGCGTCAAAGATTAAGAAGGTTCTGGGAAAATATAAAAAATGTACGATAAGTAAGGGCAATACCTGTATGCTTGATGGAAACGGCAAGGATGTCACCTACACATACGATTATGTACAGTTAAATGTTGTGCGTCCTACAGGAAAAGGAAGCAGCGCAGAAGTTGTTGCGAGTATCACGGTAAGACGATAATTATCCAGGTTAATCGGTTGCTTCGGCTGTGAAAAATTATAAAGCAGCTGAAGCAATTTGCAGATAGTAAGTTAACAAAAAAGAAAGGAACAGAGTTATGAACAGGAAAAAAATCACAGCATTATTACTTAGCTCAGTAATGGCATTTACACCTGCCATGCCGGCTATGGCAGAACAGTCAACGATCATTGATTATGTGGATGGAACAACTGATAGTACAGTTGAGACACCAGATGTAACTCCGACACCACTTCCGGAGAAGAAGGAAGGATGGGAAACTGTTGATGGAGTTAAATATTATTATGTAAATGGTGAGAAAATTACAAACAAGGTAGAGAAGATCGGTAAATATACGTATTGTTTTGATAAAACCGGAAAACTTGTGACTAATAAACCGTATTATAAGGTTAATGCAAAGACTTATTATAAGATTAAAAAGAATGGACAGGCAACAAAGCTGTCAGCAGTAGAAACTATGGCTGCAGTCCGACTTCAGAAGTGTAAAGGAAATCTGAAGAAGGCATTCAACTGGTCTGTTTCTCTGCAGTATGCAGGCAATGTAAAGGTTTCTAAAAAAACACCTACAGAATATGGTTTATATGGATTTAAAACAGGCAGTGGCGATTGTTATGTAATGGCAGCTACTTTCTACTGGATGGCTAAAGTCGCAGGATATGATGCTCATTATGTAAAAGGATATTTCCAGAAATCCGGTGGTAAGAAGGGAGCACATGCGTGGGTTGAAATAGATCAGAAGGTGAATGGTAAAAAGAAAACTTATGTGTATGATCCGAATTTCCAGAAGGAATACAAACTGAATGGTTATAAACTTACATATGGTGCGAAACGTACTCTGAAATATGTAAATTATAAGAGAGTTAACTAAGCATTGAAATGTTTTTGACTTTGGTTACGAGCAAGTAACGAAGTGAATGATTTTATCTGTTTAACAGTAAGGCAAACAAGAACTATAAAGAATGACCAGAAAGGATTTAAAGACAATGAAGAAAAAAGTTGTAACAGCATTTATGATGGCAGCACTTGGAAGCAGTCTGGTATTTACCCAGGCAGTGATGGCAGCAGATACTACAGCAAAAACAGAGACTTCAGAAAATGCGGATAAGGATTCCACAGAATCTAAAGATAAAGATGTAGCAGAAGATGCAGATAAAGCTGATGAAGAGAAAGAAGATTTAAAGACAATTGGTGAGAAACCGGAAGAGGACACAGAAGGTGATTTTTTCTGTAAAATTGAAAAATCTTACAGGCAAAGTTATCACAGGTGTTACTGTTAAGAATGAAAAAGACGAAGAATATCCGGATAATTTCCTGAAAGAAGAAGATAAGTTCGAAGCAGATGAGGAAAGAGTTCTCTGGTTTGATCCGAGTGCTAAAGATAAAGCAGATGAGGAAAACAAGGATTCTTCAAATGATACAAAAGAGACCACAGATACTGAAGAAACAAAAACAGAAGATGCCAAAACAGATGAAAAAGCAGAAGGCGAAGATAAGGATGATGCTGAGAAGGAAATCCCGAAATATAACATTCAGTTAACTTTCGAGGATGGAACAACTGCTGAGATCCATACTTTCCCATTTGGCGATACAGAGGAAGCAGAACTTAAGTTGGAAGGTGAAGTAGCATATCTGGTATTTGACAGTATCAGCCAGAAGAAAGAATACAATACTCTGGAAACAGAGAAAGCATTAGCTCCGAAGCCAACTGAGGCAGCTGCACAGGCAGCTTCTGAAACAACTCAGAGTTATGATAACAGTAGTGATTACAGCAATGACTATGATTACAACAATGACTATGATTACAGTAATGATTATGATTATGGTAATGATGATTCCGGTGATTATGATGGTTCTGATGATGGTGGTTCCGATGACGGTGGAGACGGATGTCTGGATGATGGGTTATTAAATTAATCAGATTCAGTAGTTGTAAAGGGAAAATGCATTAAAAAGTATAATAAAACAGGGCACTGCATTATCTGAGGGAATAACATAGTGCAGTGCCCTTATTATAAGTACAACTGAAGAATTGTACATATTTAGGGAGAAAGATCATGTCATTAGTTTCAAACTTGTTTTTACTGTTTGTGGCGGTGAGTGTGCTTGTTTATTATATTGTGCCGCACAAATTTCAGTGGCTGGTTTTGTTATGTTTCAGCTATATATATTATCTGGCAGGTGGCGTCCGTTACGTGGGCTTTATCCTGTTTTCCACATTGGTTACCTGGGGGATTGCACTTGCAGTTGAAAAGGCAGAGGCAGGTGGAAGCCACAAAAGTGCAAGAAATTTTCTGGTGCTTGGATTAATATTGAATTTTGGTATGCTTGGAGTGATAAAGTATACAAATTTTATGATTGAGAACCTCAATGCTTTGTTTCATATGAATTTAAGAGGAATGGAAATCCTGCTTCCATTGGGAATATCGTTTTACACTTTCCAATCCTCCGGATATCTTCTGGATGTGTACTGGAAGAGATGTGATGCGGAGAGGAATCCTGTAAAATATGCATTGTTTGTTTCTTTCTTTCCACAGATTCTGCAGGGACCAATCGGAAGATACAGTCGTTTGGCACATCAGCTTTATGAACCTCATAAATTCGAAGGTAAGAATATTACCAGAGGCTTTGAGCGCATTCTCTGGGGATTTTTTAAGAAGATGATCCTGGCGGACTGGGCAGCAGTGTTTGTAGATGCGATTTTCGACAATCCGGATCAGTACAGCGGACTGGCAATCTTTGGCGTATTATTTTACACAGTTCAGCTATATGCAGATTTTTCCGGTGGTATGGATGTGGTAATTGGTATTGCGTCTATGTTTGGAATTGAGCTGGATGAGAACTTCAAGCGTCCGTTCTTCTCCATTTCCATTACAGATTTCTGGCACCGCTGGCACATTACTCTTGGTACCTGGATGAAGGATTATGTGTTCTATCCTGTGACATTATCCAAGTGGATGGGAAAATTTGGCAAATGGGGCAAGAAGGTATTTGGCAAAAAGACCGGACGTACATTACCAATCTGTCTGGCGAATCTGATCGTATTCTTCGTTGTTGGTGTATGGCATGGTGCTGCCTGGAAGTATATTGTATATGGTATGTACAATGGTATTATCATTGCTTTCAGCGGACTTATGGCAGAGCATTACAGAAACTGGAAAAAGAAATTCAACATCACTGGAAAAGAGAACTGGTATCATGTATTTATGATCATCCGTACTTTTATCCTTGTAAATATCAGCTGGTTTTTTTGACAGAGCGGACACAGTAGGACAGGCTTTTCATATGATGAAGCTTTCTGTCACAAAGTTTGCACCGTCACAGTTACTGTTGATCCCGGCCGGTAAAGAAGGAACTGCTTTTACCCCTTATGCGCTGGCAATCCTGGCAGCAGGCTGCATCATTCTGTTTATTGTAAGTGTCCTTCAGGAACGTGGCATGAAGATAAGAGAATCACTTGCAGGACTGAGTCTGCCAATTACTGTAGCAATTTATTTTTGTCTGCTGGCATCCATCGGATTCTTTGGATCAACAGCAGTAGCGAGAGGATTTATTTATGCACAATTTTAAGAAAGTTTTAAAAACGTTCCTGGTATTGGTCGTGTGTGTGGCTCTTCTGGCAGCACTTGACCTGGCACTTTATCCATGTACATTTATGAGAAATGATGTGCATGCAGTTGTGACACAGCAGTTTGATGACATTATCGTGGGAACTTCCCATGGAAAGATGGATATTGATCCGGAGGTGATGCAGGAAGTTACCGGACGCAGTGGACATAATCTTTGCGTTGGCGGCGAGTATGGAATCGATGCGTATTATTTGACTAAACTGATCAAAGAGAAACAGAATCCGAAGAGAATTATCTATGAGGTTGACCCGGGATATTTTGTATCTGAAAAGGAAGAAGGAAATAACTACCTGCTTTTTTATCATGAGTTTCCATTTTCAAAAACAAAGGTAGAATATTTCTGGAATTCTATTGCGAAATGTAATTTCCGTACTGTGCTTTTCCCATGGTATGAATATTCTCTCAGCTATGAATTGCCGAAAGTCAAAGATACATTTACTCAGAAAGTAACGGGTGATTATGACGTATCTCATCTGAAGAGTGATTCTCAGGAATATCATGAAAGTGGATTTATTGAGAGATATCCGGTGGATGTGACAAAGCTTAAGAAATCAGAACCTAAGCTCTATGAAGAGGGTAAGGTAAACGAAGAGAACATGGAATATCTGAAGAAGCTGATCACATTCTGCAAGGAAAATGATATAGAGTTTGTTGCAGTAACTACGCCAATTCCAATAAATACTCTGAAGGATTACAGTGACAGTTATAATGCAGCATGGAAATATTTCGGGCAGTTCTTTGAAGAACAGGGCGTAGAGTATCTTAACTTTAATACGCAGTATTTTAAGGCATTTACACATGACCTGAAAGCATATACAGATTATGACGGACATATGAATGGAGATGCCGCAAAAGAATATTCTGAAGTGCTGGCACAGGTGTTGGAGAGTGCCGGACAGAGGAAGTAATTTCAAGGCTGCAAAAAGACAGTAATAAATCAATATAAAAACCTTGTGAAGTACAGAGGGGAGGAATTACATATGAAGACAAGTATTCTGGAATATCTTGAAGAATCCGCACGGAAATATCCGGATAAGACAGCTTTTGCAGATGAACATACATCCTGCACATTTAAAGAACTGGAGCAGACTGCACGCAGAACAGGAACTGCACTTGCGAAATATTTCACACCGAGAAATCCGGTGCCTGTATTTATGGAGAAGAGCGTAGAAACCATCGGAGTTTTCATGGGTGCTGTTTATGCAGGATGTTTTTATGTACTGATGGATACAAAACAGCCGGCGAGCAGACTTCAGCAGATTCTTGGAATTTTGGACAGTGATGTGATCGTTACATCTGAGAAATATCTGAAGGATTTGGAGAAACTGGAGTTCAAAGGAAAGGTTCTGATGGCTCCGGATCTTGCTGATGAGCAGGAGAATGAAGCTGTGCTGAATGAGATCAGAGAACAGGCATTGGATGTGGACCCGCTGTATGGAATTTTTACTTCCGGGTCAACAGGAGTTCCCAAGGGAGTTGTGGTAGGTCATCGTTCAGTGCTTGATTTTATCGATTGTTTTACAGAGCTTTTTGATATTACAGATAAAGATGTGATGGGAAATCAGGCACCCTGGGATTTTGATGTATCTGTTAAAGATATTTATTCCGGACTGAAGACAGGAGCAACTGTCCAGATTATTCCGAAGCAGCTATTCTCTTTCCCGATGAAGTTGATTGACTATCTGATTGAGAGGGAAGTGACCACGCTGGTGTGGGCAGTATCTGCGCTGTGTATTATCTCAACTTTGAACGGATTTGAATATAAAGTTCCGGATAAGATTAAGAAGATTCTTTTCTCAGGAGAGGCTATGCCTGTGAAACATCTGAATATCTGGAGAAAATATCTGCCGGATGTTATGTATGTAAATATTTATGGACCAACTGAGATCACATGTAATTGTACGTATTATATTGTAGACAGGGAGTTCCAGCCTGGAGATGTACTTCCTATGGGCAAGGCATTTCCAAATGAAAAAGTATTCCTTCTGGATGAAGAAGACAAGCTGATCACAGAGAAAAATAAAAATGGTGAACTCTGTGTAACAGGAAGTGCACTTGCACTGGGATATTACAAAAACAGAGAACAGACTGCGAAGGTCTTTGTTCAGAATCCACTGAATGACAGATATCTGGAGCCAATGTACAGAACCGGTGATCTTGCTTATTATAATGAACGTGGTGAGTTGTGCTTTGCAACACGTAAGGATTTCCAGATTAAGCATATGGGACATCGTATTGAGCTTGGAGAAATCGAAGCTGCTATGGATAAGGTTCCGGAGATTGTGAGAAGCTGCTGTATTTTTGATACAGTTAAGAGCAAGATCGTAGCTTTTTATGAAGGAGATATTGAGAGAAGACCGCTGGCAAAAGCGTTGGGGCAGTATGTACCTGCTTTTATGGTTCCGAATGTATTCCGCCAGGTGGAGAGCATGCCTCTTACAAAGAATGGAAAGATTGACAGAAAAGCTCTTACAGCTATGTATCAGGAGGAAAAGAAATGAGTTCCTATGGATTTATAAAAGAACTGATTAAGAAAGAACATACTCCAACTCCAGCTTATGTTTTTGACCTGGATAAGATGAAGGAATTTGTAAAAAAAGTGCAGAGCTGTCTTGGAGAGAGCGCACAGTTATGTTATGCTATGAAAGCAAACCCTTTTCTTACAGGACCCATGATGGATGTGGTTCCTACATTTGAAGTGTGCTCACCGGGTGAATTTCGAATTTGTGAGCGTGTTGGTGTGCCGATGGAGAGAATTGTTCTTTCGGGTGTGTATAAGAACCCTGAAGATATGGAATATGTACTTTCTACATATGGAGGAAAGGGAGTGTATACTGTAGAGTCTTTGCAGCATTTACAGATTCTGAATGATACTGCAGTGAGACTTGGCATGAAGATTACGGTGTTGATCCGCGTGACAAGCGGAAATCAGTTTGGCGTAGATGAAGCAGATATCAGGAAAATCATTTCTGACAGAACAGATTATCCGGGGGTTGAGATAGAGGGACTTCAGTTTTATTCCGGAACTCAGAAGAAAGATCTCAGTCAGATGAAAACAGAGCTGGAGCATCTGGATGAATTTATCGGGGAGCTGAAATCTGAGAGTGGATTTGAAGCACAGGTGCTTGAGTATGGTCCGGGATTTTTTGTCCCATATTTTAAGAAGGATAAGAGCGAGGACGTGGAGAATATTCTGAGTGAGTTCAGAGCACTTCTGGAAAGTCTTAATTTCAAGGGTAAGGTTGTTCTTGAGATGGGAAGATTTCTGGCAGCAGCCTGTGGATATTATGTGACATCAATCGTGGATATGAAGGTGAATAAAGAGCAGCCATATGTGATCATGGACGGTGGGATCAATCACCTGAATTATTATGGTCAGGCAATGGCTATGAAGCAGCCATACTGTACACAGCTTGATACAGATGGTAATGAGAAGACCGGGGGAGAAGAAGAATCCTGGAATCTTTGCGGTGCACTCTGTACGGTCAGCGATGTGGTCGTAAAGCGATTTCCACTTCACAAACCGCAGCTTCATGATATACTGGTATTTGAACGGGTAGGTGCTTATTCCGTTACAGAAGGAATCTATTTATTCCTGAGCCGTCCTCTTCCGAGAATCTATTTCTGGACAGAGGGAGAAGGACTGCGCATGGTGCGGGATGGTGTACATACAGATCTTTTAAATTCAGAGAAATAAAAGACCATGGCAATACCGAAAAATAATGGAATTGCTGAAAAAACAAAAAAAAAGGAGATATGAAAAAATGGAAGAATTAATTGAATTACTGGAAGAGATCCAGCCGGATGCAGACTTTGAAAACTGTGATACTTTGATTGACGATGGAATCCTTGATTCCTTTGCAATCCTGTCTATTGTGAGTGAATTGCAGGATACTTATGACATTACTATCACTCCTGCAGATATTATCCCGGAGAATTTTAACTCTGCAAAAGCACTGTGGGATATGGTGTGCAGACTGAAAGGTTGATTTATTTATACAAAGCAGACAGGGATTATAGTAGTTCTCATAAAATCAGTTAAAAGGGGGACGCAAAGCCCAATAATTCCTATCGGCTCGGTTTCGGACCTTAAGAAAAGCTAAGCCCCGCAAGATCAGCTAAAAGCATTCGCAGATAACTCAAACTCGCTGCGCTCAGACAGTGAGTGATCTGCGAATAACGCTGATCTTGCGGGGCTAAGATTTTCTAAAGATCCTGCAAATGTCGCTCGATAGGAATTATTGGGCTTTGCTGGCAGTTGGCTGTGACTGGGCGGCTGAGGGAGAAGAGGAATGGTGATCTGTTAGTTTTGTGGAATAGAAAAGTTTCTTATATAGTATGAAGGGGACGGAAAAGCTGGGGCGTTGTGTATATATGGTATGTGAGTGCTGTGTGCAGGGCGGGGGAGGATGAAGGTGGATGGATAGAATCCAGGTGTCGGATGGGATGAATGTTTGATGTGGACTGGATGAATCCAGGAGTGTGTTTAAAAAATCATTTCCACAATGTGTACGCCCCACTTTGCGGTATATTTTGCCCGAATTCGGTTGCCGTAGTAAGGCAGAAATAAAAAAGTTTGTCAAATTATGAAATTAACTGTTGACATTGTGGCTTTTCGGTGTTATATTAGATGAGCTGTCGGAAATAATTGTTTATTAGATAAAAACAATTCAGATAGATTTCTGAAAGAAAAAAGAAATTTAAAAAAGTGCTTGACAACTTGAAACAAACGTGTTAAAGTAATCAAGTCGCTTGAACAGAGCCGACAATCACAGATCAGAAGAACAGTTCGGAAATTCGGAAGAGTTCGAAAAACTTTGAAAAAACTTGAAAAAAGTTCTTGACAAAGAAAAAGAGATGTGATAAAGTAAACAAGCTGTCGCAAGACAGACAACCTTGATAACTAAACAGTGAAACACATACGATTCTCGAAAATTCTTTACATTTTTAAGAACGGTTTGAAAAACCAAAAACAGTAAAACGAGAGATAGCTAGTTGTTATCTTGAGTGAATCAAACATTTTATCAGAGAGTTTGATCCTGGCTCAGGATGAACGCTGGCGGCGTGCTTAACACATGCAAGTCGAACGGGAAATATTTCATTGAGACTTCGGTGGATTTGATCTATTTCTAGTGGCGGACGGGTGAGTAACGCGTGGGTAACCTGCCTTATACAGGGGGATAACAGTCAGAAATGGCTGCTAATACCGCATAAGCGCACAGAGCTGCATGGCTCAGTGTGAAAAACTCCGGTGGTATAAGATGGACCCGCGTTGGATTAGCTGGTTGGTGGGGTAACGGCCCACCAAGGCGACGATCCATAGCCGGCCTGAGAGGGTGAACGGCCACATTGGGACTGAGACACGGCCCAGACTCCTACGGGAGGCAGCAGTGGGGAATATTGCACAATGGGGGAAACCCTGATGCAGCGACGCCGCGTGAAGGAAGAAGTATCTCGGTATGTAAACTTCTATCAGCAGGGAAGATAGTGACGGTACCTGACTAAGAAGCCCCGGCTAACTACGTGCCAGCAGCCGCGGTAATACGTAGGGGGCAAGCGTTATCCGGATTTACTGGGTGTAAAGGGAGCGTAGACGGTGTGGCAAGTCTGATGTGAAAGGCATGGGCTCAACCTGTGGACTGCATTGGAAACTGTCATACTTGAGTGCCGGAGGGGTAAGCGGAATTCCTAGTGTAGCGGTGAAATGCGTAGATATTAGGAGGAACACCAGTGGCGAAGGCGGCTTACTGGACGGTAACTGACGTTGAGGCTCGAAAGCGTGGGGAGCAAACAGGATTAGATACCCTGGTAGTCCACGCCGTAAACGATGACTACTAGGTGTCGGTGAGCAAAGCTCATCGGTGCCGCAGCCAACGCAATAAGTAGTCCACCTGGGGAGTACGTTCGCAAGAATGAAACTCAAAGGAATTGACGGGGACCCGCACAAGCGGTGGAGCATGTGGTTTAATTCGAAGCAACGCGAAGAACCTTACCTGGTCTTGACATCCCGATGACCGGCGTGTAATGACGCCTTTTCTTCGGAACATTGGAGACAGGTGGTGCATGGTTGTCGTCAGCTCGTGTCGTGAGATGTTGGGTTAAGTCCCGCAACGAGCGCAACCCTTATCTTCAGTAGCCAGCAATTCGGTTGGGCACTCTGGAGAGACTGCCAGGGATAACCTGGAGGAAGGTGGGGATGACGTCAAATCATCATGCCCTTTATGACCTGGGCTACACACGTGCTACAATGGCGTAAACAAAGGGAAGCGAGCATGTGAGTGTGAGCAAATCTCAAAAATAACGTCTCAGTTCGGATTGTAGTCTGCAACTCGACTACATGAAGCTGGAATCGCTAGTAATCGCGGATCAGCATGCCGCGGTGAATACGTTCCCGGGTCTTGTACACACCGCCCGTCACACCATGGGAGTCAGTAACGCCCGAAGTCAGTGACCCAACCGTAAGGAGGGAGCTGCCGAAGGCGGGACTGATAACTGGGGTGAAGTCGTAACAAGGTAGCCGTATCGGAAGGTGCGGCTGGATCACCTCCTTTCTAAGGGAAGAAGTAAGGGACGTTGTCTATTGTTGAGTGATCGAAGAGGAGCACTCAAGCTTCGCTGGTGGTGATGCGCCTGGGGGAAACACCCGTACCCATCCCGAACACGATGGTTAAGACCTAAGCGGCCGATGGTACTGCACTGGAGACGGTGTGGGAGAGCAGGTGGCCGCCAGCTACAAAAAAGAAATGAAGGAACCGGACTGGAAACAGGCGGAGGCCTTTGAGATAAATTTTAATATAGATACGGACATGAAGAAAGGGGACTTCATGACCACCCGACCAGCAGGGAAGTGCTGTTGACAATACGGTAAACGCCAGGCAGAAATGCCGGCGGTCATTTTACCAGTGATATGAAGTTTGAAGAAAACTTCAGATTTCATATGACTGATAAAAATCAGTCAGCCGGTCAACAAAATATCTTTTGAATGACTGGGACGTGTACCTTGAAAACCGCATATAAGAACACAAATAGAAATATCAAGACATCCGAGGTAATGTGAACACATTATTGAGAACAACGGCAGATCAAAGGATCTGCACTATCGACCAACACATGTCACGCTAGGCATGTGAGACGAGAGATCATCCCGGTCTCAAGTCAAAGTTGGTTATGCTGAAAAGAGCGCAGGGTGGATGCCTTGGCACTAAGAGCCGATGAAAGACGTGATAAGCTGCGAAAAGCTTCGGGGAGGAGCAAATATCCATTGATCCGGAGATGTCTGAATGGGGAAACCCGGCGGAGCAGACCTCCGTCATCCATACGCCAATCCATAACGTATGGAAGGGAACCCGGTGAACTGAAACATCTAAGTAGCCGGAGGAAGAGAAAGAAACATCGATTCCGGGAGTAGCGGCGAGCGAAACCGGAAGAGCCCAAACCAGTGTGCGTGCATGCTGGGGTTCGGACTGCACAAGTGACTTCCAAGAGTAATAGAATGGTTTTGGGAAAGCCAGCCAGAGAGGGTGAAAGCCCCGTACATGAAATTCGAGGAAGCGCGGCAGGATCCAGAGTACTACGAGACACGTGGAACCTTGTAGGAAGGAGCGGGGACCACCCCGTAAGGCTAAATACTCCTTAGTGACCGATAGCGCATAGTACTGTGAAGGAAAGGTGAAAAGGACCCCGGGAGGGGAGTGAAAGAGAACCTGAAACCCTGTGTTTACAAACTGTCGGAGGGCCATATGGGCCCGACGGCGTACTTTTTTGTAGAACGGTCCGGCGAGTTGTGCATACTGGCAAGGTTAAGGGCCTAAGGCCCGGAGCCGCAGGGAAACCAAGCCTTAAGAGGGCGACAGAGTCAGTGTGTGCAGACCCAAAACCGGGTGACCTACCCATGTCCAGGATGAAGATGCCGTAAAAGGCATTGGAGGTCCGAACGCACATCCGTTGAAAAGGGTGGCGATGAGGTGTGGGTAGCGGAGAAATTCCAATCGAACCCGGAGATAGCTGGTTCTCCTCGAAATAGCTTTAGGGCTAGCCTCGGTTTAGTCTGGTGGAGGTAGAGCACATCGAAGTCCAGGGGCGTCAAAGCTTACTGAGGGATATCAAACTCCGAATGCCATGCAGATGATGACCGGGAGTCAGACCGCACGAGATAAGTTGGGCGGTCAAAAGGGAAAGAGCCCAGACCTGCAGCTAAGGTCCCAAAGTGCATGTTAAGTGGGAAAGGATGTGGGATTTCAAAGACAACCAGGATGTTGGCTCAGAAGCAGCCATACATTCAAAGAGTGCGTAACAGCTCACTGGTCGAGAGGTCCTGCGCCGAAAATGTCCGGGGCTAAAACATGCCACCGAAGCTCAGGGATCCCTTAAGGGATCGGTAGAGGAGCATTCTTAACGGGAAGAAGCAGTACC
>ENA-OQBL01000518-OQBL01000518.1-human-gut-metagenome-genome-assembly--contig:-NODE-518-length-20055-cov-8.019119_pt1 | contig 20055 bp, 16 predicted proteins | sample MGYA00242747_ERZ504553 | MGnify/ENA primary metagenome ERZ504553 (study PRJEB26092, sample SAMD00036240) | human gut metagenome | host: Homo sapiens | study: EMG produced TPA metagenomics assembly of...
CCCCACTTTGCGGGATATTTCACCCGAATTCAGTTGCCGTAGCCCGCTACGGCGCCCTCATCCGGGCAAAATATCCCACAAATTGTGACGCACATCTTGCAGAAAGCCTTTTTCAGACACGCTCTAGTGCAAAATATGGAAAATGGAATTGACAACAGTTCAGAAGATATGTTATTCTCATCTTTAGTATGAAAAGACACTATCGTTTTCATGCAAATATTTGCTCACATTCAGAGACAGTTTCTGAATGTTAAGCCATACGGACAGGCGGGGCAGTTGCCGGGTGGGAGACACCACATTATTGATTGAGTTAGAAGCTCAAATTTTATAAGTTGATTACTTTATAATAATCAGTGCGTAAGCACACATCATCTTGTGAAACGGTCAATAAGAGCATAGCATATATTTGCCAGCGATTGAAGACGACAGCAGTCATGAATATTTCAGAATACGGGAACAGGCACAGGATACAGACGGATTTATACGGGAAATCCGGTCAGTATATAAAGAGACAGAGCCTGAGAAATTCTATAGATCATGAGAGAAGCAGATGGTGAATGAACTTATCTGCTTCTTTTTTTGTGCAGATATAGCAAATATATATAGAAATAATTGAATCATTGTGCCGGTTTGAGGCAGTATACAATTGCTGAATGATAGAACTGTATTTGCCGGTACATGACGACAGGAAAAGAGGAACATGTCAAATGGATTATGAAAGACAACAGCATGCGCCCATATATGAAGCACTGGAACGTTTCCGAAAGAAGAGAGTCGTTCCCTTTGATGTGCCGGGACATAAAAGAGGAAGAGGAAATCCGGAGCTTGCACAGTTGCTGGGAGAGAAATGTGTGGGGCTGGATGTTAATTCTATGAAGCCGCTGGACAATCTCTGCCACCCGGTTTCGGTGATCAGAGAAGCGGAGGAGCTTGCAGCAGATGCTTTTGGCGCAGCGCATGCATTCCTTATGGTAGGAGGAACCACATCTGCAGTGCAGAGCATGATCCTGTCTGTCTGCAAGGCAGGGGATAAGATCATTCTGCCGCGAAATGTACATAAAAGTGCCATCAATGCCCTGGTACTGTGCGGTGCAATTCCGGTTTATGTAAACCCGGAGGTGAATGCGCAGCTGGGCATTTCCCTTGGCATGGAAGTCAGTCAGGTGGAGAAGGCTATGGATGAGAATCCGGATGCGGTGGCAGTTCTTGTAAATAACCCTACCTATTATGGAATCTGTTCGGATCTGCGGACTATCGTAAAGAAGGCTCATGCAAGAGGAATGAAGGTGCTGGCAGATGAGGCTCATGGAACCCATCTTTATTTCGGCAGAAACCTTCCTGTATCCGGAATGGCGGCAGGTGCTGACATGGCGGCAGTTTCCATGCACAAATCCGGCGGAAGTCTGACACAGAGTTCGCTGCTGCTTTTGAATAAGAGTATGAATGCAGAGAAAGTGCGCCAGATCATCAATCTGACTCAGACCACAAGCGCTTCTTATCTTCTGTTGTCCAGTCTGGATATCTCCAGAAGAAATCTGGCACTCAGGGGAGAGGAATCCTTTGAAAAGGTTGCAGGGATGGCGCAGTATGCCAGAGAGGAGATCAATGAGATCGGCGGTTATTATGCATATGGTATGGATCTGATCAATGGAACCAGTGTTTTTGATTTTGATGTTACAAAACTCTCCATTTATACACTGGGAAATGGGCTGGCAGGTATTGAAGTTTATGATCTTCTCAGAGATGAATATGATATTCAGATCGAGTTTGGAGATATCTGTAATATTCTGGCTTACATTTCCATTGGAGACAGGCTTCAGGATATTGAGAGACTGGTAGGGGCATTGGCTGATATTGAACGTCTGTATAAGAAGGACAGCACAGGTATGCTTTCCGGGGAATATATCGCACCTGCAGTGGTGGCGTCTCCACAGCAGGCATTTTATGCGGAGAAAGAATCTCTGCCCATGGAACAGACGGCAGGCAGGATCAGCGGTGAATTTGTTATGTGTTATCCTCCGGGAATCCCGATTCTTGCTCCTGGGGAAATGGTGACACAGGAAATTGTAGAATACATTCTTTATGCAAGAGACAAAGGCTGTTCCATGCAGGGAATGGAGGATCCGAAGGTAGAATATCTTCAGGTTCTGAAAGGGGGTATCTGATCATGGAATTATGGTATTCCGAGTTCCATACAGGAAATGTAAAGCTTTCTGTCCGGATTAACCGACAGTTATTTTCAGGGGAAAGTGAATTTCAGAGAATCGATGTGTTTGAGTCTGAAGAATTTGGAAGATTTGTGGCTCTGGACGGTGAGATCGTATTTTCTGACAAGGATGAATTTATTTATGATGAAATGGTCACGCATGTGCCAATGACAGTACATCCCAATGTAAAAAATGTTCTGATTATCGGTGGCGGTGACGGTGGAGTTGCCAGAGAACTGATCCATTATCCACAGATTGAGAGCATTGATGTGGTGGAATCCGATAAAATGTTTGTGGATGTATGTGCGGAGATGTTTCCGGATATTGCCCAGGGACTGAAGGATGAGAGAGTCAACATTTATTATGAAGACGGCCTTCGGTTCCTGCGGAATAAAAAGGCCAGATATGACCTGATCATCAATGATTCCACAGATCCGCTGGGACATACAGAGGGACTTTTTACAAAGGAATTCTACGGAAGCTGTTATAAGGCTCTCAGAGATGACGGAATCATGGTTTATCAGCATGGAAGTCCTTTTTATGATGAGGATGAGGTGGAATGCAGAAAGATGCACAGAAAGGTTTTCCGGTCATTTCCGGTGAGCAGGGTTTATCAGGCACATATCCCTACCTGTCCCTCGGGATACTGGCTTTTTGGATTTGCATCAAAGAAATATCATCCACTGGAAGATTTCAGGCCGGAGAGGTTTGATAATCTTAATATAGAAACATGGTATTATACAACAAACCTTCACAGAGGAGCATTTATGCTTCCAAAATATGTAGAAGATTTACTGGAAGAGGAGGAAAACAGTTTATGAGTAGATTATTGGTAATCGGATGTGGTGGGGTAGCTTCAGTGGCAATTCGCAAATGCTGTCAGAACAGCGATGTTTTTACAGAGATTATGATCGCAAGCAGGACAAAGGAAAAATGCGATGCACTCAAAAAGAAGATTGAAAGTACAACGAAGACAAAAATTGAGACAGCAAAGGTAGATGCGGATAATGCAGCAGAGGTCGCAGAATTGATCAGAGCCTATAAGCCGGATGCTGTCCTGAATGTGGCACTTCCATATCAGGATCTTACCATCATGGATGCATGTCTGGAAGCCGGTGCGGATTATATTGATACTGCCAATTATGAAGCAGAGGATACAGAAGATCCCACATGGCGTGCAATCTACGAAAAGAGATGTAAAGAAAAAGGCTTTACTGCATATTTCGATTATTCCTGGCAGTGGGCTTATAATGAGAAATTTAAGGAAGCAGGACTGACTGCTCTTCTGGGAACCGGTTTTGATCCGGGTGTTACCAGTGTATTCAGTGCCTATGCCTTGAAGCATTATTTTGATGAAATCCATACCATTGATATTCTGGACTGTAACGGCGGTGATCATGGATATCCTTTTGCCACAAACTTTAACCCGGAGATCAATCTTCGAGAGGTTTCCGCAAATGGTTCCTACTGGGAAGACGGACATTGGGTAGAAACAGAGCCTATGGAATTTAAATCTGTCTACGATTTTCCTGAGGTAGGAAAGAAGGATATGTATCTTCTTCATCATGAAGAGATTGAATCACTGGCAAAAAATATTCCGGGAGTACAGAGGATCCGTTTCTTTATGACATTCGGACAGAGCTATCTGACACATATGAAATGTCTGGAAAATGTAGGAATGCTTTCCACCGCACCTGTGGAATTTAATGGACAGGAGATCGTGCCGATCCAGTTTTTGAAAGCTCTTCTGCCGGATCCTGCATCTCTGGGTCCGAGAACAGTGGGTAAAACAAATATCGGCTGTATTTTCACAGGTGTTAAGGACGGAAAAGAGAAAAGTATTTATATTTATAATGTATGTGATCATCAGGAATGCTATAAAGAGGTGGAATCCCAGGCAATCTCCTATACAACAGGTGTTCCGGCTATGATCGGTTCCATGATGGTAGTGACCGGACAGTGGAAGAAGCCGGGTGTATTTAATGTGGAAGAATTTGATCCGGATCCATATATGGAAGCACTGAACAAATGGGGACTTCCATGGAAAGTCTGCGAAGATCCTGAACTGGTAAAGGTCTGGAAAGCCAATGAAGATTAATCAACTGCAAACTCCCTGCTATGTGATCGATGAGAAGAAGATGCGGGAGAATCTGGAGATTTTGAAAAAAGTCCAGGAGGATACCGGGTGTAAGATCCTTCTGGCGCAGAAAGCGTTTTCCGGTTTTGCTCTGTATCCCATGATCGGAAAATATCTGGCAGGTACCACTGCCAGCGGTCTGTTTGAGGCAAGGCTTGGATATGAAGAGATGGGGAAAGAGAATCATGTTTTTTCCCCTGCTTACCGTACAGAAGATATAGAGGAACTGGATCGGATCTGTGACCATATTATCTTTAATTCCACAGCACAGCTGAAGAAATTTAAAGAAGTGTGTACCGGAGCCAGTCTGGGACTCCGTATTAATCCGGAATGCTCCACTCAGGGGGATCATGCGATCTATGATCCCTGTGCGCCGGGTTCAAGGCTGGGGGTTACCAGAGAGAACTTTGACGGGGAATGTCTGAAATGGATCGACGGACTGCATTTTCATACGCTCTGCGAACAGAATGCGGATGACCTGGAGAAAACATTGCAGGCGGTAGAGGAGAAGTTTGGAGAATTTCTGTCTGAGGTTTCCTGGCTGAATATGGGCGGCGGACATCATATTACCAGAGAGGATTATGATGTAAAGCTCCTGGAAAAATGTATTCAGCATATGAAGGAAACCTATGATCTGGATATTTATCTGGAGCCCGGGGAGGCTGTTGCCCTGAATGCCGGATATCTGGTGACAGAGGTTATGGACATTGTGGAAAATGAGATCAGAACGCTGATTCTGGATGCTTCTGCAGCCTGCCATATGCCGGATGTGCTGGAGATGCCCTATCGTCCGCCTCTTAAGGACAGCGGGGAAGCAGGGGAGAAGGCATATACCTACCGCTTATCTTCCTGCACCTGCCTGGCAGGAGATGTGATCGGAGATTATTCCTTTGACAGAGAGATCCGGATCGGGGACAAGCTGTATTTTATGGATATGGCGATTTATTCTATGGTGAAGAATAATACATTTAACGGTATGCCGCTGCCGGATATTGCGGTTATGCATGAGGACGGAGAGTGTGAGGTTATCAGACATTTCGGATACGAAGACTTTAAGAGCCGGCTTTCCTGATATCTGCCGGGCTATCAAAGAAAAGGAGACAGACATGGAAGTTACAGAGAAGAACAGAACAAAATATCGTATGCCCGGAGAATTTGAGCCTCATGAGGGATGTGTGATGATCTGGCCGGAACGTCCCGGTTCCTGGAATTATGGGGCAAGGGAAGCACAGAAAGCATTTGTGAAAGTTGCAGAGGCTATTGGAGTGAGCGAAAAGGTGTATATGCTGGTTTCCAAAGCTCAGATGGAGAATGCAAAGAATCAGCTTGGGAATGTTTCCGGTGTGACTTTGCTGGAATGCGAGACAGATGACGCCTGGGCCAGAGATGTGGGAGCAACCATGGTTCTGGATGAGAAAGGGGCGGTCTGTGGAGTTGACTGGCAGTTTAATGCCTGGGGAGGTACCTTTGACGGGCTTTACCGGAACTGGGAAAAGGATGACAGGGTGGCTGCCTTTATCTGCAGGACTCTCGGTTGTCCATGTCTGGATGCCAGACCTTTTGTGCTGGAGGGCGGTTCCATCCATTCTGACGGAGAGGGGACTCTGATTGTTACAGAGGCCTGTCTTCTGAGTCAGGGACGCAATCCTCAGATGAGCAGGGAACAGATAGAGGAACAGTTGAAGTACTGGCTCGGTGTCCACAAGATTATCTGGCTTCCATGTGGAATCTATCAGGATGAAACCAATGAGCATGTGGATAACGTGTGCGCTTTTGTAAGGCCCGGAGAGGTTGTGCTTGCATGGACAGAGGATGAGACAGATCCGCAGTATGCCATGTCTTTGGCTGATCTGAAGGTGCTGGAACAGGAAACAGATGCAAAGGGCAGAAAATTTAAGATTCATAAGCTTCCGATTCCTCAGAAACCGGTCTGCCTTACCCAGGAAGATGTGGATGGCTTTGTGTTTGAAGAGGGAGAAGACGAACGGGAAGCAGGAGAACGGATGGCTGCCAGTTACGTGAATTTCTATATTTCCAATGGAGGGATCATCCTTCCACAATTTGGGGATGAAAATGACAAAAGGGCAGTGGAGATTCTGCAGAAGTGTTTTCCTGAAAGAAGGATTTATCCCATTGATGCCAGAGCCATCATTGTTGGCGGTGGAAATATTCACTGTATCACCCAGCAGATTCCCGGAAAAAATATCTGACCTTGATGCAGAAAAATTTGAGAGTCATGTGTTTGAGGGTTATTACCTGAAAGTTATGAAAAAACTTACTTATGTAAACAGGAGCAGGAGGAACAGACAGGATGAGAAATGTAACAGTGGCAGCAGTTCAGATGAAATGCAGTAAAAGTGTGGAGAAAAATATTGCCCATGCAGAGGAACTGGTGCGTCAGGCAGCAGCAAAGGGAGCTGAGATTGTTCTTCTGCCGGAGCTTTTTGAACGGCCCTATTTCTGCCAGGAGCGCAGATATGAGTATTATGAATATGCGCAGACTGCAGAGGAAAACCCTGCAGTGCGTCATTTCAGCAGGGTAGCGGCAGAGTTGGGGATTGTGATTCCGGTCAGCTTTTATGAAAAAGAGGTCAATAATACTTATAACAGCGTTGCGGTTCTGGATGCAGATGGAAAGAATCTCGGCATTTATCGGAAAACACATATTCCGGATGACCATTATTATCAGGAAAAATTCTATTTCACACCGGGAGATACCGGCTTTAAGGTTTTTGATACCAGATTTGGAACCATTGGAGTTGGAATCTGCTGGGATCAGTGGTTCCCGGAAACGGCAAGATGTATGGCACTGCAGGGAGCAGAGCTTCTCTTTTATCCCACTGCCATCGGAAGTGAACCCATCCTGGAATGCGACAGCATGGAACACTGGAGAAGATGTATGCAGGGACACGCTGCCTCCAACCTGATCCCTGTGATCGCTGCCAACAGAATCGGTGAGGAAACAGTAGAGCCATGTCCGGAAAACGGAATGCAGAAATCTGCTCTTAATTTTTACGGCTCTTCTTTTATCACAGACAACACAGGTGCTCTCTGTGCAGAACTGCCCGGAGGGGAAGAGGGGGTGCTTGTAAGCACTTTTGACCTGGATGCATTAAAGGCAGACAGACTGAACTGGGGACTTTTCAGAGACCGCAGACCGGAGATGTATGCAAAAATTGTCGGAAAATGACATACAAGCCAAAATTCCATTGCCACAGGCAATCTGGAATGAATTTTGGCTCAGTTACTGAGAACGGAGTGAACAGTAACTGAGTTTATAAGAATTTCATAAAAAGTTTATGATTATATTAGTTGCTACCTGTAGTATATATGGTAAAATAAGAGTACGAACGTTACTGATAACGGAGCAGGAAAGTTTTGACATGTATTTCTGGCAAAATGGAGTGTAAAAGATGAACAGAAAAGAATTTTTGGAAATCCTGAGAAGCCAGCTTGCCGGTCAGATGCAGGAGGGCAAAGCAGCGGCACATATCAGGTATTATGAAGATTATATACAGTCTCAGGTACGTGGCGGACGTTCAGAGCAGGAAGTACTGCAGGAACTGGGAGACCCACATCTGATAGCAAAGACTCTGATTGATACAGATGATGGAAGTACACAGGAAGATTACGGAGAGTATTCTTCTTACGGAAGCAGTTATGGCAATGAGACAGAGTTTCCTCATCAGCAGGAGAAACGATGGAAAAAAGTAATTGATCTTTCTACCTGGCATGGCAGGGCTGTTGTTATTGCAGCAGCGGCTGTTATAATTATTTTACTGATACTGATAATCGGAGTTGCGATTCCGTTTTTTATTATTCTTGCAATTATTCTTTATTTTCTTTCATGGCTGAAGAAAAGAAATAATCAATGAAAATCTGTGCAGGGTTTCAGAAAAGAAACCCTGCGCAAAATCTTAAAAAGTTTTAAAAATCTAAAAAGTCTTAAGTGTAAACATTCTTGTTTCACGATATTAATTCCCCTTGAATATTTATAATCATATAATTTCAACTTATTTCTATTCTTTAATCCTGCCTTGTGCAGGGAAAAATCCCACATTCATTTTTATTTTTTTGTCGGAAAGGAGACGGAAAATGAAACACAATTTCAAACTGAAAGAACGCCTTGGAGCTTTGCTGCTTGCAATGCTTTTTATTCTGCAGGCAATTCTGGGGCTTGTGCCTGTCTGTGTAACTCAGGCGGCACCGTTAACTGTAGAAACATGGGACAGTGACAAGGTGGTAGATTATGGTTATCGCTTTAACATGAAGTTTCAGCCCGGAATTACCACATATGAATCTTTTGGGTGTGATAATCTGGACAGGGAAGCTTTTTCAGACAATGGAAAAAGCGAACGTGACACAGAGTGCGTTCGTGTAGGAGCGGACTATAAAGCCGGAAGCGCAGGGATGCGTTATAACAATGTAGGAAAAGATGGAAATGGAAATATTGTTGATGTCAGACTCATTCTTGTGGGAGTAGAGAATGCAGAACCCCGTTATGATCTGCGCACTGCAGAATCGATTGTTCAGAATAAAGGCGGAGCTACGTTTGCATGGAAAGATAATGAAGCTTATCCAATGGTTGGCTTTTCCAAAAACAGTATCGGTGTATTTATTTATTCTGTAGGATACGCAAAGGTTAAGTTTCAGTTTCTGAGGCATGGAACAGAAGAAACACTGCCGATCAGTGGCCATGGAACCATACGTGATATTGATGCGGGACAGGGAGTCCGTATTCCGTCAGATAGCAGTCTGGATAATGCATATGTTCTGAAAAACAATGATTATCTGACGGTAGATGGGAATTCTGTAAGCTCACCCCTTGGTTCCGTTGAGCCGGATGATCCGAGAGGATGGCTGAATCTTTTTTATGATACAGATAATTTTACGGTAGAATTCTGTCATCAGTTCAGACTGGATAAATGGGATAAAAGTCGTGAAGATGCCATTGCAAAAGCCGGTTCTCAGGAAAGATGGGCAGAGATTACAAGAAATAAATATCTGGATCCATCAGGCAACAGTTATTGTCCGAACTTTAAAGGACAGAAATACTGCAAAGCATATGCATATTTTGATTTTACATCCTATTGTTTCGGTGATGTTGAGATGAAAAAAGCGCCTGAGAAACGTGTGGGAGAGGCAAACTGTACATGGGAACAGGCAGCTGCCGCATCAAAAGAAAAACCTTTTGGCATTCGTCAGGGACAGGAATTTCAGTATATGATCCGGGCGGAGGTGACACCCAATAGACTGAAATCCTTTGTGGTACAGGATATACTTGAGGATTGTCTTGCTATAGAGGATGCATCAAAAATCAGTATTGTGAATGATGCAGGGCAGACAGTGACAGACTGGTTTGATGTTGCTGTTGAAGGACAGAAAGTGACCTGCAGGGCCAAAGCAGAGAGCCTTCAGGATGAAGCATTTACAGATAATCAGACTTACACATTTACTTTAAAAGTACGCCAGAGACCGGAATCAGAAATTAACATTTCAAAATACCTTGCAGAGGATGGATACAGTATTCTTGTACCAAACCATGCATCCATGAGTTATGAACGTACAAACGGAAGCGGAGATACAATGGATACGGAAACAGTGTGGGTAAAGGGTGTGATTCCACCGGAACTGGAAGTAAAGAAAAATACTTCTCAGTATGAATGGAAAACGGGAGATATCATAGATTATGAGGTTCTGGTTTCTCAGACAAAACAGGATGTAAAAGCAGTAAATGTTGTTATTACAGACGAGCTTCCATCATGTCTGCAGCTTCTGGAAGGGCAGTATGCTGTAGAGACAAGTCAGGGAGGCGAGAACTGTACGCTTACCGGACAGGGAGAAAATGGATGGAAAGCAGAGTGTCCGTCCCTGAAGTATGGGGAGACGATCACAATCCGTTTTAAATGTCAGGCATCTGCGGATTCCAATGGACAGGAATGGGAAAATATTGTGACTGCAACAGCGGATAATCTGATCAATCCTGAGACAGGAGAACAGGAATCTAGAAAGGATATGGCAGAAGTATGGCCGAACAGTCCACAGCTTGAAATTGATAAAACAGCAGACAAATATGAATGGCAGGCAGGAGAGCAGGTAGCTTACCGGATCGTGGTGAATAATGTAACGGCAGGAACAATCGCAAAAGATGTAACTATTACTGATATTGGTTTGCCGCAGGGACTGGTTCTGGCAGGTGGTGCACAGAGCATGGAAGTACTGGGAGTTCAGCAACAGGTAAACTATCCCGTACCGGATAAGAAAACAGGACAGGCATATGAAGCGAGACCTGTGGATTCTCAGTTGAATGCAGATGAGAACGGATTTTCCTTTTATTGTTCTTATGTGCCATACAGTCAGCCTGTAACGATTATTTTCCATTGTATCGCACAGGAAGAGGCAAATGGACACGAAAGCGTAAATGCAGCAACTGTAAAAGCTGCTAATACAGATGAGAGATCTGATGATGCAGAAGTATATGTAAATTCAGGAGAATTCTGGATTGAGAAATCTGCAGATCATTATGAATGGCAGGTCGGAGAACAGGTACAGTACAATGTGGTGGTGGAGAATAAAAAAGCAGGTACAGTGGCCCGGAACGTAACTGTCTGGGATACCGGTATGCCGGCAGGACTTGCGCTTTCATCGGCAGAGGATGTATCGGTAAGCGGAATCCCACAGAATATTACGCAGCTGACAGCAGGGACCAAAGATGTTTTGAACCAGCTCAATCCGGAATTTTATAATGAGACATCAGAGAAACCAGTGAATTATGAATTTCTTCAGGAGGGAAGCGGATGGAGACTGAACATTTCAGATCTTCCGGCAAATACTCCGGTTATGATTTCTTTCCTTTGCACAGTTACGGAAGCGGCAAATGGAATGGAAAGCATTAATGTTGCCAATGTGCAGGCGCAGAATGCCCCTGTTTCACAGGATGACGCAGAAGTGTATGTAAATACAGCAGTTCTTTCTATTGAGAAAAGTTTTCAGAATCCATATCTGGCAGCCGGGGACGGACGTGCGGAAAATGAATTTCGGGTAGGAGAACAGGTGAATTATCAGGTTACGGTTAATAATCTTCAGAAGGGATCTATCGCAAGAAATCTTGTGATCAGTGATCTTTCCCTTCCTGAAGGGCTGGCTCTGGACGGAGCTGAAGATGCTGTTACTGTAAGCGGTGTTCCGGCTGTTATTCAGAATCCGGTGGCAGGAACTGATGATGCAGGAAATCAGCTGAATCCGGAAAATTATAAAGAAACAGTGGAAAAACCGGTCAGCTGTCAGGTTACACGTCAGGGAACTGGTTGGATCGTGACGATTTCAGATCTTCCGTATCAGACACCTGTGACTGTTAATTTCCGCTGTACTGCGCAGGAAAGCGTAAATGGGATGGAGATTGTAAATACAGCACAGGCATATGCAGATAATGCACAGAAAGTAAAGGACTCCTCAAAAATCTGGGTGAACTCGCCTGTTCTAAAAGTAGAGAAGACGACGGACAAACCATTTTACAAATATGGTGATATTATTACATACCGCATTGTCCTGACACAGGAGCAGACCGGATGTGTGGCGCGTAATGTTACTCTGCAGGATGTGATCGATACTCAGGGAGTACGTCTTCTGAAAGATTCGGTGATTCTGATGGATGAGAAAGGAAATGTGGCAGATGCTGATGTACAGATCAATGATGATAATACTTTCCTGATGTCAACAGGCAGGACACTGGTCAGAGATAGCAGATATAGTATCTGCGATAATGATAAAGGCGGTCTTTTTGAGCAGGTAATGTATAATCCTCTGGACTGTCAGGAACAGAAAAGTATGATCGTGGAATATCAGGCAGCGGTGATTGATGCAGCCCTGGCAGGACAGAAAGTGCACAATACTGCAGTTGCAGACAGCAGTGAAAAGATACCTGCAACCGGGGAAACAGAGACAGAGGTACACAGTCCGATTCTGGAAATTGTGAAGGAATCAGATAAGAAAGAGTATGCGTCCGGTGAGAAAGGATACTATAAACTGACAGTAAGACAACTGCGTGAGGATGTCACAGATCAGAATATTGTTATCGAAGATAAATTGGAAACCCAAGGGGCTTCCATTGTAAAAGACAGCATTTTTGTGAAGAAAAACGGTATAGAACTGAAAGATGCCAAAATAGAGGCAGATGATACAGGATTTGTAATTCAGACAGGAGCATCGTTGTCAGATATGGATAAAATTGAAGTCTGCTATGAAATGGTATTTAAAACAGAAAGCACAGAGCCTGAAAAAATTGTAAACACAGCGAAAGCAAGAGGTGATATTTCGCCGGAAATTACTGCACAGCAGGAGGCATATGTGAAAGCAAAAGCAGAACCGACTGCCACACCAACACCGTCTGCAACACCGAAACCAACAGAAACATCAAAGCCGACAGAGACACCAAAACCTACAGAAGTACCGAAACCTACAGAAGTACCGAAACCGACGGAGCAGCCAAAAGCCACACCAACACCATCTGTACCGGGAACCTGCCCGAAAATGACTCCTGTACCGACGAAAGCACCGTTGGCATCTTACAATGGTGGAAATAATGGAGGCACAACTTCCGGAAGCGGAGGCAGCAGTTACGCAAATTCGGGTGGATATTCCGGTGGATATGGAAGCTATCAGGGTGGTTCCATGGCAGGAAGTTCTAAAACAGGAGATGTCAGACCGTTTAAAATGATGGCTGTTCTTGGACTCATCGGAATGGGACTGCTGACAGGAGGTGTGGTGATCTACAGAAGAACTGTTTCCGGGAAAAGAAATATAAAGGGTATGCCGCGGAAATGAAAAAACTCAGAACATTTGCAGTAAGTATGATCATAGCAGCAATTGGGCTTCTTATATATTGTGCCGGCTTCTATATAAAAAGTTATGAACAGAATCTTGCAGCAAGGCAGGAATATGCAGAGCTTTCCCAAATGGCAGGGGTGAAGAACAGAGAAGGTGCCGGATTATTGGCAGATGGCAAAAAAACTGATGAAGACAGCAGTACAAAAAACAGTGAAAAAAAACGCAGGAAAAAACAGAGAAGATCTTCTGAATCAAAAAACAAAAACTGTACAGATGAAATCAGGGAATCCTTCGGGATTTCCTGGGAAAATTTAAGAAAGATCAACTCTCAGACAGTTGCCTGGATTACTGTCCCGGGAGCCGATATTTCTTATCCTGTAGTTCAGGCGGCAGATGATGAATATTACCTGAAACATAATTTCAGAGGAGAGGAAGATCTGTTTGGATGTATTTTTCTGGAACATGACATAAAAAAGAATTTTACAGATTCCCACAGTATTCTTTACGGGCATAATATAGAAGGTAATATGATGTTTGCAAATCTGAACCGTTATGAACAGCCTGAATTTCTGAAAAAATGTCCTGAAATTGAGATCACAACACCCAAAAGAAAGTTTCTGTACAAAATTTTTTCTGTGGAACAGGCATCTTCCCAAAGCCCGGCATTTGAATATGGATACAAGTTATCCAGTCCTGCATACAGGAGACAATTATCTATATTGAAAAATAATTCCATGTATGACACAGGAGTAGAGCCTGATGAAAGGGAGAGAATGGTGACTCTGATCACCTGTAATTCACGTCTGGATAAAGAAATACGTATGGCGGTACATGGGATTTGCCATGAATGTTATGGTATAGAAAAAGCTGAGCCGAAGTGATGTTGAAATCAATCGGATATTGGTAACTTTCGTAAAGGATGAACTGTTACTGTTCACATATCACTATCCTTCGAGGTGCTTTGGAAAAAACTAATGAAAAATCTCTCGATATTTTGTATAATTTATGCATAAAAAACAACTTGTTCGTACGTGCGTACAAGTTGTATCCTAAATACAGGAGGGAAGAAGACATGACAGATAATGGAAAGCCGAAATATTTCTCACTGATGGAACAGCTCAGAAGTGATATTATGTCAGGAGCTATCCGACCGGGAGAGAAGCTTCCTTCAGAAAACGAGCTTTCACAGAAATATTCCCTGAGTAGACATACAGTTCGTAAAGCACTGGGAATCCTGGAGCAGGACGGATATGTAGAGGCATTTCACGGAAGAGGTACTTATTGCTCTGAGAATATGCGCCATATAAAGAATTCAAAGAATATTGCGGTAGTGACCACATATATTTCTGATTATATTTTTCCGAGACTGATACAGGGAATGGATAATGTCCTTTCAGAAAGCGGTTACAGTATTATCCTGAAAAACACAGCAAACAGCAGACAGAAAGAGGCCAGATGTCTGGAGGAACTTCTGAAGAAAGATATTGATGGACTGATCATTGAACCAAGCAAAAGTGAGATGATCTGTAAACACAGAAATCTTTATCAGAATCTGGATAAATTTGAAATTCCGTATGTGTTTATTCAGGGAATCTATTCAGAAATGAGGGATAAACCTCATATTCTTATGGATGATGCACAGGGAGGCTATCTTGTAACAAAATATCTGCTGGAACTGGGACATAAAAAGATCAAGGGTTTCTTTAAGGCAGACGATATGCAGGGACTGGAGCGCCACAAGGGATATGTGAAGGCCTTACAGGAGTCAGGGATTGCCTATGATCCTGATGATGTTGTCTGGTTTCATACAGAGGACAGGAAAGTAAAACCTGCACTGATGGCAAAAGAAATGGTACAGAGCGGACAGCTTCCGGATGGAATCGTCTGTTACAATGATCAGATTGCTGTTCAGGTTATGGAAGAACTGGAGAAAATGGGAGTCAGGATACCGGATGATATTTCCATTACCGGTTATGACAATTCACTGTATGCTCAGCGAGGAAGCGGAATCACAACGATAGCTCATCCGCAGGAAAAGCTGGGAGAAATGGCAGCAGAGCTTATACTTGAGAAGATCAACGGAGTTCCTGAAGAAGAAAGTAAGGTTGAAAGACTGATTTATCCGGAACTGATCATACGGGGATCATGCAGAAAAACTATTGTAAACAAATGAAATAAATAAAAAAGTAAAATAAATCCAGGAGGAATTTTATCATGAAAACAGGAAGAAACTATAAGTTTTGGTTTTGTACAGGTTCACAGGATCTTTACGGAGATGAGTGCTTAAGAAAAGTTGCTGAGCATTCCAGAATCATTGTTGAGGAATTAAACAAGAGCGGTGTTCTTCCATTTGAATTAGTATGGAAACCAACACTGATCACAAACGAACTGATCCGTAAAACATTTAATGAGGCAAATGCAGATGAGGACTGTGCAGGTGTTATCACATGGATGCATACTTTCTCACCGGCAAAATCATGGATCCTTGGTCTGAAAGAATACAGAAAACCGCTTTGCCATCTTCATACACAGTTTAATGAGGAGATTCCTTATGATACCATTGATATGGACTTTATGAATGAAAACCAGTCTGCTCATGGCGGTCGTGAATATGGTCACATTGTCACAAGAATGGGAATCGAAAGAAAAGTTATTGTCGGACACTGGGCAGATAAAGATGTTCAGGAAAGACTTGCTTCCTGGATGCGTACAGCAGTTGGTATCATGGAGAGTAGCCATATCCGCGTATGCCGTGTAGCAGATAACATGAGAAACGTAGCTGTTACAGAAGGTGATAAAGTAGAAGCACAGATCAAATTCGGATGGGAAGTAGATGCTTATCCTGTAAATGAGATCGCTGACTATGTAAAAGATGTAGCTAAGGGTGATGTTGATGCATTAGTAGATGAATACTACAGCAAATATGATATCCTTCTTGAGGGAAGAGATCCGGAAGAATTTAAACGTCATGTAGCAGTTCAGGCTCAGATTGAAATCGGATTTGAGAAATTCCTGGAAGAGAAAAACTATCAGGCAATCGTTACACACTTTGGAGATCTGGGTGCTCTTAAACAGCTTCCTGGACTTGCAATCCAGAGACTTATGGAAAAAGGTTATGGATTCGGTGCAGAAGGTGACTGGAAGACAGCTGCAATGGTCCGTCTGATGAAGATCATGACAGCTGGTGTAAAAGATGCAAAAGGAACTTCCATGATGGAAGACTATACATATAATTTTGTACCTGGAAAAGAAGGAATCCTTCAGTCTCATATGCTTGAAGTATGCCCGTCTGTTGCAGATGGTAAGATCGGCATTAAAGTATGCCCGCTTTCCATGGGTGACAGAGAAGATCCTGCAAGACTTGTATTCACAAGCAAGACAGGCCCGGCTATCGCAACATCCCTGATCGATCTTGGAGATCGTTTCCGTCTGATCATCAACGATGTAGAATGCAAGAAGGTTGAGAAACCGATGCCGAAGCTTCCTGTAGGAAGTGCATTCTGGACACCACAGCCAAATCTTAAGACAGGTGCCGAAGCATGGATCCTTGCAGGCGGAGCTCATCATACAGCATTCTCTTACGACCTGACAGCAGAGCAGATGGGTGACTGGGCAGCTGCTATGGGTATTGAAGCTGTTTATATTGATAAAGATACAAATATTCGTGATTTTAAGAATGAACTGAGATGGAATGAACTTGCATTCAGAAAATAATTATTACCATAGGTGATATAAAAGGGTTACTGTGAACAGTAACATAAAAGGCTGCCATATCAGACAGGAACAATGGATTGTGCATATATGTCAGAGGATTCATTGGATTACCTGAGATGGCAGCCCTAAAAATATGTAAAAAAAGTACATCAAAAAATCAGGGAGGTACATAAAAATGGGAGCAGCAGAAGCAAAAGCAGCGATAATTGCAAACAAAACAGCACTTGGTATTGAGTTTGGTTCTACCAGAATCAAAGCAGTACTTGTAGATGACAAAAATCAGCCGATCGCATCCGGTGCACATGAATGGGAGAACCGTTATGAAAACGGTGTCTGGACATACAGTCTGAATGATATCTGGACAGGTATCCAGGACTGCTATCAGGATATGGCAAAGGATGTGAAGGCAAAATACGACGTAGAACTGGAATCCGTAGGTGCATTTGGTGTCAGTGCCATGATGCATGGTTATATGCCGTTTAACAAAGATGGAAAACTTCTCGTACCATTCCGTACATGGAGAAACAACATTACAGGAGAAGCCAGCGAGAAACTGATGGAACTGTTCAACTACAACATTCCGCAGAGATGGAGCATTGCTCATCTGTATCAGGCAATCCTTAACGGTGAAGAACATGTAAAAGATATTGACTATATCACAACTCTGGAGGCTTATGTACACTGGAAACTGACAGGTAAGAGAGTTCTTGGAATCGGTGATGCGGCGGGTATGTTCCCAATCGACACAACAAAAGCAGATTATAATCAGGAAATGGTTGATAAATTCGATGAACTGGTAGCACCTTACGGATTCTCATGGAAACTTCGTGACATTATGCCGAAGGCTCTTGTTGCAGGGGAAGATGCCGGCGTTCTTACAGAAGAAGGTGCGAAACTTCTGGATGTAACAGGTAAACTGAAAGCAGGAATCCCGATGTGTCCTCCGGAAGGTGATGCAGGAACAGGTATGGTTGCCACAAACAGTGTTGCAGTTCGCACAGGTAACGTTTCCGCAGGAACTTCTGTATTTGCCATGATCGTTCTGGAAAAAGAACTCTCCAGACCGTATAAAGAAATCGACATGGTTACTACTCCATCCGGACATCTGGTAGCTATGGCTCATTCCAACAACTGTACCTCTGACCTGAATGCCTGGGTAAATGTATTTAAAGAGTTTGCAGAGGCTATGGGTATGGAAGTGGATATGAATAAACTGTTTGGAACTCTTTATAATAAAGCACTTGAAGGTGATCCGGACTGTGGCGGACTTCTGTCTTACTGCTATTTCTCAGGCGAGCATATGACAGGCTTTGAAGAAGGACGTCCGTTATTTGTACGTTCTCCTGAGAGCAAATTCAATCTTGCAAACTTTATGAGAACCAATCTGTATACATGCCTTGGAGCCATGAGGGTAGGTCTGAACCTTCTGTTTGAGAAAGAAAATGTAAAAGTAGACCGTCTTCTTGGTCATGGAGGGTTATTCAAGACAAAAGGCGTAGGACAGCAGATTCTGGCAGATGCTGTCAATGCACCGGTATCTGTAATGGCTACTGCAGGTGAAGGCGGAGCCTGGGGAATCGCACTTCTTGCTTCTTATCTGGTAAATAAAGAAGAAGGTGAGACTCTGGAAAGCTTCCTTGATAATAAAGTGTTTGCAGATCAGGAAAGCAGCACACTGGATCCAAAACCGGAAGGTGTGGCTGGATTCAATGCATTTATGGACAGCTATATGAAAGGTCTTTCTATTGAAAGAGCAGCAGTAGAGTCTGAAATCTGGTAAATGTTGAGAAACAAACTGTTTGCCGGCGCATATGAAAATGAATAGGAAAAGAAGAATATAAAAAACAGAGCAGCATCGCAGATTATGAGACCGGCGATGCTGTTTTTGCAGTTTTTCTGAAATTGTTATCAAGTGATTCGCAGCCGGATAAATACAAAGAGAAAGCCCCGGCAGGGGAGCTGCCGGGGCTTCGAGGGGAGTATAAATAATTAATAAGGGGTTAATGGATCAACAGATTATGCTGGTTTGAATATGCGTAAAATGCCTTAAAATAAACCAATCTGGTTCTTTTCCTGTTTGTGCTGAAATATGTTGCTGTGTGAGATCTTGGGTAAAATTTGGGTACAATTATCGGGGGAATCAAGGGAAAGAGTTGCGCTTGCAATATACTAAAAGGAATGCTATTCTGTAGATAAGGGGATAGAACAGGAAGAATTTCTGGAAATGGAGAGGGAGGCTATATGAACGGAAAAAACAAATATAGATAAGAATCCGCTGGTATTCTTTCAGATCGGGATCGGCGCGTGGAGGAAGCGAGAAAATTTAATCTGTTAAGTAATGTGTTTATGTCCGTAGCATTGAATGATGCTCCAGCGTGTCAATATGTGCTTAGGATTCTGACAGGAATTAACGATTTGGTTGTGAAAGAGATTCGCTCCCAGTATCGGATTTCCAAAATAGAATCGCATGATGCGATTCTGGATAATTTTTGGCTGAAGATGGCTGTGGACGGCTTTATAACCTGGAGATCCAGCGTGCTGATACCATAGACCATGCAAGACGGACCAGATTTTATGGTGCCATGATTGACAGTGAGTATCTGGAAAAGGGAAAGACCTATGCGGATTTGCCGGATGTATACGTCATATATGTCAGCGAGACGGACTTGTGGAAAGCGGGACATGTCGTTTATCCGGTGGAAAAGTATTTTGGAAATACTGGTCTGAAATATGAGGATGGGCAACACATCCTGTATGTGAATGCTGCGGTAGATGATGGTTCAGAAACTGCGAAGCTGATGAGGTATTTCAAAACTGCAGATCCCAATGACATGACACATGGTGATCTTCGAAAAGAATACATTTTTGAAATGCGAAGAAGGAGGTTATCAAGAGATGTGTGAAGTATCTGAAAGAATTTATAGAGAAGGTATCGAAGAAGGAAAAGCAAAAGGACGCGCAGAAGGACGCGCAGAAGGAAAAAGCAGAAGGAAAAATTGGAGTCTCAGAAAGAGACAGCAAAAAGCCTTGCTGAGATAGGGATGACGATGGAAGATATAGCAAAAGTATTAAAAGTCAGTGTACAGCTGGTGCGGGAATGGTTATCCGGCAGTGTAAATCCTGCCAAGATAGAAACCGGCTATGGATGAAAAAGTCAGCATCGTATGGCGG
>ENA-OQBL01000519-OQBL01000519.1-human-gut-metagenome-genome-assembly--contig:-NODE-519-length-20055-cov-4.630420_pt1 | contig 20055 bp, 22 predicted proteins | sample MGYA00242747_ERZ504553 | MGnify/ENA primary metagenome ERZ504553 (study PRJEB26092, sample SAMD00036240) | human gut metagenome | host: Homo sapiens | study: EMG produced TPA metagenomics assembly of...
GCAAGCCGCCTATCCAATAGAGAGTATCAAAAGGAGAGTACCATCATGGGAATGACCCTGACGCAGAAAATTCTTGCCGCACATGCCGGTCTTGCCGAGGTCAAGGCAGGCCAGCTCATCAATGCAAAGCTGGACATCGTGCTGGGCAACGATATCACCACCCCGGTTGCCATCAACGAGTTTGAAAAGGCCGGTTTTGACGGTGTGTTCGACAAAGAGCACATTGCCATCGTGCTGGACCACTTTGTGCCCAACAAGGACATCAAGAGCGCGACCCAGTCCAAGCAGTGCCGCGAGTTCGCCAACAAATACGATATCCTCAACTTCTACGATGTGGGCCAGATGGGCATTGAGCACGCCCTGCTGCCGGAAAAAGGCATCGTGACCGCAGGCGACTGCGTGATCGGTGCGGACAGCCACACCTGCACCTATGGTGCACTGGGTGCCTTCTCCACCGGTGTCGGCTCCACCGATATGGCTGCCGGCATGGCCACCGGCATGGCATGGTTTAAGGTGCCCTCTGCCATCAAGTTCGTGCTCAAGGGCAAGTTCGGCCCCCGCGTCTCCGGCAAGGACCTGATCCTGCACATCATCGGCATGATCGGTGTGGACGGCGCACTGTACAAATCCATGGAGTTCACCGGCCCGGGCGTTGCCAGCCTGACGATGGACGACCGCCTGTGCATCTGCAACATGGCCATCGAAGCCGGTGCCAAGAACGGCATCTTCCCCGTAGACGATGTGACCAAGGCTTACCTCAAGGGCCGCAGCCAGCGTGAGCCGGTGTTCTTTGAGGCCGACCCGGATGCCGAGTACGAAAAGACCATTGAGATCGATCTGGACAAGCTGGAACCCACCGTCAGCTACCCCCACCTGCCCGAGAACACCCACCTTGCCAGCGAGGGCAAGGACATCAAGATCGATCAGGTTGTGATCGGCAGCTGCACCAACGGCCGTCTGGAGGACATGGAAGCCGCCTACAACGTGCTCAAGGGCAAGCACATTGCCAAGGGCGTGCGCGGCATCATCATCCCCGCCACCATGGCCGTTTACAAGGAATGCATCCTGCGCGGCTGGACCACTGCCTTTATTGATGCAGGCTGCATCGTGTCCACCCCCACCTGCGGCCCCTGTCTGGGCGGCTACATGGGCATTCTGGCCGAGGGCGAGCGCTGCGTTTCCACCACCAACCGCAACTTTGTGGGCCGCATGGGCCATGTGAAGAGCGAGGTCTACCTTGCTTCTCCCGCCACTGCCGCCGCCAGCGCACTGACCGGCTGCATCACCGACCCCCGCACGGTCTGATCGGAAAGGAGCACAACAATGAACGCTAAAGGTTCTGTTTTCAAATACCCGGATAATGTGGATACCGATGTCATCATCCCGGCCCGCCACCTGAACACGCAGGATGCCAAAGAGCTGGCCAGCCACTGCATGGAGGATATCGACAAGGACTTCGTCAAGAAGGTGAAGGACGGCGACATCATGGTAGGAGGCTGGAACTTCGGCTGCGGCTCCTCCCGTGAGCACGCACCGCTGTGCATCAAGACCGCCGGCATCTCGGTCGTGATCGCCAAGAGCTTTGCCCGCATCTTCTACCGCAACAGCATCAACATCGGTCTGCCCATCATGGAGTGCCCGGAGGCTGTGGATGCCATCAATGCGGGCGACACCGTGAGCGTAGACTTTGACACCGGCGTCATTACCGACGAGACCAACGGCAAGGTGTTCCATGCCGAGCCCTTCCCGCCGTTCATTCAGGAGATCATCTCCGCCGGTGGACTGATGAAGTCCATCAAGGCGAAGCAGTAAGGCAAACTCCTTCCGTCTCGCATTCGCTCGACAGCTCCCTCACAGAGGGAGCCTCTGGCGAAGAGGGAAAGTTTCCGATTTTGCCAAAGCCTCCCTCTCAGAGGGAGGTGGCATCGCTCAGCGATGACGGAAGGAGTTTCATTCATAAAAGGAGTACCACCAATGGAAAAAAACCATTGCTGTCATCTGGGGCGACTGCTCCAGCCCGGAGATCGTCAAGCAGACCATCCGTGTGCTTGACAAGGTGGCCGAAAAGTACGGCCACACCTTCCACTACACCGACGCTGCCATGGGCGGCGAAGCCATTGACAAGTACGGCGACCCGCTGCCCCAGCACGAGCTGGACAAGTGCCTTGCTGCGGACAGCGTCCTGCTGGGTGCCGTGGGCGGCCCCAAGTGGGAGGGCCTGCCCGGTGAGCAGCGCCCGGAGAAGGGCCTGCTGCGCCTGCGTGCAGGCATGGGCCTGTACTCCAACAACCGCCCGGCCAAGATCTGGCCCCAGCTGGCTCCTGCCAGTCCCCTGAAGCCCGAGATCGTGGCACAGGGCATCGATTTCATCATCGTGCGTGAGCTGATCGGCGGCGTATACTTTGGCAATCACGAGACCCACACCCTCGCCAGCGGCGAGAAGCAGGCCATCGACTCCATGCCCTACGCGGAGCACGAGATCGAGCGCATCGGCCGCATCGGCTTTGAGACCGCACGCAAGCGCCGCAAGAAACTGTGCTGCGTGGACAAGGCAAACGTTTTGGACACCAGCCGTCTGTGGAGAAGCGTGATGCACCGCCTGCAGGCCGAATACCCGGATGTGGAATACAGCGAGATGTTCGTGGACAACTGCGCCATGCAGATCGTCAAGAACCCCGCCCAGTTCGACGTGATCGTTACCGAGAACATGTTCGGCGACATCCTGTCGGACGAAGCTTCCATGATCACCGGCTCCATCGGCATGATCCCGTCCTCCTCTCTGGGCGACGGCACCCGCGGCCTGTATGAGCCCATCCACGGCTCGGCCCCAGATATTGCGGGCAAAGACATCGTGAACCCCACCGCCTGCATTCTGTCTGCCGCCATGATGCTGCGCTACTCCTTCGGCATGGCCGAGGAGGCCGATGCCATTGAGACCGCCGTGAACAAGGTGCTGGACAAGGGCCTGCGCACCGCCGACAACATGAGCGAGGGCTGCACCTGCCTTGGCTGCACCGCCATGGGCGATGCCATTCTGGCCGAGATCTGAGTTTTTCCATAACGCACAAAGGGGAACGACAGCCGTCGTTCCCCTTTTCGTCTGCACAAAAAAGAGCAGCTGTTCCCAGCTGCCCTTCCGTGATACAGTTTCTTACTTGGTGCCGTAGATGCGGTCGCCTGCGTCGCCCAGACCGGGAACGATATAGCCGTTCTCGTTCAGGTGGTCATCCTCTGCGCCGAGGTAGATATCCACATCGGGGTGTGCCTCGTGCAGGGCCTTGATGCCTTCGGGAGCGGCGATCAGGCCGATGAACTTGATGCGCTTTGCGCCATGCTTCTTGATCTGGGTGATGGCATCAATGGCGCTGCCGCCGGTAGCCAGCATCGGGTCCAGAACCAGAACATCGCGCTCTGCGATATCCTGCGGCAGCTTGCAGAAGTACTCCACAGGCTGCAGGGTCTCCTCGTCGCGGTACAGGCCGATGAAGCCCACCTTTGCAGCGGGCAGCAGGGTCAGCATACCGTCCAGCATACCCATGCCTGCGCGCAGGATGGGCACCAGAGCCAGCTTGCGGCCAGCCAGCACCTTGGTCTTTGCCATGGTGATGGGTGTTTCGATCTCCACCTCTTCCAGAGGCAGGTCACGGGTCGCTTCGTAGCACAGCAGGGTCGCGATCTCGCCAACGAGGTCACGGAACTCCTTGGTGCCGGTCTGCTTGTTGCGCAGAATGCTCAGCTTGTGCTGCAGCAGCGGATGCTCAACGATCATCGGGGTCATAAAAACACGCTCCTTATTTTAAATAGATAACTCTATCGGGTCCAAGATTACGATTTAAAACAGCTCCGCATACGCTTCGCCATGATCAGCGGTTCTCCAGTGCGGTCAGCTTATCGATGCGGCGCTGATGGCGGCCGCCTTCAAACTCGGTGTTCAGGAAGAGATCCACCAGCTGGCAGGCAAGGCCGGGGCCGACCACGCGGCCGCCCATGCACAGAGCATTGGCGTCGTTGTGGCGGCGGGTATACTCGCAGCTGAAGCTGTCAGAGCAGCAGCAGGCACGAATGCCCTTGATCTTGTTTGCTGCCATGCTGATGCCCACGCCGGTGCCGCAGAACAGCAGTGCCTTGCTGCACTCGCCGCTCACAACTGCATCGCAGGCGGGCACGGCCATATCGGGGTAATCCACGCTGTCGGTGCTATGGGTGCCAAAATCGATGTATTCCAGCCCCAGCTCCTTCAGATGCGCCTTGACAGCTTCTTTCAGTTCAAATCCGCCGTGGTCAGCGGCCAGTGCAATGGGTTTTGCCATGGAAATGTTCCTTTCTCTCAGTCACGCAGGGTTTTATGCCTGCTCCTTGTTTTGGGCGGCATTGGCTGCAGCTTCTGCTGCAAGGCGCTCTGCGCGCTCCCGCTCGGCCTGACTCAGGCGGTGGTAGTCCGGCAGCAGAGCCTCCGGCAGCACAGCCTTTCCGGCTTCGGCCATCTGCTTTGCCACAAGGGCCACCGCAGCAGCACGTCCGCCGCGCAGGGCCGCAGGTGCCTGCAGCACGCCCGGCACACTGCCGTATTTATTATAGCACAGAGATGCGCCATCACCAACAAAAAACAGGGGCTTTTTGCAATTTTCTACAAAATCGGCCAGATCTGCCACCGCCCGGGCATCGTCTTCCAGCAGGCGGCTGTGGGTGGCAAGGTCGAACGCGGCACTGTATACCTGCGCACGGCGGGCATCCAGTGCGCACAGCACGGTGCCCTCGCCCGTGTGGGCTGCGGCCAGTGCTTCCAGCGTGGAGACCGGTGCGCACAGCGTTTCCCGCGGGAAGGCCAGACCCTTGACCGCCGCCAGACCGATGCGCAGCCCGGTAAAACTGCCGGGGCCTGCGTTGACACCGTACAAGTCAATATCTGCACAGGTCATGCCGCACATCTTCAGGCAGGTGTCGATCATGGGCATCAGCGTTTCGCTGTGGGTCATGCCTGCGTCCAGATACACCTCGTACAGCAGGCGGTCATCCTGCAAAAGAGCCACACCAGCCGTTTTGCCCGCTGTATCCACAGCTAAGATGTTCATAGCGTTACCCCCTCAATGGTGATCCTGCGGGTATTTTCGTCCACACGCTGGATGTCCACCCGGATGGGGTTTTCCAGTGCCAGCAGGTCTGCAAAGTTCTCGCTCCACTCTGCTGCCACAATGGCCCCCTGATCCAAATAATCGTAAAAGCCTGCAGCACACAGGTCGTTCTCAGTGGAAATACGGTACAGGTCAAAGTGCGCCAGCGGCTTTGGGCCGCGGTAGTAGTTCACAATGGCAAAGGTTGGGCTGGACACCGGGTCGGTGCAGCCAAGGCCCTCGGCAAGGCCCTCGGTAAAGGCGGTCTTGCCCGCGCCCAGCCCGCCGGTGAACGCAATCAGCGAACCCGGTGCCAGCACTGCGGCCATACGGGCACCCAGCGCCACCGTCTCGGCGCGGGAGTGGGTGATATATTCTGACATGAAGCTTACCTCATTTTATAAAGCAAAAGGGACGGCAGAATGCTCTGCCGTCCTTTAGTATAATATACTTTGTGCAAAAGTGCAATGCCGTGTGTTGCTTACGCCGCCGCATCCACATCCGCTGCCGTGTAGGGGTTGGGCAGTGCAGCGCTTCGGTCTCCGCTGAGCATCGCATAGGATGCCGCCGCATGGGGCCGTCTGCCGCCCTGCTCGTTGTACCAGATGATATCATCGGTGCCGTAGATGCTCTTGGCATAGTCCACGGCCTGTTCCAGCGTTTCGCCCTCGATCATCCGGTTCACAGCGGCCCACAGCATACTGCGGGAATACACCGAGTAGACATTGTTTACATAGCCCATCACCGCCTTGGCACCGCCTGCCAGCAGGCCGTCTGCCATAGAGGTGTCCACATGGCCGTTCTTGCCGTAGAACTCGCAGGTCTCGCTGAGCACGATGCCATTGCCGCGGTAGGCACTGCGGAAGAAATCGCCGTTGACGGCATACATACCGTTCACCTTGACCACGCGGTGGGCCAGCAGGTCAAAGCCATAGCGCAGATCGCTCCAGAAATCCGATCTCTCGGTCAGCAGGATCAGCGGTTCCGTGGTAGTCTTTTTGAACAGCCAGCCGTATTCATAGGTGTAGTACGCGCCGTGGGTGCTCAGGATGCACAGGTCGTAACGGCCCATCCTGTGCAGGTCGGATACGGTAACGGTGGTATCCAGATCCGTCTGCAGGCCCACCGAATCCCAATAGGTCTGCATGTAGGCATAATACGGGTAGCGGGTGCTGTTGATCGTGTTGTCAAACGCATAATAGATCGCCGCCGTGCCCACCCGCTTGTTCTCTGCCAGCTCCTGCAGCCGGCTCTCGTCCAGCTCCGGCAGGGCTGCGGTGTTCTCCTCCTCCGGGTCGGTAAGCAAGATGCCGCCCAGCGCGCCGCAGCTGTAGGTAAAGCTGATCATGCCGTTTTCGGCATCGGTGTAGACAGACCCTGCTTTACAAGGCCCTGTGCGGTCAGCGCATCCAGCTGCTGCAAAGCAGCATCTGTGCGCTCGTCCTCGGTCATCTGTGCATAGTCGCTGCCTCCGGTCAGTGCGGTCACAGCAGCATCTGCCTGCTGCATCTCGCGCACATCTGTGGCCGAAAGGCTCTGCTGCACAGCCGCCTGTTCTTCCGGCTGCTGTGCAAAAGCCGCTGTGGGCAGCGCTGTGAGCGCGAAAGCCAGAGCGCACAGTGCACACCCAAAACGGCGGAGCATATCGTGTTCCATTCCCATTTCCTCCGGGCATATCTGCCGCCCAATGCGGCACGCCGCCCTTTTCCAGCAGGCATCTTCCTGCCATTTTCTTTGCGCGGCAGGCGCTCTGCAAAGGAGCTTTCTGCTGCACCTTCATTGTAGATGGTGCGGTCTGCTTTGTCAAGCATTCGTGCGGATTTTGCAAAGCTGTCACACCCGGTGGATTGCAAACGGTGTGCAGGCTGTGTATAATAGGATAAACTGGGTTGGTATTGCCCACTGCAGCGGCAAAACCCGGTGTGCATCTGGGAACGAAAGGTGGTGCTTTCTTGGAAAGCATTCGACAATATTTTAAACGAACAGATAAGATCTATCTGCTGCTGTGCATCTTCAGCAGCACCATGGCGGTGGTGGCTCTTGCCTCCTGGGCCGCAAAGCAGGGCAACGGTTTTGCCACGGACGAGATCACTGGTGCCATTACCGGCATCGGCGATTACCGCCGCGCGCTGGTGCAGGCCGGTGCGGCGGTGCTTGGCATCGTGATCGCGCTGCTACTCTCCTGCATCGACTACCGCAGCCTTGTCAAGGTGTGGCCGGTGCATGTAGCCCTGACATGGGGTCTGGTGCTGCCCACGCTGTTCATCCGCAATGTGGCCATCGGCCCGCTGACCATCGGCTTCAACGCCGGTGACACCGACAACTACTCCTGGTACAAGCTGGGCGGCTTTACCTTCCAGCCCACGGAGCTGGCAAAGATCAGCTTTATCCTTACCTTTGCCATGCACCTGAACAATGTGCGCAGCCGCATCAACGAGCCAAAGGAGCTGGTAAAGCTTCTGCTGCATCTGGCCGTGCCCATCCTTATCATCCACATTCAGGGCGACGACGGCACCGCCATCATCTACGCCATCATCGGCTGCTGCATGATGTTTGCAGCGGGCCTGAGCTGGAAGTATATCATCGGTGCCATTTCGGCAGCAGCTGTGGCCGTGGCAGCGGCGTTTGCCTTTTTCAGCGATAAGATCGGCAAGGGCTACCAGTGGTACCGCATTCTGGCCGTTATCGACCCGGAGAATTCCACCGGCTGGGCACCCAACGAAGCCACTTGGAAAAACATCATCTACCAGCAGCAGCGCGGCGAGATCGCCATCGGCTCCGGCGGCATCTTCGGCAACGGCCTGTTCAGCGGCCGGTACTACAGCGTGCCCAATGCCCACAACGACTTTATTCTCAGCTGGATGGGCAATGTCATTGGCTTTGTGGGCCTGTGCATCGTGCTGGGGGCACTGCTGGCACTGGTGATCAAGACCTTTGCCACCGGTGCGCGCAGCGAGGACCTGCTGGGCAGCTATATCTGCGCCGGCATCGGCGGTGCTCTGATGGCTCAGATCGCCGTGAATGTAGGCATGAATCTGCGGGTGCTGCCGGTCATCGGCGTCACCCTGCCCTTTTATTCTGCGGGCGGCAGCTCGGTGCTGATGCTGTATATCTGCGTGGGGCTTGTGCTGTCGGTCTATATGCACAACACAAAGAGCCTGTTCGGGTAAAGTGCAGCCCCCCTGTATTTTTTCACATTTTCCGGTATATCCGTTGAAACCTCCGCATCCTGCTTGCAATCCACTGGGATGCCTGATATTATAATAAAATGTGCAGTTTTGCTGCTCAATGCTGCAGGACAACGAGATGGACGGCCCGGTGTTCAAGATGAAGGTTGACCCGCGCCCGGCGCTGCCCCGCGAGGTAGCCCAGTACACGCCCTATGAATGGCAGCGGCTGTACGTGACACCGGGCCTTTCCTGCTACTGGCAGATCGCCCCGCACCGCAACCAGCTGAGCTTTGAGGAGTGGATGGCGCTGGATGTGAAGTATGTCAAAGAGCGCAGCTTCCTGGTGGACTGGAAGATCATCTTTGCAACCTTCCGTGCGGTGCTGTTCGGCCACGGAGAATAATTCGGATCACAGATCGGCAGAGCCTGCGGGCTTTGCCGATTTTTTTTGACAGATAGCCTTCAGGAAACAAAAAACAGAGGAACGACGCGGGGTCGTCCCTCTGTTTTTGCTTAAATCATCAAATCACTTCAGCACAGCGCCCAGATTTGCACTGGTGACCATGCGTGCATAGCGGCTGAGCCAGCCGGTTTTGATGTTGGGTTCGGGTGCAACATACTTTGCCTTGCGCTGGGCCAGAACTTCGTCGCTGACCTCCAGCGTGATGGAGGCATTGGGGATATCAATGTTGATGGTATCTCCCTCCTCGATCAGGCCGATGGGACCGCCGGAAGCAGCCTCCGGGCTGACATGGCCGATAGCGGCGCCGCGGCTTGCGCCGGAGAAGCGGCCATCGGTGATGAGGGCCACGGTCTTGTCCAGCTTCATGCCGGCCAGTGCGGAGGTGGGGTTCAGCATCTCACGCATACCGGGGCCGCCCTTGGGGCCTTCGTAGCGGATGACCACCACATCGCCCGGGACGATCTTACCCGCGTAGATGGAAGCAATGGCCTCGTCCTCGCTGTTGAACACGCGGGCCGGGCCGGAATGCTGCTGCATCTCGGGGGCCACGGCGCTGCGCTTGACCACACAGCCGTCCGGGGCAATGTTGCCCCACAGGATCTGCAGACCGCCGGTCTGAGAGTAGGGGTTGTCGATGGGACGGATGGCCTTGTCGTTCAGGATGTGTGCGCCCTTGATGTTCTCTCCCAGCGTCTTGCCGGTAACGGTAGGCACATCCAGATCCAGCAGGCCCTTCTTGGCCAGCTCTGCCTGCACGGCGGGGATGCCGCCTGCGGCGTACAGGTCCGGCATGTGGGTGGGGCCGGCCGGTGCCAGATGGCACAGGTTGGGGGTCTTTGCGCTGATCTCATTGAACAGCTTCAGGTCGATGGGCACACCGGCCTCATAAGCGATGGCCAGCAGGTGCAGCACGGTGTTGGTGGAGCAGCCCAGAGCCATATCGCAGGTCAGAGCGTTGCGGATGGAGCGCTCGTTGATGATCTGGCGTGCGGTGATGCCCTTCTTGACCATATCCATGATGGCCATACCGGCGTGCTTTGCCAGCTGCAGACGCTTGGAGTAGACGGCAGGAATGGTGCCGTTGCCGGGCAGTGCGATGCCGATGGCCTCGCACAGGCAGTTCATGCTGTTGGCGGTGTACATGCCGGAGCAGCTGCCGCAGCTGGGGCAGCAGTTGCAGGTGCAGTCTTCCAGCTGATCCTCGGTGATCATACCGGCCTTGTAGGCACCCACAGCCTCGAACATCTTGGAAAGGCTGACCTCTTCGCCGCCGTAGGTACCGGCCAGCATGGGGCCGCCGGAGCAGACCACAGCGGGCACATCCATGCGCACCGCTGCCATCACCATGCCGGGCACGATCTTATCGCAGTTGGGCACCAGCACCAGACCGTCCAGCTGGTGGGCCATGAGCATGGTCTCAACGCTGTCGCAGATCAGCTCACGGGATGCAAGGCTGTACTTCATGCCCACATGGCCCATGGCGATGCCGTCGCACACGCCAATGGCGGGGATCAGGATGGGGGTGCCGCCTGCCATCTCAACGCCGGCCTTGACGGCATCGGCGATCTTATCCAGATTCATATGGCCGGGCACGATCTCGCTGTAGGCGCTCACCACGCCGATCAGCGGGCGCTCCAGCTCTTCCTTGGTGTAGCCCAGTGCGTAGAACAGGCTTCGGTTCGGGGCGCGCTCCGAACCCTTGGTCACATTGTCGCTTCTCATTGTTTATTCCTCTTTTTCTTATAGCAAAAAGACTCCCTCCCAAAGGAGGGAGCCTTTCTTAGTTTTAAAAGCAGCTTTTGGCTGAACTCCTTCCGTCATCGCTGGCGCGATGCCACCTCCCTCACGGAGGGAGGCTTCACGCTGCGGTCAGACAAAAGGCTCCCTCTTTGAGGGGGCTGTCGCCGCAGGCGACTGGGGGAGTTCCGTAATAGGAGAATTTGACATGGAAAAGATCAACCTGAACGAGTATCTGGCATCCAACGAGTATCCCGGCCGCGGCATTGCTGTGGCAATGGCTCCGGATGGCCGCCAGATGTTCATTGGCTACTTTATCATGGGCCGCAGCGAGAACAGCCGCAACCGCGTGTTTGACCCCGTGCCCGAGCGCGGCGGCATCTGCACCATCGCAGCGGACCCCGCGAAGCTGGAGGACCCCAGCCTCATTATTTACAATCCGGTGCTGACGCTGGGCAAGACCCATATCGTGACCAACGGCGACCAGACCGATACCATTTATGACCTGATGAGTCAGGGCAAGAGCTTTGCCGATGCCCTGCGCACCCGCACCTTTGAGCCGGACAGCCCCAACTACACCCCCCGCATCTCCGCTGTGGTGTACGCCGACGGCAGCTATCAGATGAGCATTCTCAAGTCTGCGGACGGCAATGGCGACAGCGTGCAGCGCTATTTCTTTGATTACCCGCAGCCCGTTGCAGGCGAGGGCCATTTCATCAGCACCTACAAGCACAACGGAAATCCCATCCCCAGCTTTGAGGGTGAGCCGCTGCGCTTTGCCTGCCCCCGCACCATCGGCGATTTTGCACAGGGTCTGTGGAGCAGCCTGAACCCGGACAACAAGGTGAGCCTGTTTGCCCGGGTCATTGATCTGGACTCCGGCGAGACCGGCGACATGATCTTTAACAAGTACGATGCCGTGTGCAGCGATCTGGACGACCCCGAGGAGCCGGAGCTGCTGCCCGAAGAGCTGGAACTGCTCAAAAAGCTTGACGCAGAGGAAAAACAGGACTAAAACAATAGAGAAATAAGGAGGATGCACCAATGAACGAACTGGCACTGAAGTACGGCTGCAACCCCAACCAGAAGCCCAGCCGCATTTATATGGAAGATGGCTCTGACCTGCCGGTCACTGTGCTGAACGGCAAGCCCGGCTACATCAATTTTCTGGACGCCCTCAACTCCATCCAGCTGGTCAAGGAGCTGAAGGCGGCCTGCGGCCTGCCCGCAGCGGCTTCCTTCAAGCATGTGTCCCCGGCGGGTGCCGCCCTGGGCCTGCCCCTCACTGAGGTGGAGCGCAAGATGTACCACATCGCCCCGGATGCAGAGCTGTCCCCGCTGGCCTGCGCCTACGCCGCGCCCGCGGTGCCGACCGCATGTCCTCCTTCGGCGACTGGATCGCCTTGTCGGATGTGTGCGACGTGCCTACCGCAAAGCTGATCCAGCACGAGGTTTCCGATGGCATCATCGCCCCGGGCTACGAGCCGGAAGCACTGGCCATCCTGTCCGGCAAGAAGAAGGGCAACTACAACGTGGTGGCCATCGACCCCGCCTACAAGCCCGCACCATCGAGCACAAGCAGGTGTACGGCATCACCTTTGAGCAGGGCCGCAACGAACTGGTGATCAACGCCGACACCATGCTGAGCAACTGGGTCACCGAGAACAAGGACGTGACCGAGGAGCAGAAACGCGATCTGGTCATTGCCCTCATCACCCTCAAGTACACCCAGTCCAACAGCGTGTGCTACACCGCCGGCGGCCAGACCATCGGCGTGGTGCCGGCCAGCAGAGCCGCATCCACTGCACCCGTCTGGCAGGCCAGAAGGCCGACAACTGGCAGCTGCGCCACATGGACAAGGTGCTGAACCTGCCCTTCCGTGACGATATTGCCAAGCCCAACCGCGACAACGCCATTGACGTGTACATCGGCGACACCCCGGAGGATGTCATTGGTGATGACGTCTGGGCCGAGACCTTCACCGAGCAGCCGGCCCCGCTGACCGCCGAGGAAAAGAAGGAATACCTGAGCAAGGTCACCGGCGTGTGCCTGGGCTCCGACGCCTTCTTCCCCTTCGGCGACAACATCGAGCGCGCCCGCCGCTCCGGCGTGACCGCCATCGTGCAGCCCGGCGGCTCCATCCGTGACCAGCAGGTCATTGACACCTGCAACAAGTACGGCATCGCAATGGCCTTCTGCGGCCTGCGGCTGTTCCATCACTAAGAGAAGGTGTAAAATGAGCGAAAAAATTCTGGTGGTTGGCGGCGGCGGCCGCGAGCACGCCATCATCAAGGCACTGAAAAAGAGCCCTGACTGCGGCGAGATCTGGTGCGCACCCGGCAACGGCGGCATCAGCTATGACGCAAAGTGCAAAAACATCAAGTCTACCGATGTGGACACCATGGTGGGCTTTGCCGTAGAAGAAAAGTTCGATTACGTTGTGGTGGCGCAGGACGACCCGCTGGCTCTGGGCATGGTGGATGCGCTGGCAGCAGTGGGCATCCCGGCCTTTGGCCCGGATAAGGCCGCTGCCCGCATCGAGGCTTCCAAGGTGTTCTCCAAGGACCTGATGAAGAAATACGGCATCCCCACCGCAAAGTACGAGACCTTTGACGACCCCGCCAAGGTCATGGAGTACATCAAGGCCGAGGGCAAGTACCCGGTGGTCATCAAGGCCGACGGTCTGGCACTGGGCAAGGGCGTGCTCATCTGCGAGAACGAGCAGCAGGCTGCAGACGGCGTGAAGGAAATCATGCTGGATAAGAAATTCGGCGCATCCGGCAACCATGTGGTGGTGGAGGAATTCCTCACCGGCCCCGAGGTCAGTGTGCTGAGCTTTACGGACGGCAAGGTGGTCAAGCCCATGGTGTCCAGCATGGACCACAAGCGTGCCAACGACCACGACACCGGCCTGAACACCGGCGGCATGGGCACCATTGCTCCCAACCCCTACTACACCCCGGAAGTGGCCGCTGAGTGCATGGAGAAAATTTTTCCTGCCCACCATCAAGGCCATGAACGCCGAGGGCTGCCCCTTCAAGGGCTGCCTCTACTTTGGCCTGATGCTCACTCCGGACGGCCCGAAGGTCATCGAGTACAACTGCCGCTTTGGTGACCCGGAAACGCAGGTGGTGCTGCCCCTGCTGGAAGGCGACCTGCTGCACATCATGCAGGCCTGCACCAACGGCACGCTGGAAAACGAGGAGGTCAAGTTCTCGGACGGTGCTGCCGCCTGCGTCATTCTGGCTTCCGGCGGCTACCCGGTGGCTTACGAGAAGGGCAAGCCCATCACCGGCCTTGTGGACGGCCAGCTGCCCGGCGAGGAGAATGTGACGGTCTACCACTCCGGCACCGCCATCACCGAGGACGGCGCCCTTGTCACGGCCGGCGGCCGTGTGCTGGGTGTCACCGCTACCGGCCCGCGGCTGACCAATGCGCTGAGCCATGCCTATGAGGCGGCAGAGAAGATCAGTTTTGAAAAGCTGCACAAGCGCAGCGATATCGGCCTGCGCGCCCTGAAGGCACTGGCAGAGAAGCAGTAAGAAAGAAAACCCTCTCAGTCGCCTGGCGGCGACAGCTCCCCCGAAGGGGGAGCTTTATGCGGGGAAATGGGCAAGCCGATGCTTTCCATCGAACGCGGTACTTTCCGCCAGCAGAAAAAGCTCCCCCTTTCGGGGGAGCTGGCACGGCGTAAGCCGTGACTGAGAGGGTCGGTTCAAAGAAAACAAAGGGGGAACCTACCCAATGGTCTATCGTATTTATGTGGAAAAAAAGCCCGGCTTTGATGTGGAAGCCACCGGTCTGAAAAATGAGCTGACCAGCCTGCTGGGACATCCAGTCGCTTACCGGTCTGCGTCTGCTGAACCGCTACGATGTGGAAGGCATCGACGAAGAACTGTTCAACCAGTGTGCAAACACCGTGTTCAGTGAGCCGCCGGTGGATAACACCTATGCCGAGCTGCCCGCCAGCGACGGCGTGTCCCTTTGCAGTGGAGTATCTGCCCGGCCAGTTCGACCAGCGCGCAGACTCCGCTGCTGAGTGCATCCAGCTCATCAGTCAGGGCGAGCGCCCGCTGGTGCGCTCTGCCCGCGTCTATCTGCTGGAAGGCACCCTGACTGACGAGCAGGTGGCCGAGATCAAGAAATACGTCATCAACCCGGTGGAGGCCCGCGAGGCTTCGCTGGACACCAAGCAGACCCTGAAAATGGAGTACCCTGTGCCCGCCCCGGTCAAGGTTCTGGAGGGCTTCAACCAGCTGGACGAAGAGCAGCTGAAAAAGTTCATTGCGGACAACGGCCTTGCCATGGATCTTGGCGATATCGAGTTCTGCCAGAAGTATTTCCGCTCGGAGCACCGCGACCCCACCATCACCGAGATCAAGATGATCGACACCTACTGGTCCGATCACTGCCGCCACACCACCTTCGGCACCATTCTGGACGATGTGCAGATCGACGATGCCGTGGTGCAGAAGGCCTTTGACCGCTACATGGCCATGCGCGCCGATCTGGGCCGCGAGAACAAGCCCCGCTGCATGATGGATCTTGCCACCATCGGTGCCAAGGAGCTGAAGAAGCAGGGCATCCTGAAAAATCTGGACGAGTCCGACGAGATCAACGCCTGCACCGTCAAGATCAAGTGCGATGTGAACGGCAAGGACGAGGACTGGCTGTTCCTGTTCAAGAACGAGACCCACAACCACCCCACCGAGATCGAGCCCTTCGGTGGTGCGGCTACCTGCATCGGCGGTGCCATCCGTGACCCGCTGTCCGGCCGCAGCTACGTCTATCAGGCCATGCGCGTTACCGGCGCAGGCGATCCGCTCAAGCCGGTCAGTGAGACGTTGCCCGGCAAGCTGCCCCAGCGCAAGCTGGTGACCACTGCTGCCGCAGGCTATTCCTCCTACGGCAACCAGATCGGCCTTGCTACCGGTCAGGTGGATGAGATCTACCACCCCGGCTATGTGGCAAAGCGCATGGAGATCGGCGCCGTTGTAGGCGCTACTCCCGCTTCCCACGTCCGCCGCGAGTGCCCCGCCCCCGGCGATGTCATCGTTCTGCTGGGCGGCCGCACCGGCCGTGATGGTGTGGGCGGTGCTACTGGTTCTTCCAAGGCCCACAAGCTGGACAGCCTCGAGCACTGCGGTGCCGAGGTGCAGAAGGGCAACGCTCCCATCGAGCGCAAGCTGCAGCGCCTGTTCCGCCGCGAGGATGCCTGCAGGATGATCAAGCGCTGCAACGACTTTGGTGCAGGCGGTGTGTCCGTTGCCATCGGTGAGCTGGCCGACGGCCTGTACATCGACCTGAACAAGGTCACCAAGAAGTACGAGGGTCTGGACGGCACCGAGCTGGCCATCAGCGAGAGCCAGGAGCGCATGGCTGTGGCGCTGGCCCCCGAGGACGTGGACAAGTTCATTGCTCTCGCCAACGAAGAGAACCTTGAGGCCACTCCGGTGGCAAAGGTGACGGCTGAGCCCCGCCTGAACATGGTGTGGAACGGCATGTCCATTGTGAACATCAGCCGCGAGTTCCTGAACTCCAACGGTGCCGAGAAGCACCAGAAGGTCCATGTGGAAAAGGCCACGGTCTGGCAGCCCCAGTGGGAGGGCCTGACCTTCAGCCAGAAGATGAAGAACATGGTGGGCGATTTGAACATCTGCAGCAAGAAGGGCCTGTCTGAGCGGTTCGACTCCACCATTGGTGCCGCCACCGTGCTCATGCCCTTTGGCGGTGCCTATCAGCTGACCCCGCAGAACGCCATGGTGGCAAAGCTGCCGGTGGACGGCGAGACCAGCACCTGCTCCGGCATGGCATGGGGCTTCAACCCCTTCCTGATGAGCGCAGACCAGTACAAGGGCGCTCAGATGGCTGTCATCGAGAGCGTTACCAAGCTGGTGGCCTCCGGCTTCCGCTATGAGGATGCTTACCTCACCTTCCAGGAATATTTCGAGCGTCTGGGCACCGCCCCGGAGCGCTGGGGCAAGCCGCTGGCCGCTCTGCTGGGTGCACTGGATGCTCAGATGGGTCTGGGCATTGCATCCATCGGCGGCAAGGACAGTATGTCCGGCTCCTTTGAAAAGCTGGATGTGCCTCCCACGCTGGTCTCCTTTGCAACCGCCATTGGCAAGGCAAACAAGGTGGTCTCCACCGAATTCAAGAAGCCGGAGAGCACGGTGGTGCTGGTACGGCCCATCATCGACCCCGAGACCGGCTGCCCCAACTTCTTCTCCCTGAAGGCCAACTACAAGATCGTGGAGGACATGATCGAAGAGGGCATGGTGGCATCCGCCTGCTCTGTGGGCTACGGCGGCATTGCCGAGGCTCTGTTCAAGATGGGCCTTGGCAACCACATCGGCTTCAAGATGCGTGCGGATAAGACCACCCATGAGATGTTCCAGCCCATGTACGGCTCCATCGTTCTGGAAATGGTGTCCGATTCGCCCGCCGGTGAGATCCTGGGCGAGACCACCAAGGAATACGTCTTTGAAGCCTGCGGCGAAAAGCTGGATATGGCCCAGCTGCAGGAGATCTGGGAAGGCAAGCTGGAGCCGGTGTACCCCTACCGTAAGGCAGGCCCCACCGTGGAAAAGATCAACGGCAAGCTGACTGCACCCGCCGCACCCAAGATCGGTGTGGCAAAGCCCAAGGTCATCATTCCGGTGTTCCCGGGCACCAACTGCGAGTACGACACCGCCAAGGCCTTTGCCCGCGCCGGTGCCGACCCGGAGATCCTGGTCATCCGCAACCTGACCCCCGCCGACGTGGCCGAGAGCTGCAAGGCACTGGTCAAGGCCATCGATAACAGCCAGATCGTCATGCTACCCGGCGGCTTCTCCGGCGGCGACGAGCCGGACGGCAGCGCAAAGTTCATTGCCTCCTTCTTCCGCAACCCGGAAGTCACCGAGGCGGTGCGCCGTCTGCTGCAGCAGCGCGATGGCCTGATGCTGGGCATCTGCAACGGCTTCCAGGCTCTCATCAAGCTGGGTCTGGTCCCCTACGGCGATATCCGCCCCATCACTCCCTATGACCCCACCCTGACCTTCAACACCATTGGCCGCCACCAGAGCATGCTGGTGCGCACCCGCATTGCATCCACCGGCAGCCCGTGGCTGTCCAAGTGCGAGGTGGGCGAACAGTTCACCGTTGCCATCAGCCATGGCGAGGGCCGTTTCGTGGCTCCGCAGGAGGTGCTGGACACCCTCATGAAGAATGGTCAGATCTCCACCCAGTATGTGGACATCGAGGGCGATCCCACCATGGATCAGAGCTATAACCCCAACGGTTCTGTGCTGGCGATCGAAGGCATCACCAGCCCGGATGGCCGTGTGTTCGGCAAGATGGGCCACTCGGAGCGCAGCGGCGAGTACCTGTACAAGAACGTTACCGGTGACAAATATCAGCCGATCTTTGAGGGCGGCGTGGACTATTTCAAGATTTGATGGTAGAATAGAGAAAAACTCCTTCCGTATCGCTGATGCGATGCCACCCCCCCCTCGGAGAGGGAGGCTGAAAGGCCCCCTCCCCGAGGGGCTGTCGCCGGAAGGCGACTGGGGGAGTCACTTTCAGGAGGAAACAATCAATGTCTCAGCATGATCGTTATATCAGCCCCTTTTCCACCGCTATTCCTCGGACGAGATGCAGTATATCTTCTCGGACGATAACAAGTTCCGCACATGGCGCCGCCTGTGGGTGGCGCTGGCCCGGGCCGAAATGGAGCAGGGCCTGACCAACATCACCCCCGATATGGTGGCTGAGCTGGAAGCCCATGTGGACGATATCAACTATGAAGTGGCCATCGAGCGCGAAAAGCTGGTGCGCCACGACGTGATGAGCCATGTGTACGCCTACGGCCAGCAGTGCCCCAAGGCTGCCGGCATCATCCATCTGGGTGCCACCAGCTGCTATGTGGGCGACAACACCGACATCATCGTGATGCGTCAGGGTCTGGAACTGGTGCGCAAAAAGCTGATCGGTGTGTTGGCAAAGCTGGGCCGCTTCGCCGAGGAATACAAGGACATGCCCTGCATGGCCTACACTCACTGCCAGCCCGCTCAGCCCACCACTGTGGGCAAGCGCGCCACCCTGTGGGCCAACGAGCTGGTGATGGACCTGCAGGAGATCGACCACCGTCTTGCTGTTCTGCAGCTGCGCGGTGTCAAGGGTACCACCGGCACGCAGGCTTCCTTTATGGAGCTGTTCAAGGGCGATGCCGATAAGATCCGCGCCGTGGATGCTTCCATCGCCAAGGAGATGGGCTTTGACCCCAAGGCCGTCATTCCGGTGTCCGGCCAGACCTACAGCCGCAAGGTGGATGCCTTCATCCTGAACGCCCTTGCCGGCATTGGCCAGAGCTGCATGAAGTTTGCCACCGACCTGCGTCTGCTGGCTAACTTCAAGGAGATGGAAGAGCCGTTTGAAAAGAACCAGATCGGTTCCTCCGCCATGCCTTACAAGCGCAACCCCATGCGCTGCGAGCGTATCTGCGCGCTGAGCCGCTACCTGATGGTAGATGTGCTGAACCCCAGCTTCACCACCGGCACCCAGTGGTTTGAGCGCACGCTGGACGACAGCGCCAACAAGCGTGTCGCCATGGCTGAGGGCTTCCTTGCCACCGACGCTATCCTGAACATCATGCTCAACGTCACCGACGGCATCGTGGTGTATCCCAAGGTGGTGCGCAGCCGTCTGATGGCAGAGCTGCCCTTCATGGCCAGCGAGAACATCATGATGCAGGCTGTGGAAAAGGGCGGCAACCGTCAGGAGCTGCACGAGCGCCTGCGCCAGCACGCCATCGCCGCCGGCAAGCAGGTCAAGGAAGAAGGCCTGCCCAACGACATGGTGGACCGCATTGCTGCCGACCCCGCCTTTGGCCTGACCAAGGAGGAGATCGTGGCAGGTCTGGTGCCGGAGAACTTTGTGGGCCGTGCACCCCAGCAGGTGGAAGAGTTTGTGGCCAACGTGCTGCAGCCCATCTTTGACGCCAACCCCGATGCCGTGGAGCAGCACGCATCCCTGAGCGTCTGATGACAGTATAAATTGCAAAAAGGAGAAGCCCACGGGCTTCTCCTTTTTGCGTTTGCGCCTTGCACGATTTTGTCTGCCATGCTACACTGGGAGCAGAACATAAAAAGGAGTACCGCAGATGCGATTGGATAAATATCTGGCCGAGACGGCCCAGTGCACCCGCAGCGAGGCAAAGGCTCTGCTGGCCAAGGGCCGGGTGCAGGTGAACGGTGCTGTCTGCAAAAAAAGGGGACACCCAGCTCAAAGAAACCGACACCGTGGCCGTGGACGGCAAGGCCCTGAACTACCGGCAGTTCGTCTATCTCATGCTCAATAAGCCGGAAGGTGTGGTGAGCGCATCCACCGATAAGCGGGACACCACGGTGGTGGACCTGGTGGGGGATGCTACCCCCGCGGGAGCTGTTCCGGCGGCCGTCTGGCACAAGACCAGCACCGGCTTTGTGCTGCTGACCGATGACGGCGGATTTGGCCCATGATATCTTGCCCCCGAAGCGCCGATGTCTCAAAGACCTATACCGTCACGCCTGGACACCCCCCGTCACCGAGGAGA
>ENA-OQBL01000520-OQBL01000520.1-human-gut-metagenome-genome-assembly--contig:-NODE-520-length-20054-cov-5.025443_pt1 | contig 20054 bp, 25 predicted proteins | sample MGYA00242747_ERZ504553 | MGnify/ENA primary metagenome ERZ504553 (study PRJEB26092, sample SAMD00036240) | human gut metagenome | host: Homo sapiens | study: EMG produced TPA metagenomics assembly of...
ATGGAGGCGTTTGAAGCGGCGTATAAGAAACGTCGCACAAAGAACGGCAAAAGAGCATAGAGAAAACTCAAGCCGTTCATGGGTGGTTGTCCACCTATGAACGGCTTGTAAATTCTCAAAATTTTTTAGTCCCTACTTGATTGACACAAGAAGACTTATCCCGCCTTGGTCGTAATTACATCGAGATGGGAAAATATCTGGAACAGATTTTTCCCATGATGGGATTCGCTTCATCGCCATCAATGACAACTATGATAATGCGAACACTGAGAGCAGCGATTCGGACAACATTGTGGTTCCATTTAAGAATTTGCTGAACGATTCTTACTGCCGGGATATTTCCATCAAGGTGCGCAGCCAGCTGGACATGAAACGGCGCAAGGGTGAGTTCATCGGTGGCTACGCAATCTATGGTTACTGCAAAGACAAACGGAACAAAAACCGTCTGGTGGTAGACGAGTATGCAGCAGATATTGTACGCTCTATCTACCGCAGAAAACTGGAAGGCATGAGCGCACAGGTGATTGCCGAACAGCTGAACAGTGAGAATGTGCTAGCCCCCAGCGAGTACAAACGGCTGTGCGGTTTGAATTACCATAGTGGGTTCAAAGCTGGCACTCATGCGAAGTGGCAGGCAATTCAGGTGCTTCGGATTCTGAAAAATGAAGTTTACACTGGAACGATGGTGCAGGGCAGGCGGCAGAAGATCAATTACAAAATCAAAAAAATTTCCGGGATGTGGAAGAATCCGGCTGGATCAGAGTTCCCAATATGCACGAAGCAATCATTCCGCAAAAGCTGTTCGATACTGTGCAGGAAGTCTTGAAACTGGACACCTGTGCATCGAAAGGACAGCAGACTGTCAATCTCTTTTCGGGCATCGTTCGCTGCGGTGGCTGTGGACAGAACATGGTGCGGCGCACGGTGTCGAAAAATGGAAAGAAATATATTTATCTGCACTGCGTCACAAACCACAATGGTTTAGGCTGCTCCTCACATCTTATCAGCGAAAGTAAGCTGGCCGAAGTGGTGCTGGCCGCATTGCAGGGGAAAGTCCAGCAGATCAGTGGACTGGAACATCGGCTCGATGAAATTAATGAGATTCCGAAGAATGAGCGCAGACTGAAATCTGTGGAAGAACATCTGAAGATGCTGGAGCAGGAAGAACAGAAATACCAGACCTTGCGCCGCCAGCTTTATGAAGATATGAGCAGCGGTATTGTCAACAAGGAAGAGTATAAGGAATTCAGCCATTCCTTTAATGAAAAGGTTGAAACCATCCGCAAGGCCAAAGCAGAAATGAACCGCCAGAGGGATTGCCTGAACAATCTGGATGTGGAACATCTGCCATGGATCGAAGATTTCAAGTCCTACCAAAACCTGACAAGTCTGAACCGCCGTGTACTGGTGGAATTGGTAGAGAGCATCACCGTCTATGATAAGGAACATATCCATATTCAGTATCGGTTCGATCAGGAAATTCGCAATGTGCTGGAATATTGCAGTAGTGTTCCGGCAGCAGAAACGGAGGAAAGTGCAGTATGAAGTGTGTAAGCTATACCCGGACACTTCCTTGGAAGAACCATCAAGGTGAACTGGCGATTGCCGAGCAGAATCAGCGTATTGCGGCATATCTGGCGGAACATAAAGAACTAGATTTGCTGAAAAAGTATTCTGACCGCAAGAACGATGAAAAGGCGCGTACCGCGTTTGACCAAATGACCGATGATGGCGTAGAGCGAAAATTTGATTGCATTATTGTGGCATCCATGTACTACTGCGGGCCGGATTTCCCGGCGGCACGACAGGCAATCAAGGAAACGCTCTATGCGACGGGCATCGACCTGATTGTGCTGGATGAGGGCTTGGACACCAGAACAGCCAGCCGAAAAGAAGTCGAGGACTATTTTTGAAGCAAAACGCTGTGAGATGCACGCAGAAATCATGTTTGCGTGGAGAAGGAAACAAGGCGCAGGATTCCGGTTGACAAGTTCTGTTCCATTTGGCTATATCCGCAGGAATGGCGAAAGCAACATGATAAAGGATGAAGAAGTTGCTCCTTATTTAAGCGAGGCTTTTTCCAGATATGCGTCCGGTCAGAAAATGGCTGTTAAAACTGATGCTGGTGATGATGACCCTGCCGCTGATCCTTGCCGTGTGGCTGGCAAAGTGGTTTGTGGTGTTTCTGCATCACTGTTCGGCATGGGTTTTCTATCTGCTGGGTAGTGTGCTATTGGCAACGGCGGTGCTTTCGTACCTTCTGCAGCAGTCGCAGGGGATGGAAGCGCTTCAAATGCTGATCGGTGGATTTGTGATTTTTATGATTCCACAGGTGGTCGGCGTCGTGGTGGTACTTCTGGAACTGGCGGCAGTAATGCTTCGGCAGGTATGGTACATATAAAGTGGAGGGAAAATACAAAAATGAAATTGGCGGCGATTCATCATGTGGCGATTATCGTTTCTGACTATGAAAAAGCACGAGATTTCTATGTGAACAAGCTGGGCTTTGCAGTTGTGAGAGAAAATTTCCGTAAGGAGCGGAACGACTGGAAACTGGATTTGCGTGTCGGTGATGGAGCCGATGCGATTGAATTGGAGATTTTTTGCAGAGCCGAACCCACCCAAACGTGTAAACAGACCGGAAGCCTGTGGACTACGGCATCTGGCGTTCCGGGTGGAGGATGTGGAAGCTGCCGTGGCAGAACTTGCACAGATGGGGATTGAATGTGAACCGATTCGATTGGACAGCTACACCAAAAAGAAAATGACCTTTTTCTTTGACCCGGATGGCCTGCCCTTGGAACTACACGAATAAAAAACAACGCCCTCATAGTTGAGAGGATTCGTAAATCTTCTCGGCTATGAGGGTGTTTCATTCCGCAGGAGTGTGAAAGTTACAGGCTCAGCGTTTCTACCCATGCAGACAAGTCGGCTTTGCTGGAATAGGAGTTGAACACCTTACCATGCAGCAACTTTGCACCGGGGCAGCTCGGCGCAAGTTTTTCATTGGTTTTACCCATGTCGCTGCCGCCAGAGGTGGCAAAGGGGATGATGGTCGTACCTTTTAAGTTGTAGCTCTCTAAAAATGTATTGATGATGGTTGGAGCAACATACCACCAGATAGGGAATCCGACAAAGATAGCGTCATATTCGTCTATGTTATCGCGTTTGGCAGCGATGGCAGGGCGAGAGGCCGAGTCGCTCATTTCGATGGTACTGCGAGCCTTCTTGTCCATCCAGTTCAGATCGGCCTTAGAGTACGGAACTTCCGGCTGAATTTCAAAAATGTCTGCACCGATGGCATCCGCCAGATTTTCGGCAACTTTTGCGGTGACACCGCTGGCAGAAAAGTAGGCGACAAGTCTTTTGCTCATGGCAATGCACTCCCTCTTGATGATTTTGTATAGGATAAGTATAGCACGGCAGGGGAGGAGCATCAAGCGGTTGTCCATGATATAACATTAGCGACAATGTTATATTATGGACAACTGTTCGTAAAAATTTAAGGATTTTGAGGGAGTTGCACAGCTTGATATGATGGGCGGTTTATGGTAAGATAGAATTACAATGGCGGACAAAGCTACTATTGACTACGACAAGGAGGTGTAAGCCAATGGGATTAGCTGATACCGTGACTAAAGCCTATATGAAAGATAATTCTGTGTTTGCAGATGCGTTTAATTACTTGATTTATGGCGGTGAGGCGGTTGTAGACCCTAAACAACTGCAAGAACTGGATACTACGGAGATCGCTTTACCGTTTGGATCACAGGATGAAGAGGGAAAGCAGCCAGAAGAAGCAGTTCAGAAATACCGTGATGTGCTGAAATCAGCAATCATTAAACAGGATGATGAGGCTGCATACATTTTACTGGGAATCGAAAATCAGACTGACATTCATTATGCAATGCCTGTTAGAAATATCATTTATGATGCTCTCCAGTACGGCAAACAGGTGGCTGATATTGCAGCCAAGCATCGCGCAAGTGATGGAGATTCAAAAGGGCATAGCCGTGGTGAATATCTTTCTGGATTCTACAAGGAAGATAAGATTACGCCTGTTATCACGCTTGTGCTTCACTTTGGCGCAAATGAATGGGATGGGCCGTTGTCACTCCATGAGATGATGGCGGTTAAAAATAAGAATCTTCTGAACTTTGTGCAGGACTATCAGATTCATCTGATCGACCCTGCAAAGCTGAGCGCGGAGGACTTGGAAAGATTCTCTTCAAGTCTGAGAGAGGTAATTGGGTATATTAAATATTCCAAAGATAAGAAACGCTTATCTGAATTTTTGACTGATAATCCGCGTATGCTGATAGAAGCGAACGCGGCGAGGGTTATTAAAGCAGTTACGAATACACCGCTGGATATTCCAGAGGGCGCGGAGGTGATTGATGTGTGCAAAGCTGTTGAGGAAATGATGAATGAAAGCGAAGAGCGAGGCGAACTCAGGATGCTCGTGCAGCTTGTTCGAGATGGAGATTTGAAGCTGGAACGTGCTGCTGAAAAAGCAAAAAATGACTGTCGAACAGTTTGAAAAGGTAATGGAGAATACTCCTTTGCAGGCGGTATAAGATAAACAGAATATAGAAAACAGATAAGCCCTACAAGGCTCAAATTGGTTCAAAACCGATTGAAAGCCCTGTGGGGCTTATTTTTTTTGCGCCTTTTCAAATTTATTTGTGAAAAAGTTGTCCAAGACTTGACATCGGGCGGCATCGACTGGCAGCGCGAGAAATGGCAATCGGGACTTGGTTCTAAGTTTATTCACCAAGGCGAAAAAAATGCTGTGAAATATGCGGACGAGGTCATTGTTCTGAGCAAAGGCGTGCAGGATTATTTCAAGGAAACCTATGGCAGAAAGACACACTTTATCCCCAATGGAGTGAATAGACCGCAGACTCGGGAAGCAAGTCTGATTACAGATAAGTTCGGGCTGAAAAAAGATTCCTACATATTATTCCTCGGTCGTCTGGTGCCGGAAAAGGGTATTCGATATTTGGTTGAAGCATTTAAGAATGTCAAGACAGATAAAAAGCTGGTCATCGCAGGCGGTTCCAGTGATACAGATTCCTTTATGAAGGAATTGAAAGAACTGGCGAAGGGTGACGATCGGATTCTCTTTACTGGGTTTGTGCAGGGAGCAATGCTGGATGAACTGTACAGCAACGCTTACATCTACACGCTGCCGTCTGATCTGGAAGGAATGCCATTAAGTCTTCTGGAGGCAATGAGCTATGGCAATTGCTGTCTGGTTTCCGATATTCCAGAGTGCGCAGAGGTTGTGGAAGATAAGGCGTTAATTTTCCAAAAGACGAATGTAGAGGATTTACAAGAAAAATTGCAAGATGCCTGTGACCATCCTGAAATGGTTATGAAAATGAAGAATCAAGCAGCCGACTTTATCTGTGCAAAATACAACTGGGATGAAGTGGTGGATAAGACACTTGCATTGTATGGGGAGAAGAGCCGATGAGAGTATTAATAATAAATAATCTCCTCTAACAGAACGCAGGTAGTGAGATGTACATAGCGAAAATGCCTTAAAAATAGCGATGATACGCTAAAACATATACTTTCCAAACTGCATGACACCTCTTTTCAGTATCACTACCTGAATTTGTATAGAGCAGATGATGTTATCATCAGCCTTTTTAAGTATCACACCCTGCATTATGATATAGCACCTCGGTAATCATTAAGACTCGGAAACGACTATGACTTTATCATACGAACGCAGGGCGGGAACAATAACCAGAAATAGTGGCAATGCGGAAATCTGTATTGCAAGCAAAGAATCTATAGGAGAAGAAAAATGATAAGAATCCTTCATTCTGTCAGCAATATGGATCGTGCCGGCATCGAAACAATGCTGATGAATTATTATCGCCATATTGACAGATCGAAAATACAATTTGACTTTTTATGCAATAAGAAAAAGCCCGGTGCATATGATGCCGAAATAAAGGAAATGGGCGGTAACATCTATCACACACCTGGCTTAAATCCTGCAAAGTATCCTTCGTATCTGAAATGTATGAAGAAGATTTTTGAGGAGAATCCGGAATACAAAATTGTAGAAGCGCACAACGGAGCTCTTGGAGTATACGCACTTCATGCTGCAAAAGTCAATCACATTCCGGTGCGTATTTTTCATGCACATGGCGCAAGCATTACGAGAGACTGGAAGCTACCAATCAAACTTGTTTGCAAAGCGTTGTTGCCGTCCAATATGAACCAACATTTTTCTTGTGGAATCGAAGCAGCCAGATGCTATTTCGGAGAAAAAGTTGTAGAAAGAAACGATTATGAATTGATTCCCAATGCAATCGAGGTGAATCGGTTCGTTTTCGACTCAACGATAAGAAATAGAATCCGACATGACAATCATTTGGAAAACAAACATATCGTTGGTCATGTCGGACGCTTTATGTCTCAGAAGAATCACACATTCTTACTGGATGTTTTTGCTGAGGTTTCAAAAAGGGATTCGTTAGCACATCTTGTGCTGCTGGGTGACGGTGAGCTGATGGATGCCATGAAAGAGAAAGCAAGCAATCTTGGAATAAAAGATCGAGTGACGTTTGTCGGAAATGTAGGTAATGCGAACGAATGGTATCAGGCATTTGACTGCTTTGTACTGCCATCGGTATGGGAAGGACTCCCTGTTGTTGGCGTTGAGGCTCAGGCGGCAGACCTGCCATGCATTTTTTCTTCCGCTGTAACACGCGAGATTGGTTTGTCAGATCGTGCAAAATTCATCCCGCTTACAGAAGAAATCTCGACTTGGGCAACTGAAATATGTAATGCCTTACAGCAGAATGTACGCAATGATAACACAAAGTTGATAACGGAACATCACTACAATATTGAAATTGAGGCAAAGAAATTGCAGGAGCGATATTTACAGCTGGCTGGAGAAGTGGAATGAAAATAGGAATTTTAACACATCAATACATCAATAATTACGGAGCATTTCTACAGGCGTGGGCATTACGGGAAGCAATCGCAGAATTATTTCCGAACGATGAAGTGCAGATCATAGATTATGTTAATCTGAAGCATTTTATCATCAATGCAGGTGGATGGTTCCGGTTTTATAAAAACAGAGAGTCTTTTAAAGATTGGATGGAGAAAATCAAGCTTCCACGGACATTCGCAAAAGCTAGAAATCAGGAAATGATTCTTTCCAAGCGGTGCTTTAATGCAAAACAGATCAATGCATTGGACTTTGATTGCATTATTGTTGGTAGTGATGAGGTCTGGAATTATAAGGACACAAAAGGAAATGCTGCGCTCAAATTTGGCGAAGGACTCACTTGCAAAAATTTGATTGCCTATGCGCCAAGTGTGGGAAAGACGGCAGCAGATGAATGCGTCCCGGAGTATGTGATTCGCGGAATCAAGAAGTTTAAGAAAATATCGGCACGAGATGATCTGACAGAGCAGCTCGTGTGCAATATAACGGGAACGGCTCCGGAGAGAGTGCTTGACCCAACATTTCTAGCGGAATTTCCTCGTGCCGAATTGGCAGCGAAGAAAAAGCCATATATCCTTTTTTATTATTGTGAAAACCTGCCGCATAATATATTGAATCAGATTTTTTCTTATGCAAAAGAGCATGGTCTGGCAGTTTATGGTGCAGGGGAATGCGATAAAAGGTATTCGGAAATCACAGTGAACCTTATGCCGTTTGAGTGGGTGGAAATGTTCCGCAATGCAGAATTTGTTTTTACCGGAACTTTTCATGGGGCAGTTTTTTCCATTTTGAACCGTCGGCAGTTTAAGGTCTATTTGACGAATGAAAGCAGGATTAAAAAAGTTACGGCACTCTTGGAGGAACTTGGAATCCAAAACCGAAAAATGGATTCCAAGTTTGAATTTGATCTGGAAAGCATGAAGAACGAAATCAATTATGATGCTGTTTATCGAGTGATCAATGAGAAACGTCAAAGCAGCAAACAATATTTGAAGGATGCGATAGGAATGGCAAAACAATGAAAATCGGAATTTTAACACATCATTATGTAAAAAATTATGGCGCATTCCTTCAGATGAAGGGAATGTATGAAACGCTTCAAAGACTATATCCTGAAGCAGAAGTGACGGTCATCAATTATGTAAATCAAAAGCACTGGAGAAGAAATATCATCCATATTCTTCACTTTCGTCCGGGAGTTGATACGCTTTCTACCTATGTGGAAAAAATTCCGACAGTTAAGAACATTCACAAAATATGAACGCAGTATTCCGAGGACTCGCTCGGTAAAGACTGCCAAGGAGATAATCGATTTGAAATTGGATCTTATCGTTCTTGGCAGTGATGAAATTTGGAATCTGTGTGGATCTGGGTACCATCCTTTGAAATTTGGTACGGGACTTGAAAATCAGCGGACAATTGCTTATGCACCGAGTGTTGGCGCAGTAACCGAAGAAACCGCTGTGCCGGAGGATGTCCTTTCGGGCTTGAAACACCTTGACCGGATATCTGGTCGTGATGTGGAATCTTTAAAATTTGTTGAGAGAGCCTGCGGAAGAAAAGCTGAGAAAATGCTTGATCCGACTTTTCTCTATAATTTTGATACGGATATTGAAAGGGAAAATATCAAGCCGAAGCCGTACCGCTATATTCTGATTTATGACTGCAAATTAACAGAACCGATGGTGAAACAGCTGCAGGAATATGCAAAGAAGAATGATTTGAAAATCATTGGTGCGGGCGATTACAAGACATTCTACGATGAAGGATTTATTGACCTGACCCCATATGAGTGGGTCGATTTGTTTCGGAATGCAGAAAAAGTTATTACTGGAACATTTCATGGGACAGTTTTTTCTATTAAGTACAACAAATCGGTTTTGTGTTATCCAACAGAGAAAAACCGAATCAATAAGATTCGTTCGCTGTTATCCGATATGAAGATTGCCTCTCGACTTTTGGAGGTGGGATGCGAAGATGATTTTATCCCGCTGTTGGATACGCCAATGGATTATACGGAAACTCGAAACTATATTGCACAGAAGATTCAGGAAGCAGATGACTTCCTTACAGGAGATAAATCATGAGTTCGATCGTTTTATTTGACGATAAAAAAGATTGCTGCGGCTGCGGGGCGTGCATGAATGTTTGTCCCAAGAATGCGATCCGAATGGCGGAAGATGAAGTCGGTTTTGTTTATCCGGAAATCGATCAAAATTTGTGTGTTGGATGCGGTGCCTGCAAAAAGGCTTGCGGTTATCAAACGCAACCTCTGATGCAGAAGTCTGAAGCAGTCTATGCAGCTGCATCGAACAATGACAATTTTCTGCGAAAGTCTGCATCTGGTGGAGCATTTGCTGTCCTTGCAGAGAATGTGTTGAAAAAAGACGGTGTGGTATATGGTGCTGCACTTCCTCTGGAAAATGGAAAATTGGAGCCAAAGCATCTCCGCATTGATACAGTGGAAAGGCTGCCTGAACTGCAAGGATCGAAATATGTGCAAAGTGCGATTGGGGATACCTATGCACAGGCCCAAAAAGATCTGTTGGATGGAAAAAGAGTTCTTTTTTCTGGAACACCCTGTCAGATTGCAGGATTAAAGCAGTATCTGAAAAAAGATTATGAAAATCTGCTCACAGTGGACATTATTTGTCATGGAGTTCCGAGCAAACGATTTTTCCAGAGCTTTATGGAAGACTACGGGAAGAAACTGGGCGGAACAATCACCGAGTTTTATTTCCGGGACAAAAGCAAGGGGCAGGGCATGATTACCCGGAGTGTCTATAAAAATAAAAATGGCGAACGGCAAGAAAAAGTAATCACAGGAAATTTACTTTCCTACGTCAATTTATTTTTGGAGATCGTTCACATACCGCAAAAATTGCTATTCCTGCCCCTTTGCTTCAGAGAAGCGTGTTGGAGATTTGACTTTGGGTGATTTTTGGGGATTTCATGAAGAATACCCGTCTTATGATGAAAAGCAGGGACTTTCTAACGGGAAGGGCGTTTCCTGCATTTTAGTCAATACTAATCAAGGAAAAGTTGCATTGGAGCAGTGTGAAAGTCAGTTCGTCCTGATGACCTCAGACTTTGACAAAGTTGCACGGCATAACGACCAGCTACATTCGCCCAGCAAGTACAGCCCGAAACGTGAGCAGATTCTGGAATTGTACCAAAAAGAAGGCTATGAAGCGGTTGACCGCTATTTCCATAAAAACTATAAGAAGGATATCTTGAAATATACGGTTTCCGGAATGCTTCCAAAAGGGTTGAAGAGAAATATTAAGAAGATGGCTGGTAAAATTAAAACAAGTAAAAATATGGGATGGAAAGAATGTAATATGGAGAAATAAAGCAATGCTGTTTTTAGTATTTTTTTATAGTGGTTGCACTATTGGTTGCACTGAAAGGAAACAAAAAATTTATTTTGTTTTTCATGGTGTTTTATCCAGTATTGCCTGATTATTTTGCTATCGAATTGGGCGGCGGGCTTCCATTACTCAAGGCCAGCAGAATTTTGTTACTGATTCTGATGCTGTGTGTGTGATTTTCATAATGAAAAAAATACATCTGATCAGACAAACCATTGAAAGTTACAGGTTTATACTGGCCGTTGTTTATATATTTTGCGGCAAGAAATTTTAGCAAATGGATATTATGCACCGAGTTTATCTGCGGCAATCAATACTGAGTTTACAGTGATTGTGGAACAGCTATTGCTGATTGTTATGATTTGTCAAGTTGTTCGAAGCAGAGAAGATGTGCATTTGTGTGTAAAGACTATTGTGAATGCAAGTGGCGTAGTAGCAATTATAAGCATTATCAATGTGCTGATTGGGTCTAACTTGTTTTACAATTTGAATACAGTGTCCAGAAATGTACTGATGGTATCTACTGTAAGAATGGGTATTATTCGTGCAGAGGCAACTTTCGGACATCCGGTATATTATGCAATGTATTGCGCACTTATTATTCCGCTTGCATTGTATGTTTGGCAAAATGAAAAAACTGCGTGGAATAGCTGTGTTCTCGGTTTAAATGTTATTGCGGCGTTTTTGACTGAGTCACGAGGAACAATCGTTGTATTGCTGGCACTCTTTTTGATATATGTTATAATTGCGGATAAAAAAACGAGAAACAGAATTTTAACTGCGGTCTGTGCGATTGCATGTGTCGCTGTTGTGGTTTCTTTTGTTGTACCGACAGTTGCGCAGCAGTTTTCAAATATTATTAAATCTGTAATGATTGCATTTGGAGATAGCAGTGAGACAATTGAAAATTTTGGAGGAAATTCTTCGACGGGGCTTTCGTCAAGAATGATACAGTTATCGGGTATTTCTTGGATGCTGATACATAATGCAGTATTTGGACTGGGAGCAAGTTGCCATACAAGAGGAAAATTAAGTTATCGTATAAATGGAATATGGCAGGTAAGAGATACCATTGATAACGGTTATGTTGGATATTTTGTAGAGGAAGGTTTGTTAGGTGGAATTGCATGTTTTAGCTTATTCTACTCGCTTCTTAAATCTTCTTGGAAAAAAGGCAACATTCAAAAATTCAAGAAACATGAATAACAGCTTTTTTCTCTGCTTTGTGTCCTATGTGGCGGTAATGCTGTCTGTTGCTGATGTATCGCAGTTGCTTTGGGTAATTATTGCTTTATATATAACATATAATGCGAAAGCACAAGCAATTGCAAGCGAATAATTTGAGAGGTTTAGTATGTGTCGATGCTTAATATTATTATCTACATATAATGGCGAAAAATATTTACCAGAACTATTGGAAAGCGTACTAGCGCAGAAGGACATATATGTTGATATTCTTGCGCGTGACGATGGTTCTACAGATAAAACGGTTGAAATATTGAAAAAGTATGATAGGGTTAAAGTTTATGGAGGGAATAATTTAAAACCGGCGAAAAGTTTTCTGGACTTGATTTGGAAAGCGGATATAAATTACGATTATTATGCGCTGTGTGATCAGGATGATGTCTGGAAAGAAGAAAAAATCATTTCTGCTGTAAAATGTATTGAAAATATAGACAAGCCTGCTTTATACAGTAGTGCAGTTGAAGTGGTGGACAAAGACTTAACATTTATCCGGAAATCGTTTACAGATAATACATTTAAAAATCCATTGTATGATATTCTGACATATGGAACACCAGGATGTACATTTGTGTTTAATAAAGTACTGATGGAAAAGCTGAAACAATACAAACCTTCAGTAATTAGTATGCATGATAGCTGGATCAGCTTTGTGTGTCTTGCTGTGAATGGCATTTTTTTATTCAGATCAGAATGCCTATATCATGTATAGACAGCATGATGCAAATGTTTTGGGAGCACAAAGGCATTCTCTGAAAGATACACTGATGGGGATTGTTAAAAATAAAAATGTCCTTAGAAGTGATATGGCGAAGGAAATACTAAAAGGGTATTCCGAGATGATGCCAGAAAAACAAAAGAAGCTTTTATAGCTTTTGCAGAATACAAAGAAAATTTGAAATATAAATTGAAGATTTTGATGCTCCCATATAATAAAAAGAAAACAACCAAGAGAACATTTGAAAAAGTAAAACTTCGAGTCGTGTTTAATACGATATAAAGTGGAATTGAAGATTGAGAGCATTTGATCTTCATAAAAATGAAGGAAGAGAAAGTCTACAATGTCAACATCACTGAAAAAAGGACTGATGTACGTCTTTATAGCAAATTTCATAAATTTAGGATTTAATCTGATAACTAATTTTGTTCTCCCGAAAGAACTGAGTGTGGAAAGCTACGCTACAATAAAAACATTCCAGCTATATGTAAGTTATGCTGGTTTATTTCACTTTGGATTTGTTGATGGAATGTACCTAAAATATGGAGGAAAAAACATTAAAGAACTCCGGCGTGAAGATTTTAGGGACAAACCTTTCAACTTTAAGGTTGTTTGAAATTGTTGTTACGATTGTTTGTGCCATTATTGCGATAATTTCAAAGCAAGAAGTTTTGGTGTTTTTTTCGCTTTCAATTCTTCCGTTGAATTTAGCAAACTATTTCAAACAATTATATCAAGCAACGGGTGAGTTCTCACTTTACGGAAAAATCATGAATGCAAATACGATTTTGATTTTCTTTGCAAACATGATTTGGATTTTCTTAATAAAAACAGATAATGCTCTTTGCTTTCTGCTGAGTAATGTTGCGGTTTATTTTATTGTATGGATTGTATTGGAACTAAACTGTAGAAAACTTATTGGTAGCAAAAATGATGGAAATACATTTTCATTTGATGAGCTGATAAAAAATATAAAAGCGGGTATATTATTAACTGTTGGAAATCTGTCATCAGTTGTACTTACAAGTATGGATCGATGGTTTGTAAAAGCTCTTATGACTACGCTTGCATTTGCACAGTACTCATTTGCTGTTAGCATGGAGAACTTTATGAATGTCGCAGTCACACCTGTTACAACTACATTATATAATTACTTTTGTAAGGCAACAGATGAAGTTAAGGTAAGAAAAGCAAGAAATTATGTGATGATTTTTGCCGCATTGATTGTATCCTGTGCATTTCCTGCTAGATTTATTTTGGAAGTATATTTAACAAAATATATCGATTCTGCTAAGGTGATGTTTTTGCTTTTTGCGGCACAGATTTTTTATATTGTCATAAAAAGCATTTACGTCAATCTCTATAAGGCACAAAAAAAGCAGAGTATTTATTTTATAAAACTCACAGCGATTATTGTTGTGGGATTTGTGTTTAATGTAATATGCTATAACCTTTATAAGGTAAAGGAAAGTTTTGCAGTGGGTACATTGCTATCGGCTGTATGCTGGTACTTTTTATGTTTACCTGATTTTAAGTGGATAAAATATAACACCAAGGAAAAGCTGTATCCTTTTATTCAGACGTGCGCTTTTTTAGTATGTGGATTTTGTTTTAGTGCTATCCCTGGATTTTTCATTTATATTTTTGAAATAATGGTTGTGACATGGATTTCTTTTCCTAAGGAGACAAAGTTCATTATTAATGAGGCAAAAAGCAAGTTGGCTCACTTAAAGTAACATGATCAGAATAGCCTGAACATTATAAAAAGGTCGAAGTATTCCAGCTTCTGACTAAAATAGGATGCGTTGAGCTGTTGTCTGAAAGAAATCAAGGAGAAAAGTAAAAATGAGTCAGCTTTTAATTATTACCTAAAAAAATCCTTACTAATATTCTAGCAGCTCTATATAAACCTTTTGGCTTTTCATGCTTGCTTTCTTTTTTTGCTCTGTTTTTTTACCTTTATGCCTATTACCCGTCTGAAGCCGGAAAAGGTTGGAAAGCAGCAATCCATACATGGTTTACTGCATTCAAAGTATCCTCTTTTTTTAGAAAGTTATCTGCTTGTTTTTGTCACCTCGTGATCCTGTTCCGGACGCTATTGAATCGGGACTTGTGGATGAATCCTTTGTCCGATGTAATGGGCGGCTGGGGCATCTGGGAAACGGTGAACGGAGAAAGACAGCTGACGACCGAGTGCATCGAGAATGTGATCCTGATGATGCCGTTCACCGGGATGGTGATGTGGACGTTTGATGTTGAGAAGGGTGTAGTATGGAAAAGCACAAAGCTTGGCCTGATCTTCTCCGTGAGCATCGAGATGCTGCAGTTGCTGCTTCGACTGGGGACATTCCAAGTGTCAGACATCGTGTACAACACGCTTGGCGGTATGCTTGGTGGACTGTGTTACATAGTGGGAAAGAAAGTACACGAAAGGCTGTCAAAATAGAGAATAATATGATATACTGGGGCAAACAAGACTGACTGTGTCTCAGGTGGGGCCCTGACTCTGGGGCCACGGGAGACCGTGGCTCTTGCTGCTCTAATAATCACACACCTCTACGCGGTGAGCAGCAGGCAACGATCTTATGGTCGGCTGAGATGTGATGAAAAGAAAAACAAAAAATCAAAGGAGGTCTGACGATGACTCATCGAGTGACTTGTGATAGATGTGGTTCTATTTCGGAATATGACGATAAATCCATATGGGAAGGAAACCGCGAACATGAAGATATAGAGTGCCCTGTGTGTGGAAATATCATCGGTAGCGCATTTACAGACCTTACTCCGGTAGCCAGACTTATCAAGAAAGGCGAGAGAGATTGATTCGAATTCTAAGATGATTGGCTGACATTAAATTATAAGATTGGAAATAATGCGAAATGTCGTATCAAAATATTATGAATGCTCCATTATTTGATTTCGGAGATATTAAGAAAAGCGAAATCACAATTAAAAATACATGGAATGAATTTCAAGCCGCTTTGGCAAATAAGACATTTAAATATGATGAAGTTGAATCAGCAATGACGACTACATTTTTGAAAGTGTTTGATGATTTGTTTGCCAATTGTTGCGTGCGGTTGGAACGTTCACTGGATATTTTTCAAACTGATGGATATCTGGCTAGAGGTGCAAAATTAAAAGCTCTTGAGACGGTATCATATGATCGCTTCATGCCAAAAGCAGAATTTATAAATGAGGATAACAGGTTTAGCCCCGTTGGTGTTGAATGGTTGTATTTAGCATGGGCTAGTGACAAAAATTTGGCTGAGCAGTGTACGATAAAGGAATGTCGTGCATCGACAGGAAATCGCTTTGGTATTTGTTTATTTGAAATCAATTCGGCTAACAAGGATGAAAAAATAATTGATTTAACTTTGGCTGACGAGATGACGTATGAGGATATAAATACTCAGCTTGAAAATAGCGGAAAAGTTTATCTCTCGCGTCGCTATGAGCGAAGGATGAAGAAAGGACGAGTGGTTATTCCTACTGAAAATGAAATTAATGAAATGAAAGCGAAAATAAGCCTTTGGGCGTTGCATACGTATCTTAAGCTACTATCTGAGCAGATTTTTACTCCATTGGCTGATGCAGACGATAAAAGTTTGATGTATGCGCCTTTTCAGTGTATGGCTCAGTATTTTTTAAATAAGGGATACGTAGGAATTAAGTATAAAAGTACTGTTTGTACGGGGGCAAAGGATATTGTGCTTTTTGATAAAACAATGGCAACTCCGGTTGGACCGATTCAGGATTTCATAATTTGAAATATGAACGATAGCCGGGTAGTTATACTGCCCTCATCCCAACACACTGCTATACTTAAACTACTATAAAAGAAAAGAGGTTATCACCTATGCCAAGAACGAAAGGCAGCAAGAACCGTCCCAAAACCAATACCACCAAAGATTACGCATCCCAGATCGCAGAGAAGCAGGAATCTATCGTTTCCCTGACTGCAGAGATCGCATCCATCACCACAAACATTGATACTTTAAAAGCTGATCTGAAAGAGAAGAAGAATGCTCTGAAGAAGGCCGAAAAAGAAGTGGCAACGCTGGAATCGAAGAAGGCAAAGGCAGATGCTAAGGCCGCAGAAGAAGCAAAGAAGGCAGAAGCCGAGGCTGTGGTTAAGAAGCTGCTGGTCGGCGGCATGAGTGCTGATGAGATCCTTGAAAAGCTGAAATAAACAAGAACCCAAGAAAAAAAGAAATGCCGTGTGGACAAACTGAACTTCAGGAGTTCACGCGGTATATTTTGAAAGTTGCTATATAGTTTATAACGAAAATAAAAAGGAGCGTGAGAAAAATGAACTTATCAAAAATACATCACATTGCAATCATCGTATCTGACTACGAAGTAGCTAAGGATTTCTATGTGAACAAGCTGGGATTCTCTGTCATCAGGGAAAACTACCGCCCAGAGCGCAAGGACTGGAAACTGGATCTGCGTGTCAATGAACACACAGAGCTGGAGATTTTCGTTGAGAAAAATCCTCCGAAGCGTGTGAACCGCCCGGAAGCATGTGGTCTGAGACATCTTGCTTTTTGTGTAGAGAGCGTGGAGCAGACGGTGAAAGAGCTGGCGGAGGTAGGGATTGAATGTGAGCCGATACGAGTTGATGATTATACCGGCAAAAAGATGACTTTCTTCCATGATCCGGACGGACTGCCGCTGGAGCTGCACGAGTAATTATGGGAGAGAAAAGAGCATATAAACCCCGGAAGCCCGGCGGTGGCCGGAAGAAGCTGAAGCCAGAGTATGATGCCAGGAAGAATCTGAAAGAGCAGATGGAAAGAGCTGTGGCACTTTATGATTATGAGATGTCCTTGCAGGCCATCGGTGAAGAACTGGGATTAAATCCAATAAAGGTACGGAAGCTGCTCATTACGGCTGGTGTGTATGAATCGGATGTGGCCGAGAAGGTACAGGATACATTTGAGGAGTGCCGAGAAACACAAGACTACAAAACCTCCATACTCTCAACCGCAAATACTCTTCAACTTTCCAAAGCCTCCGTCACCTCGTACCTGCCTTATAAGAAAGGCGTGTATTATCCAGGTACAGAGAAAGAAAAGATTAGTGTTGGAGCAGAGCGGCAGCGGAGATACAGAGCGATGAAGCGGTGGAAGACTGATCCTACAGAAGAAAACTTCTGGGGAGTGGTTCTGGCCTATGCTGGTGTGAAATTCAAAACTTACTCCGGGTTGCCATTTACTTACGAAATTAAAAAAGGCAGAAATGGCGAGTACACGAAGGAGCTGTGGATTGACAGACGGGAGAAGAGTAAAAGTTTGGCATGGAGTTCGGTGCTGCTGGCACTACAGAATATTAAAAAGGTGGGAGAAGTGGTAGACCGCCCGAAAGCTCTGGGCGATATCCGGGGAGTGACTTACATTTATGGCATGTTCTATCGGTTCGGATTGATCGATGTGCCGGATGAAGTGAAGGAGAAGATGAAGAGATCGTTCAGTGAATCGTCCTGACACGGATGTGTCAAGGTTGCCCGTGTAGGAACATCAATAACGGTTACACAACGTTAAAATAGCAATATGTCCACGATGAACAGGTACACCCACCTGCTTATCGTGGGTATTTTGTTTTATACTGTGTCTTTATGGAATAACGGTAAGGTTCGATTTTGAACTTTGCCGTTTTTCTTTTTATTTAAAATTATAAACTTTTTTCAGAACTGTATTCCAAAACAGCTCTGCGGATTCCTATTAGTATAGGGGCTTTCAAAATCTTTTGTGAAAAGGCTTTCCTCTAGTTTTATGAGTGAAAAAACAAACAAAATTTATGTTCTGAAATTAGGTAGTTCAACAAAATTTGAAAAACTGGTTGCCAAAAATCCATTTTAGATTGTTATAGGTAGAGGGGTACGTTGGAAAAATGAATTTTCTTTGAATTTTCATAAGGCCCGGTTTAAAAACAGCCCTTTGAGTTTGTATAGGGTGTAAGGACTATTTTTCCAGGCTGACCGCTTCTCTGTGGTTTCACTTGTGAAAGCCCCTGATTCCTTACAAAGCTACATCGTACCTTGAAAATTTCATGAGCCACCCCAGCTGGATACCTCTGGTGTAGAATGTGCATTCTGCGCGTCTTACCGGAAAATACGCCGGAGAAAATCGGGCAGGAACGGGCCGGGACAGAGTGGACGGTAGTTAAGAGCAAGATTCGCCTTTGTATACGAAACCGCTCCTGTGGGCGGTTTCCCCACGGCGGCATCTTGATGGGGATTGTGCTCCCCATACCCTCACATCGAGCAAAATCACATGATTTTGCCCATTGGTGGCCTGCTACAGCAGGTCACAGCCGGAGTGTAGATGCACTGCCGGGAAAATCAAACCATTGATTTTGGAAAGGAGACCCCATGCCACGAACAAAGAGAAAAGTGAAATCTATCGTAAAGACAAAAGTAATCTCCGCACGAGTTACAGAAACGGTACATGAACTTTTACACCGGCAGGCAGAAGATGCCGGGATGACCCTCTCTCAATTTGCAGCGCAGATGCTGATGAAAGGCCGCGTGAATACCTCGTATGTGTTCTATGTTCACCCGGACGAGATTGAAGCAATCACACGGGAGTTTGCCGCCATCGGAAACAACCTGAACCAGATCGCGGCTTTCTTCAACAGCGGCGGTATCCAGTCCCGTGCGATGCACGAAAACATCAACCATGCGATTGCCTGCATTTTTGAAATGCGGGAGCAGGTCGCAGAAATGGCAGGAAAGAACTATGGCAATCTTAAAGCACATCGCAAGTAAGAGTTCCAACTATGGTGCTGCACTGGAGTATCTGATTTTCAAGCATGATGAGCTTCGGAAAACTCCGATCCTTGACCAGAACGGAAATCGCATCATGCGGGATGAGTTTTATCTGGACGGTCTGAACTGTGAACCCTATTCTTTTGATGCGGCCTGCCAGCAGTTGAACCGCGAGTACCAGAAAAACAAAAACAAGAATGAAATCAAAAGCCACCATTACATCATCAGCTTTGATCCACGGGACAGCACAGAAAATTGTTTGACGGGGAAACGGGCACAGGAGCTTGGGCTGGAATACGCAAAAGCAAATTTTCCGGGGCATCAGGCATTGGTCTGTACGCACATGGACGGTCACAATGGCAGCGGCAACATTCATGTACATATCGTAATCAACAGCTTGCGAAAATTGGATGTGCCCCAGCAGCCCTTCATGGAGCGACCCATCGACTGCAAGGCAGGGTACAAGCACCATGTGACGAACGAGTACCTGAAACACCTGCAGAAATCCCTCATGGATTTGTGCCGCCGCGAATTTCTGCATCAGGTCGATTTACTGTCACCATCCAGAACGGGTGTGACCGAAGCGGAGTATTGGGCACAGCGGCGGCTGGATGAGAAAAAGCAGGAAATCGAAGAGAAAGGATTTACGCCAAACCCGACAAAGTTTCAAACGCAGAAACAGCTTATCCGGGATGCCGTTGCCGCTGCTTGTGAGAAAGCAATCTCGTATGAAGATTTTCAAGACATCCTGCAGGATGAATATGACGTTTTCGTCAAAACACAACGTGGACGTTACAGCTATCTGCCGCCGGAACGGAACAAGTTTATATCGGAGCGTTCCTTGGGGGACAGTTGCAAAAGAGAATATCTGGAAGGATTCTTCATTCAGAACGCAGAGAGAAATCTACGGTACAAGGAAGACCCCATACTGATCTTTACGACCAGAACCAGACTGCGGCTCGTTGTGGA
>ENA-OQBL01000521-OQBL01000521.1-human-gut-metagenome-genome-assembly--contig:-NODE-521-length-20039-cov-3.420500_pt1 | contig 20039 bp, 19 predicted proteins | sample MGYA00242747_ERZ504553 | MGnify/ENA primary metagenome ERZ504553 (study PRJEB26092, sample SAMD00036240) | human gut metagenome | host: Homo sapiens | study: EMG produced TPA metagenomics assembly of...
GGGAGAGCATCCGGTATTGATTATCAGCTCCTATAATCCGGATGCCGGTCGGACTTCCAGCAATATCTCTGACTTTATGGAGGAATTCCAACGTTTAGGAGGGACAAATACCGTTGCATTGGAAAACATGAATTGCAAAAGTTTTTCCGAAGCTCCTTTTTGGGAAAAGAGAATGGCAGGGCTATTATCCAAATACCAGAATGATAAAAGTCCGGCATTGATTGTTCTTATTGGGCAGGAAGCTTGGGCTGCCTACCTTTCTTTGGAAGACTCTGTACGCGGCAATACTCCAGTAGTGAGTGCGCTATCCAGCCGGAACGCCATATTGTTGCCGGGAGATACCATCGATTTGAAAACTTGGATGCCTGAATCCGTAGATTTTTTCACGGATTTTCCGGATTCGCCTATCAAGGCCGGTTTCGTTTATGAGTATGATGTGGAGGCGAATATTAACATGGTAAAGCAGATGTATCCTGACACCGAGAATATCGCTTTTATATCAGACAACAGTTATGGTGGTGTTGCTATGCAAGCCTATGTAGTGAAGGAAATGAAGAAATTTCCCGAATTGGATCTGATACTGCTTGACGGACGTGTCAATACAATATATACTATTTGTGATAGGTTACATGAACTGCCGGAACATACGGCAGTATTAATGGGGACGTGGCGCGTGGATATGAATGATGGTTATTTTATGCGTAATGCTACTTATGCCATGATGGAAGCTGCTCCAGCCTTGCCCACATTCTCTTTGAGTTCTGCAGGTTTGGGATACTGGGCTGTGGCAGGCATCGTTCCTGCCTACCGTGCTTTGGGCAAGGAGATGGCAAGGCAATCTTATCGTCTGCTGACTGACCCGCAGGATGGGAATACTCATATGGAAGTCATTCCGAATGAGACCATACTGGACGGCAAGCTCGTGAAGGAAAAGGAACTGAATATTGCCAACCTTCCGGAACCGGTAAAGATGCTGAATGTAACCCCTTCTTTCTATGAACAGTACAAGTATCATATCTGGTCTGTCTGTGCTGTGCTATTGGTGCTGTTGGGCGGTTTGTTCGTTTCCCTTTATTTTTATTATCATACAAAGAAGTTGAAGGATGAACTGGAGGTATCCGAAGGTGCTTTGCGAGAGGCAAAGGACCGTGCTGAAGAATCCAGCCGCCTGAAGAGTGCTTTCCTTGCCAATATGAGCCACGAAATCCGTACGCCATTGAATGCGATTGTGGGCTTCTCGGACGTGCTGTCTGCCGGAGGAGCCTCGGAAGAAGAACAGCGTGGCTATTTTGAAATTATCAGGACCAACTCTGATTTGCTGCTTCGGCTGATTAATGACATATTGGATGTGTCCCGTTTGGAGGCCGACCGCGTCATCCTTTCTTTGGAGAGCTGCAATGTAGTGCAGATATGCCAGCAGGTAGTAGCTTCCGTGGCCCAGGCACGTAGGTCGACCAATCAATTCCTATTTGAGTGTGAACGTGAGGTGGTGGAGATGCGGACGGACGTGCAGCGTTTACAGCAGGTTGTGATAAATCTGCTTTCCAATGCGGACAAGTTTACAAAGGAAGGTACGATAACCTTGAAGCTGGAACTGGATACAGCAGGGAATGTAGCAGTATTTTCGGTGACTGACACCGGTTGCGGCATTCCTTTGGACAAACAGAAACGGGTGTTCGAACGTTTCGAGAAGCTGAACGAATATGTGCAGGGAACCGGCTTGGGCTTGTCCATCTGTAAGCTGACCGTTGAGAAGTGGGGCGGTGAAATTTGGATAGATCCTGCCTATACGGATGGAGCGCGGTTTGTATTTACCCATCCCATGAATTTATAAGGACTGACAAGAAATAAGGAAATATAATGAAAAGATTTAGTTGTTTTTTTATCTGGATTTTTGTCCTGACAAGCATACTGCCTGCGCAGGAAAGAGAGGTGAAACTGAAAGTCGTACAGACCAGTGATATACACGGAAACTACTATCCCTACGACTTTATACGCCGCCGGGAGGCAACCGGCAGTCTGGCACGCGTGCATGCTTTGGTGCAAAAAGAGCGTGAGACTTATGGCGAAAACCTGATTCTCTTGGACAATGGCGACATTCTGCAGGGACAGCCCACTGCCTACTACTATAATTACATAGATACTGTTGCTCCCCATCTGACTGCAGAGATGATGAATTTCATGGGGTATGATGCCGGTAATATGGGTAACCATGATGTAGAGACCGGTCGTGCCGTTTTCGACCGTTGGGCAGGTGATTGCCGTTTTCCGATATTGGGTGCCAATATTGTGGATATTGCTACCGGAGAAACCCATTTCAAACCCTATGAGGTGCTGGAACGTGACGGAGTGAAAATTGTGGTTCTCGGTATGATAACTCCTGCCATTCCCGTATGGCTTTCAGAGAATCTGTGGAAAGGGTTGCGTTTCGACGATATGGAGGAGACTGCCCGCAAATGGATGAAGATTATCCGTGAGCAGGAAAAGCCGGATTTGGTTATCGGTATGTTCCATGCCGGTCAGGATGCCCAGCTGATGGGAGGCAAGTATCGCGAAAACGCTTCGGTGGAAGTGGCATGCAATGTGCCGGGATTCGATATTGTCCTGATGGGCCATGACCATGCTCGCGAATGCAAGAGGGTGTGCAACATAGTTGGTGACTCGGTACTGGTGATGGACCCTGCCAGCAACGGTGTCGTTGTAAGTAATGTGGATATAACCTTGAAATTGCGTGACGGCAAGGTTGTTGGCAAGAAGATAGACGGCATACTGTCCGATACGAAAGACTACGGTGTCAGCGAAGAGTTCATGCAGCGCTTTGCCCCCAGAATATGCAGCTGTGCAGAATTTTGTTTCCAAGAAAATAGGTTCTTTTACCGAGGCCATCTCCACACGTCCTGCCTATTTTCGGTTCTTCCGCTTTTATAGACCTTATTCATGAGTTGCAGTTGGCAATCAGCGGAGCGGATATTTCTTTTGCGGCTCCTTTGTCCTATGATACGGAAATCCGTAAAGGAGACATTTTTGTGAACGATATGTTCAATCTGTATAAGTATGAAAATATGCTTTACACCATGCGTCTGACGGGAAAGGAGATACGCGATGCCTTGGAGATGTCGTATGATTTGTGGACCAATCGGATGAAGTCTCCGGACGACCATATCCTTCTCTTCCGTGAGAAGCGCCGCGAAGGTGCTACGGATAGGGCCTCATTCAAGAATTTCAGCTTCAACTTCGATTCTGCGGCGGGTATTATCTACACGGTGGATGTGACCAAGCCGGATGGCGAGAAGGTAGCCATTCTCAGTATGGCAGACGGTACTCCGTTCGATATGGATAAAATGTATAAGGTAGCGGTGAATTCTTATCGCGGAAACGGTGGCGGCGAATTGCTGACAAAGGGGGCCGGCATCTCGCAGGATGAATTGAAGGAGCGCATCATCCACTCTACGGATAAGGACTTACGCTATTATCTGATGCAGTACATTGAGCAGAAGAAGGTGATTGAACCGCGTGCGCTGAATCAGTGGAAGTTTATTCCCGAAGAGTGGGCGGCTCCGGCTTCCAAGCGTGATTATGAGTTCTTGTTTGGCAAAGTTAAAGAATAATTCACTATCTTTGCGGCTCAAAATCTATAGTATAAGTTTTTGGACGTGAAGCAGAAGAAAAAAATTATAGGTGCATTGAGCTTGCTGGTACTGTTTATCATGTACCAGGCAAGTATCACTGCGTTCACTCACGTCCATTATGTGAATGGGGTGATGATAACGCACTCGCACCCTTTTCATGGCACACACTCTCACTCTCAGACTTCCCTTCTGGTTATCGGGCATCTGTCGGTATTCCACTCTTCCGGGGTGGATGTGTATGAGGTTCAGCACCCGATGCGTCCTTTGCTGTCCATGCTCAGAGCCAAACCGGCAACGCCTACTGTAAAGGGGGAAGTTATACGTACTCTTTCCCTTCGCGCTCCTCCCGCTCTTTTTTCATAGTCATTAGGTTTAAAAACGCCTGGATTTTTTGCATGTAGATACCAGGTGTTTTAGTCTCGAATGTCCGGTATTTCAGTGAAAGAAGTGCGGTATGTCGGATTATTATCTTTTTTCAGACTTGAATTATTTTTTTATTTAGAGCGCTAATTTGATGAAACAATACATTTTGGCGTTGGTACTTGCAGTGGTAAGTGCCAGCGTAGCTTTTGCCGTAAATCCTATAAAGGAAGGCAATATGATTTCCGGCCATGTGATAGTGAAAGGTACGGAGGAAAATATACCGTATGCCACGGTTTTGATTATCGGCAGCGGTCAGGGAACGGTTTCCAATGAAGAAGGACAATTTGAGTTCCGCAAGCTTCCGGCGGGAAAATACAAGCTCCGTGTGTCTGCCGTGGGCTATAAGACCCAAGAGAAGGAAGTGACGGTGAGCAAGGACTTTACTGCCGTCATACATTTCCCGATGGAAGAGGAGAGTTTTATGACCGATGAAGTGGTGGTATCTGCCAACCGCAACGAGGTAAGCCGCAAGGCAGCTCCGGTAGTCGTGAATGTGATGAGTACCAAATTGTTCGAGATGGTCAACTCCACCGACCTTGCCAAGACACTGAACTACCAGTCGGGCTTGCGTGTGGAGAACAACTGCCAGAACTGTGGTTTCCCCCAGGTGCGCATCAATGGCTTGGAAGGTCCGTATTCGCAGATATTGATAAACAGCCGTCCCATCATCAGTGCATTGAGCGGTGTGTACGGATTGGAGCAAATCCCCGTGAACATGATTGAACGGGTAGAAGTGGTGCGTGGCGGAGGCTCTGCCTTGTTTGGAGCTAATGCTGTGGGAGGCACCATCAACATCATAACCAAAGATCCCATCAACAATTCCTTCCAGGTATCGAGTATGTTCTCCAATATGGACGGCAAGTCCTGGGAGCAATATATGGGTGGCAATGTATCGCTGGTTGCCAAAGATAACTCCTACGGCATTGCCCTTTATGAGAGTTACCGCAACCGTAACCCCTACGACCGCGATGGCGATGGCTTTTCCGAGCTGGGCAAGCTGAACATGAATACCTTCGGTTTCCGTGCCTATTACCGTCCTACGCATTTCAGCCGCATCAATCTGGAATACCATACTACTAACGAACTTCGTCGCGGAGGTAATAAATTTGATTTGCAGCCGCATGAGACGGACATTACCGAGCAGACCAAGCATATCATCAATAGCGGAGGCGTGAGCTACGATTTATTCTGGAAAGAGTACAAGCATAAGATTTCAGCTTACACCTCCATCCAGCACACCGATCGCAACAGTTACTATGGTGCCCAAAAGGACATGAATGCCTACGGCAAGACGAAAGACTTGACTTGGGTTGCCGGTGGCATGTATGTAGGCAATATGGACAACTGTTTCTTTGCTCCCGCTACCTTCACCGGCGGACTGGAATATCAGAACAACTCCCTGCATGACATTATGACCGGCTATCATCGTGACATGGAGCAGGATGTCCGCATTGCCAGTGCTTTCGTGCAGAATGAGTGGAAAATGAATGTACTGACCATGTTGGTCGGCGCCCGTCTGGACAAGCACAACCTGATTGACAAGCTTATTTTCAGTCCTCGCGTCAACCTGCTCTACAAGCCGACAGATGATTTTCAGGCACGCTTGACTTATTCTACCGGTTTCCGTGCTCCGCAGGCATACGATGAGGACTTGCACGTAACGGCAGTAGGCGGTAAGGGTGTCCAAATCAAACTGTCCGACAATCTGCGTGAAGAGCGTTCCAACAGTTACAGCGGTTCGGTAGACTGGACTGCCCATTTGGGGCACTGGCAGGCAAACATTCTGGTGGAAGGTTTCTATACAGACCTGCGCCATGTCTTTGTGCTCGAAGATATCGGCAAGAACGAAGTAGGGGATGTTATTAAGGAGCGCCGCAACGGAAACGGTGCACGTGTATATGGTGCCAATCTGGATGCGAGGATTGCCCATGGTAAGGAGGCGCAGTTCCAACTCGGATTTACGGCACAGCGCAGCCGCTATACCCATGAGGAAGCTTGGACAAAGGTGGACGGAAAAGACCTTACCACTAAGCGCATGCCCCGTACACCGGATTATTACGGGTACTTCACTTTCTCTTCCGCACCGGTAAAGAATTTTGATTTCTCTCTTTCCGGCACTTATACGGGAAAGATGATTGTTCCGCACTACGCACCGGAAGATGCTCCCGAGGGTGCCTTCTGTAATATCACTTCAGACCGCATGGAGCATACTCCCCAATTTCTGGATCTGAATGTGAAGTTGAACTATACGTTTGTGCTTCACGACCATATCAAGCTTCAGTTGAATACGGGTGTACAGAATATCTTTAACTGTTTCCAGAAAGACCTGGATAAAGGGGAATTCCGCGATGCGGGTTATTTCTACGGACCGACGCAGCCGAGAACCTTTTTTATCGGTTTCAAGATAATGAACTAAAAGTTTCCATTTAAGAATTTTAGAGCTAAATTCCGCAAAATAGTCCTACATTTGTCGCCAAAGCACAAAAAACATGGATACTAAGAGAATACGGAATGTAGACATTTCCCAGATACATCATTTGCCGATGATTGATTTCATCGGCAATGATTTTGCTATTTTTAATGACATCAAGGATATGCCTTTGAGCTCTTATCCCACCCGTTTGAATGCTGCTTGCCTGACTGTCTGTTTGAAAGGGTGGTGCAAACTGGAACTCAACCTGCAGCAATGTGAAATGCGGGAAGGTATGTTGGGCATTATTCTTCCCGACCAGATTGTTCTGCAACGGGAACGCTCCGAAGATTTTTCCGGACTTTTCATTGCTGTTTCAAAGGACTTTATGGATATGGTGATACCTACCATGCAGCAGCTTTTCCCTATGTTCTTTATGATTAAGGAACGGCCTTTTGTCCACATCACTCCGGAGGAATCCCAATCATTTCAGGAGTATCACTCTTTTCTTTGGAGCAAGGTGAAGCTGAAAGACAACCCTTTTCGTAAGGAAATCACTCAGGGGCTGCTGTTGGCCCTTTTTTATGAGATATATAACATTTATCAAGGACATGTCGTTCAGGAACGCATTCCCAAAAGCAGGAAGGAAGACTTGTTCGAGCGCTTTATCCGTGCCGTTTCAGAGTCCTATAAAGAAGAGCGAAGTGTGTCCTATTATGCCGATAAGATGTTTCTCACCGCCAAGCACCTCTCCACCGTAGTGAAAGAAATCAGCGGAAAGACGGCAGGCGAATGGATTGACAGTCTCGTAGTTTTGGAAGCCAAAGCCTTGTTGAAGTCTTCCGAAATGAGCATTCAGGAAATTGCGGACGAGCTGCATTTTGCCAACCAGTCCTTCTTTGGTAAGTATTTCAAGCATCACACTGGCATGTCACCTAAAGAATATCGCCGGCAATAGGTTCAATGTGACGGAATAATGTTTATTTTTGCGGTAAAGATTTACCCCCAAAATAAACTATCATGGAAAAAAGAGAAATTGACCTTACTGTTTCCTGCTATGGAAAGGTGAAAGGAGTGAAGTATGACGTTGTCATCTTGCCGTGGGGAGCTACGGAGCCCCATAATCTGCATCTGCCTTATCTCACTGATTGTATTTTGCCGCATGACATTGCTGTAGACGCGGCTGCGCTGGCTTTGCAGAATTCCGGTGTACGCTGCATGGTGATGCCTCCCGTACCTTTCGGTGCACACAATCCGGGGCAGCGCGAACTTCCGTTCTGCATTCATACGCGCTACTCCACCCAGCAGGCCATTTTTGGAAGACATAGTTGCCTCCCTCTATGCACAAGGCATGCGCAAGCTGATTATTCTCAGCGGTCATGGCGGCAACAACTTCAAGGGAATGATTCGTGACCTGGCGTTTGGTATATCCCGATTTTCTGATTATCGCTGCCGACTGGTTCAGCATCGTCTCTCCCAAAGACTACTTTGAGGCTGCTGTCGACGACCATGCCGGCGAGTCTGAGACTTCCGTCATGATGCATTACCATCCCGAGCTGGTGAATCTGGCTGAGGCCGGTGACGGAGAATCCCACCCGTTTGCCATTCCTTCCTTGAATGAAAAGGTTGGCTGGGCTCCCCGCCATTGGGATAAGGCTACAGTCGACAGCGGGGTAGGGAACCCCAAAAAAGCTTCTGCCGAGAAAGGAGAACGTTATATGAAGCCGGTGGTGGAGAAGTTGGCGAAGCTCTTTAAGGAAGTCGGTCAGGGAAGTTTGTATTGATATACTTGGCTTCCGGCTATATATAAAAATAGGCAATAACCGTTGTGGATATTGCCTATTTTTAAGTGCACCCTAAAACTAATCTCTTTACTCTTACAAAAACTAATCTTTCTCTATTTCGAGTACAAAATTAGAAGGCTTTTTACGGGTTATGAATTGAACATAAGTCGAAAAAATCTCCTTTGGATATTAGTTTTTTTCAAACGTGCCCAAAAGCCTTTCTTTTTCTGCCGGACCGGTTCACTGTTTTCGCGAAACAGTTCTTCGTAGGTCAGTCGGTCATGTATCATGCGGTAAATGCTTCCCCAGTCAGGCAGTCCGCCCAGGTTGCGGTCATCGATAAAGAGATCGGCTTTTACTTTGCGTGAAAAACCGGTGTGTGCGATGTCTTCTTCCGGATAGTCCCGGTTGACGGCATAGAATTCCACACCCCGTTCCCTGCACCATTCCACAGCTTCCTCCAGGAGCTTCCCTTCACGTACCGACCATAAAATCAGCCGGTGACGCTCGTTTATCAGCATCTTCAGCGTAGCGGTGGCAAAGGGAATTTCTTCTCCTATCCGGGGGTAGCGGTGTTCTACAATGGTACCGTCAAAATCAACGGCTATGGTCATAAATGAATAGCTTTTATTGGTTTCAGACTGTGGAGAAAATTATCCTTGACCGCCTGTGGCGCCGCCCTTCGCCGAGCAACCGGTCTTCGTATTGCTTGATGAGGTTGGGGGTAAGCTCTTCAAAGGTGATGGAACGGTTGCCGGTGAAGCGGAGAAAACTGTTCAGTGTACTGGTGTATATGCCGGAGGTGCTATAGCGTCCGGTTTGCCTTATGCTTCGTATCAGTGAACTTGTAAATGTATATATAGAAGTCATAATCTGAATTTTAAGTTTTAGAATTGCATATAAACGCTTCCGGGACTGAAAAGATTTCGTCCCGGTGGAACTTTTCTTCAGGAAGAAAAGAGGGGTTTTCGTATAAAACTCAGATATGTGGCCTTCGGGCAGACAGGAGGAGGGTTACAGTATGCCCGAACGTACCCGGCTCAGTGTTTCGGGGGTCATCAGCAGATAGGACGCAATATGCGACAAAGGAGCCCGCTTGATGACCTCGGGCTGTTGTTCCATGAGTTGGGTGTAGCGTTCGCGTGCAGTCTCAAATCGCCAGGAATCAGCCTTTATTTGTGAGACAATCAGGGAATATTCCAGAATCTTTCGGTAGAACATATTTATTTCCCATGAAATTTCGGTGAGCGTCAACAGCTTGTTGTACGGCAACAGATATACGACGCTCGGCTCAAGCGCCTCAATCATGAGATGGGTGGGTTCCTGCTTCAGAGTACTTTCGATGCAGATGATGATGCAGCCTTCATAGGAAAAGTGCTCGGTGACGTCTTTGCCATTCTTATAATAGAATTGGCGCAGCATACCTTTTCCTACAAGTACGATATTATGGCTTACCTGCCCTTCATTGAGTAACAATGCGCCTTTCTCGACTTCCTTGCGGATGAGGATTTTCTCTATCAGCTTTCTTCCTTCGGGAGCCATACTCGGATAACGGGAATTGACAGTGGCGTCTACGGTTTCTTTCAATAATGCATCCATAAGACCATGATTTATTTGTTCGGTAAGCAAGACCGGTAAAGTTCGGTCCGCTTCTGCTTTCGGGGAGCAAAGATAGGACTTTTGGAATTAAAAACAATTTCGGATGAAGCTTTTGTTTACCCATTTCATGCCATACCAACGGCGGACGAAAATGAATCCACGGATATTCTCGTCCAATAGGAAGGCTACCCACATGCCGCAGATGCCCCATCCGAGGGGGATTCCGAAAAGGTAGCCCGCTCCTACAGCCACGCTCCACTGCACTACCAGGCCTACATAGAAAGGATAGTTGACGTCGCCTGCCGCACGAAGGGCGTTGGTGGCGAAAATGTTGATGGGGCGTCCAATTTCGAGGAGGATATCTATAATAAGGATGGTGGCCCCCATGCGTATGATGTCGGGATTGGAAGTGAGCCAGCCAAAGATGGCATGTCCCGAAAGGGCGAGGATGCAGGACAGCATGACGGTTATCATGACGGATTTCTTCATGACGTATTTCCCCATAAGGAAGGCTGCGTGAGGTTTCTTCTCGCCTATCAGATGCCCGATACAGATGGCGCCGCCCTGGGCCATGGAGATGCTGAACAGATAAGCGAACATGATGATGTTGACACAATAGGTACGGGTGGCGAGCGCTTCTACTCCCAGCATGTTGATGAAGTAGGTGATGACGACTTGCGACGAGCTGTACGACAATTGTTCGCCGGCGGAGGGCAGGCCTACCTTCATCAGATTCTTTAGTTCTATCCATGGGAAAGGGCGGAAGTATGCCACTGGGAAACGGTGGATGTGCTTGCGGAACAGTATGACGAACAGGATAATCATGGAGACGCCCCGGCTGAAGGCTGTAGAGATGGCAGCGCCTTCTACGCCCAGTTCCGGAAAGCCGAAGCGGCCGAAGATGAGGGAGTAGTTGCCGATGATGTTGAGGATGTTGACCACAACGGTGACCATCATCGGGTAGATGGCTTTGTTGGCGCTGCGCAGGGAGGCGGAGAGAGTGAGGGATAATGCCTGGAAGAAGGCGAAAGCGCCTACGATACGCATATAGTCCGTGCCGTCCTGCATCAATTCGGCGGTGAGGCCCATCAGCCGGAGGATGGGACGGGCGCAGGAGAACAGTACCAGGCTGACCGTGATACCTACCGCCAGGTTGACGAGGATGGATACGCCGACCACTTGCACTACTTTCTTGTGTAGTTTCGCACCGAGATACTGGGAACACAGAACGGACGTTCCGAGATTGATGACTTCGAAAACGAGGAAAGTGAGCATGATAATCTGGTTGACTACCCCTACGGCGGCAACACTGTTGTCCGAGTGGCGGCTCAGCATGATGGTGTCCACCGCACCGAGCATCATGATGAGAAGTGTCTCTATAAAGATGGGGGCGGCCAGCTTGGCAAGCCGCTTTTTCAGGCTTTCTTGTTGTATCATTGTCCGTGTATGTGCACTATACTTTAAAAATCGCGCAAAGATAAGGAAAGGTTGAAAAGGACGGTTTGATATGTATCAAAGTTTTTTTTCTTGTTTTAGGGTTTGAGTGTTAACGTGTTATCTCAAATTGCATGAAAACGGTGAAAAAAATATGTAGGAAAGATTTGCACAGTCCAAAAGTTTGCCCTACATTTGCACCGCATTTGAAAAGAATGCTGGTTATAAAAAGGAAGTTTGGGTGAGTGGCTGAAACCACCAGTTTGCTAAACTGACGTACGGGTAACCGTACCGGGGGTTCGAATCCCCCAGCTTCCGCCAGATGCACTCTTAGCTCAGTTGGTAGAGCAACTGACTCTTAATCAGTGGGTCCAGGGTTCGAATCCCTGAGGGTGTACAAGACAAATGCGAGGGTGGGTTCATCTAACGGTTAGGATACATGCCTCTCACGCATGGTATACGAGTTCGATTCTCGTACCCACTACAAAACAAGAAAGCGGTTGACTGATGAAACGGTTGACCGCCTTTTTGATTTTTTATTTTTTCTGTTGTAATCCGAAAATAGTTTCTATATTTGCACCCGCTATGGCGAAATGTATATTCTATATCTTGTTAGGGTTGTTCCTCATATCGAAGTTCACTTCCGTTTCTGATGATATGGAGGGATGTAAGACACTCCCTACCGCGGATGTGCATTATTTCTCCGGAACCCGGTACAACTTGTCGGGGGCAGATGGCAGACAATGCCAGGGAAAAGGGGAGGACGCGAATTACAATTGCCTGGCAGATGCCGGTTGCATAGGAAATACCTTCTCATTGCGGCATGTCTCTTGCTCGAAATTATTGAGGCTTAATCCTGACTTCATTGCTGTCAAGGTCGCGAGAACCCTGAAAACTCTGCTTCCGGAAGAAAAGACAACTTCTTTCCCTTTTACTTTCCATCCTCATAAGATTTCATATAGATATTATGTATATACGCTGAGGCGTATTCTTATTTAGTGCTTTTCCCCCTCTCTTTCGGGAGCCGGAGAGATTTCCCGTCTCCCCATGCCGAGTTTTTCTCTAATTTTTAAGTACTGATAATCAATATATAATGGAATTTCTATTGGATTTTATTCTCCATATTGATCAGTATATGATTGATATAGTGCAGGAATATCATATGTGGGCGTATGTCATATTGTTTCTGCTGATTGTGGTCATTATTATGATTTCCATACTGCCGGCCGTGGTAGAAGTGCTGCGTGCAAGACTGAAACAATGAAAACAAAAATAAATTAATATACTTAGTACATTTTTATCCGTTATGAAGAATTCGTTTTTTAGCCGGTTCACACCGAAAGAACCGAAATTCTTTCCTTTGCTGAAGCAATTGTCTGAGATTTTATTGTCCTCGTCGGCTCTGTTGATAGAAATATTGGGCCATGACTCGCCTGAGAAGAGGGCGGAAGATTATAAACGAATCAAAGATTTGGAGCGCGAGGGCGATAAGCTGACCAATCTGATTCTGGATGAACTGGGCACTACTTTCATTACTCCTTTTGACCGGGAGGATATCCACGACCTGGCTTCGGGCATGGATGATGTGATTGATGGAATAAACAGCTGTGCCAAGCGTATCACTATCTATAATCCGCATCCTATTTCGGACAAGGGGAAAGAGCTGGGACATATGGTCCAACAGGAAGCGGCCCTCATTGACCAGGCCATGGATGAACTGGAAGCATTCCGCAAGAGTCCGGATAAGCTGCGCGCATACTGCAACCAAATGCATGACATAGAAAACCGGGCGGATGATGTCTATGAATTCTTCATCACCAGGCTTTTTGAAGAAGAGAAGGACTGCATTGAACTCATCAAAATCAAGGAGATTATGTATGAGCTGGAGAAAACGACGGATGCAGCCGAACACGTGGGCAAGATTTTGAGGAGCCTGATTGTGAAATACGCATAAACGGACGGATGTATGGAACTATTAGTGATTATCATTGTGCTGGCTCTGATATTCGATTATATCAACGGTTTTCATGATGCGGCCAATTCTATTGCCACCATTGTGTCTACCAAAGTGCTTACACCGTTTCAGGCGGTGATATGGGCGGCTTTCTTCAATTTTGTGGCCCTTTTTTATCGCCAAGTGTGTCATCGGCGGTTTCGGCATTGCCAACACCGTATCGAAAACGGTGATGGAGCCTTACATTACTTTGCCTATCATTCTGGCCGGTGTGATTGCAGCCATTGCCTGGAATCTGTTTACTTGGTGGAAGGGGATTCCTTCCTCTTCTTCGCACACGCTTATCGGAGGTTTTGCCGGAGCTGCCATCATGGCACACGGTTTTGAGGCCATCCAGCTGAGTATCATTCTGAAGATTGCGGCATTCATTTTTCTGGCTCCCTTGATTGGTATGGTGGTGGCATTCGGTTTTACGTTGTTGGTCTTGTATATTTGCCGCAGGGCGCATCCTCATACGGCCGAGTTGTGGTTCAAGAAACTGCAGCTGGTGTCTTCGGCTTTGTTCAGCATCGGGCACGGTCTGAATGATTCACAGAAGGTGATGGGTATCATTGCTGCGGCCATGATAGCCGGGCATTCGGAAGGATTGGGAATGGGGATAAACAGTATTGATGACCTGCCGGACTGGGTGGCATTCTCTTGTTTTACGGCCATTTCACTCGGTACCATGTCCGGTGGGTGGAAGATTGTGAAGACCATGGGAACCAAAATTACGAAGGTGACGCCGCTGGAAGGGGTGGTTGCGGAAACTGCCGGTGCGTTTACACTCTATCTGACGGAGTATCTGAAGATTCCGGTGAGTACGACACACACCATTACGGGAGCCATTATCGGGGTAGGGGCCACGAAGCGGCTTTCGGCCGTACGCTGGGGAGTTACGAAGAGTCTGATGACCGCCTGGGTGCTGACTATCCCCGTCAGTGCTTTGCTGGCAGCAGGGATTTATTGTATCGTATCTCTTTTTTAGAAGTGCTGCCGCATAAAAAACTAGACGGGTTCGTTTATTTGCATTAGGTTTGCACTATCTTTGCAGCTTGAAACTGTAAAATAGAATGCACATTGGACTGGCTATATAGTTTATTCGTTGAACACTCCGCCTTGCAGGCGGTTGTGGTACTCTCGTTGATTTCCGCTATCGGATTGGGATTGGGAAAGATACATGTTTGCGGCATTTCATTGGGAGTGACGTTTGTATTCTTTGCCGGCATCATTGCCGGGCATTTCGGGTTGTCCATAGACCCGCAGATGCTGAATTATGCGGAAAGCTTCGGGCTGGTGATATTTGTGTATGCTTTGGGCTTGCAGGTGGGACCGGGCTTTTTCAGTTCTTTCCGTAAAGGAGGGGTACAGCTGAATATGCTCGCCACGGGTGTAGTGCTCATCGGCACCCTGCTGACTGTAGTGGGCAGCTATGGATTGGGAGTATCCCTGCCGGATATGGTGGGCATACTTTGCGGTGCCACGACAAATACACCGGCACTCGGTGCGGCACAGCAGACATTGAAACAGATGGGATTGGAGACCAGTACACCTGCTTTGGGGTGTGCGGTGGCATATCCGCTGGGGGTGGTAGGGGTCATTCTGGCCGTACTGTTCATCCGTAAGACGCTGGCGCATAAGGAAGACCTGGAATTGAAAGAGAAGGATGATGTGAACAAGCCTTATATTGTTGCGTTCCAGGTGCACAATCCTGCCATCTTCAACAAGAGTATCAAGGAAATAGGCGGGCTGAACAGCTATCCGAAGTTTGTGATTTCCCGCTTGTGGCGGGATGGGAATGTGAGTATTCCTACTTCGGAAAAGATTATAAAGGAAGGTGACCGCCTGCTGGTGATTACCTCGGAGAAAAATACACCGGCACTGACCGTGCTCTTCGGCGAGCAGGAGCATACCGACTGGAACAAGGAAGATATAGACTGGAATGCCATTGACAGCCAGCTGATTTCGCAACGTATCGTGGTGACACGTCCGGAGCTGAACGGCAAGAAGCTGGGCTCTCTCCATCTGCGTAATCATTACGGTATCAATATCAGCCGGGTTTATCGCAGTGGCGTGCAGTTGTTGGCCACAGCGGAACTGACCTTGCAATTGGGTGACCGCCTGACCGTAGTGGGCGAAGCCGCTGCCATACAAAATGTGGAGAAGGTGCTGGGCAATGCAGTGAAAAGCCTGAAGGAACCGAACCTGGTGGCGGTATTTATCGGCATTGTCATCGGTCTGGCTTTGGGAGCGATTCCTATTTCCATTCCCGGCATCAGCGCTCCCGTACGGCTCGGATTGGCAGGAGGTCCTATCATCGTAGGTATTCTTATCGGGACATTCGGTCCGAGGATGCACATGGTGACTTATACTACGCGCAGTGCGAACCTGATGCTCCGCGCATTGGGGTTGTCTCTTTATCTGGCTTGCCTGGGACTGGATGCAGGTGCCCATTTCTTTCGATACGGTATTCCGGCCGGAAGGACTGTTATGGATTGCCATAGGTTTTGCGCTGACTGTGGTTCCCGGTATTGATTAGGGGTATCGTTACCTTCAAGTGGCTGAAGATAGATTTCGGAACAATGGCAGGTATGCTGTGCGGAAGCATTGGCAAACCCCCATGGGCGCTGAACTTACGCCAACGACACCATCCCGGGAGACAATCCGTCTGTAGCGTACGCTACGGTCTATCCGCTGTGTATGTTTCTACGGGTAATCATAGCCCAAGTGCTGCTCATGTTCTTCATTAATGGATAATGGGGAATGGAGGGCACTATTAATTATCAACTATCAATTATTCAATTAAATAACTATGGGAAATATAACTCCGGAAAGTATTGTCAATGACTTGCGTTATTTGCAATTATTATCACGCAGTTTTCCTACCATTGCTGATGCCAGTACAGAAATCATCAATCTGGAGGCCATTCTGAATCTGCCGAAAGGTACAGAGCATTTTCTGACGGATATTCATGGCGAGTATGAGGCTTTTCAGCATGTGCTGAAGAATGCATCGGGGGCAGTGAAACGTAAGGTGAACGAAATATTCGGGCATACACTGCGCGAAAGTGAGAAGAAGGAAATCTGTACGTTAATTTATTATCCGGAAGAGAAGCTGCAACTTATCAAGGAGCAGGAAACGGACCTGGATGACTGGTATTTGATAACACTGAACCAGTTGGTAAAAGTATGCCAGAACGTTTCGTCCAAATATACCCGTTCGAAAGTACGCAAGGCACTTCCAGCAGAGTTCTCGTATATCATTCAAGAGCTGTTGCACGAATCGAGCATCGAACCTAACAAACATGCCTATATCAATGTCATAATCAGTACCATTATCTCTACGAAGCGTGCGGATGATTTTATTGTGGCGATGTGCAACCTTATCCAGCGCTTGACCATCGACTCGCTGCATATCGTGGGCGATATATACGACCGCGGACCGGGTGCGCATATTATCATGGATACTCTCTGTGATTATCATAATTTCGACATCCAATGGGGGTAACCACGATATTCTGTGGATGGGTGCCGCATCGGGTAATGATGCTTGTATAGCCAACGTAATCCGTATGTCGATGCGCTATGCTAATTTAGCAACGCTGGAGGATGGTTATGGCATCAAATCTGTTGCCGCTTGCAACGTTTGCCATGGATACCTATGCGGATGACCCTTGCACCATCTTTGCACCGAAAATGAACTTTGCCGATGCGGAATACAATGAGAAGACCTTGCGGCTGATTACACAGATGCATAAGGCGATTACGGTTATCCAGTTGAAACTGGAAGCGGAAATCATCAGCCGTCGTCCTGAGTTCGGTATGGAGAACCGGAAACTGCTGCATCTGGTGGATTTCGAGCGTGGTGTGTTTGTATACGAAGGCAAGGAATATCCGTTGCGCGATGTGAATTTCCCCACCGTAGACCCGGCGGACCCGTATCGTCTGTCGGACGAAGAGCGCGAACTGATGCACCGGATTCATTCTTCTTTCATGAACAGCGAGAAGATGAAGAAGCACATGCGCTGCTTGTTTACGTATGGCGGCATGTATCTGGTGTGCAACAGTAACCTGCTTTATCATGCTTCCGTGCCTCTGAATGCGGACGGCAGTTTTAAACATGTCCGCATCGGCCAAAAGGAATACTGGGGACGTAAGTTGCTGAAAAAGACCGACCAGCTGATACGTACCGCTTACTTTGACGAGGACGGTTCGGACGAGAAACAGTTTGCACTGGATTATGTCTGGTACATGTGGTGCGGACCGGATGCCCCTTCCTTCGATAAAGACAAGATGGCTACCTTTGAACGCTATTTTGTGGCCGACAAAACATTGCATAAGGAGACGAAAGGGCATTACTATGCTTTGCGCAACGAGGCTGAGGTGTGTGACCGCATTCTTGAAGAGTTCGGCGTGAAGCCGGGGCCACATTCGCATATCATCAACGGACATGTACCGGTAAAGACCATTAAAGGTGAGAAACCATCAAAGCGGATGGTAAGCTGCTGGTGATTGACGGGTGGTTTTTCAAAAAGCCTATCAGCCGGAAACGGGAATTGCGGGATATACGCTGGTATATCATTCCCACGGCTTGCAGTTGGTGCAGCATGAGCCGTTCCAGAGCCGTCAGAAAGCCATTGAAGAAGGGCAAGACATCAAGTCTACAACCCTGGTTGTCGAATTCAATTCGCAGCGTATGATGGTGAAGGATACGGATAAAGGAAGTGAACTCGTTACGCAGATTCAGGATTTGATGAAACTGCTGGTGGCGTATAGGACGGGGCTGATTAAGGAGAAACAATAATTTATAATTTCAGTATCGTCACCCCGCCCTCTACAATGATTCCTTTGTCATAGGTTTTCCCTTGGGTGTAGTAGCGGCTGCCGCCATAACCGCCGGTGAGGAATATGCCAAAGCGCTCGGTCAGGTGGTATTCCAGATTGACACGTGCCTGGAGGGCATAGAGACGTGCCGGAATGCCGTAGTCCTTGTTCTTGAAGGTTTCTATATGTTGGTATCCCAGATCTCCGCTGATGAACAGCTGTTTGTAGAGCGGTAATTCAAGACCGGCACGGTAGAAGAGGGAAGCGGAAAACTTATCGCCGAAATCCAGATACTGGGTACCGCCGCCGAGGATGGTATAGAAGAGCCGGTTCTTGAAACGGGCACCTACATTCAGCTTGGTGGCATTACCACCGAAAAACATCAGTTGAACTTTTGTTTGGGGATTGGCATTGACTAATCCCAACTGGAAGCCGTCTAATTTTTCTTTGTAGTAGTTGAATAGACCTATTTGAAGCCCTTTGGCGCGTATAGCCATATTGGCAGCACCTATTTGTAATCCTCGGGCTGTACCACCCACCACATTGCCCAGGCCGGAAACCTGAACACCGGTCATATCTCCGGCAGTGATGTTGGCAAGGGCAGACATCTGCATGCCATTCAAGTCTTCACCGATTACGCTTAGCAGGCCGGCTCCTGAAAATCCTTTGAAATTTCCACCGGAAATATTGGCGAGTCCGGCAAAGTGTATGCCGGAAGCACCTTCTCCGCTGATATTCAACAAGCCGCCTATGGAGGCGCCACGATTATAGTCCCCACTGATGTTTGCCAGACCGGAAATAATGATGCCTTGCGCATGATTTCCGTTGATACCTACCAGTCCCGAAACGGATACTCCGATAAGGTTGTTACCATTGATGTTGGTAATTCCTGCTATCTGCACGCCTCGCATGCTTCCCCCCACCATATTTGACAGACCTGCCATCTGTACACCGTTCACATCCCTGCCGGTTACACTGCCAAGAATATTCATGCCGAGACCATTCAGACGGTTCATGGAGGAGAACACACCCAGATTGAAGCAGGTGCTTCCTACGGTGTCAGTCCGCTGTGTGGAGATGTTTTTCCATAAGGAGATATTGATACCTACCGGGCCATGGTCTGTTCGTGGAGAGTGTTGTTTCCGGAAAGTATTTTCGGAGGATTTCTGAATCGTGTCCGGCTGTACGCTGCCCGGATTATGTTCTTGGGCAAGAGTTGTCCCTGCAATGAGCAGGGATGTAAAGAAGAATAAAAGGAGTTGTTTCATATTGGTTGAACCCTATTGGCTTTATCCTTTGGCCTCCTGATACAAGAAGCGCTTGATAGATTTCTTCGGCGTTTTTTCAAATTCTTCAGGATAGATTTTCATTTTGAATATCTGGCTGTATGCGGGCAGTTCTGCATTCAGTGCCACACGGTTTTCCTCCATGACGCGTTCGATGTCGTCATTGTTCAGCCCATGGGCAAAGGCATCATCGAAGTCGGGATAAACCAGACCTACCAGTTTCTCGTTCTGCTGCACGATGATGCTTTCGGCTACGTACGGCATATTGTTCAGTTTGTCTTCTATCTCTTCCGGGTAGATATTCTGACCGCTCGGGCCGAGGAGCATGTTCTTGCTGCGTCCCTTGATGCTAATGTTGCCTTCGGCATCCATCAGGGCAAGGTCTCCGGTGTGCAGCCAGCCGTCTTTGTCGAGTACCTGCACGGTGGCTTCGTCGTTCTTGTAGTAACCCAGCATGACATTGGGACCACGGCAGACAATCTCTCCCGGAATGTTTTCGGGATCGGATGATAGGATTTTCCACCTCCATACGCGGTGCGGCCTTTCCGCAAGAACCGGGTTTGAGCGGGTCCAATCCTCGTAACAGATAATGGGGCCGCATTCCGTCATTCCATAGCCTACCGTATAGGGGAAATCTCATCATCTTTAAGAACTGCT
>ENA-OQBL01000522-OQBL01000522.1-human-gut-metagenome-genome-assembly--contig:-NODE-522-length-19990-cov-12.089765_pt1 | contig 19990 bp, 17 predicted proteins | sample MGYA00242747_ERZ504553 | MGnify/ENA primary metagenome ERZ504553 (study PRJEB26092, sample SAMD00036240) | human gut metagenome | host: Homo sapiens | study: EMG produced TPA metagenomics assembly of...
ATTACTGTGTTTCTCTTTTTAAAGTCAAATGCTAGGTTTTCGTACTTGTCGTCTGTAAAGAGCTTTCCCTGTTCCTCAAGCTCTTTTACATCATCAATGCAGTCAGAGATTTCTTCTTTTGTAATCTCAGGATTATCTGCATATTTTGAAAGCATTTCGTCGATTATCTGTTCTTTTGTTGCGTTTTTGTACATTGCAATAACATCATAAGCAAGGTCATCGACTGCGTGTACACTGCCGCTGTAAACATCAAGAACTATGTTGTATCCGTTAAGTTTATACTGATGAATCATAATATCTCCGTTAGACAAAAGGAAAGCCGTTAACCCTTTGGGAAAACGGCGATAATCCTTAATAATCAAATTAAAATAGAATTATTTCTCGCTCATGCACTTTTCGCACTGCTGGTTAGCAACGCCGCAAGATGTCTTACAAGCTGACTGGCATGAAGTCTGGCACTCGCCGCAACCGCCTGTCTTAACGCTCTTCTTGAGGTCACGAGTTTCGATAGTTTTAATTCTCTTCATAATAAATCAAACTCCTTGTTAGATTTTGTTAGTTTAATATTATCACACAGCCATTGATTTGTCAATCTTTTTTAACTACGCTTATGTTGTCCGTCATACCGCCTTTTGTTGACATAATCTCAACCTTGCAGGCTGAAAGATATTCAATGTAATTTATAAGTTCCTTGCTTATAATTTCACCGGGTACGATGAGGGGAATTCCGGGTGGATATGCCCAGATATATTCGGCAGAAGTTCTGAATTCCGAATTTTGAAACGAAATAGTTTCTTTGTTGAATTTGTACAACTCGCAGGCGTTGAAATTTTTGCCTGTGTAGAGATTTTTTAACGGAACACGCTCGGTGTCGGCTCCTTTTGAAAGTTCGCTGTCAATTGAAATCAGAGCGTCTGAAAGCATATCAAAAGCTTTTTCAGTGTCACAAACAGATGTCATGGCAATTACATAGTCCGAATATGCCATTTCGGTTTCAATCTGATAATTATTTCGCAGTATTTCGGCAAGCTTTGTGCCCGAAATATTTGCGTTCGCTGTTGAAATTACAATTTTGCCGATATCATAATCAAAATCAGTATCGCTTTTATCATAAATTTTCAGATATTTTAGATTTTCAAGTTTTTCTTTGACCGTTTTAAGATTGCAACAATATTCCTTGAATTTATCTTTGCTGTTTTCGCAGAAATCAAGACATTTTTCGATTGAACTCATTAAAATATATGACGGACTGCTTGTTTCAAATACAGCCAAATTTTCGGCAAGAATTTCAGAAAGCTCGCTGTCATTTGTTATGAGCAATGCAGTTTGAGTTAATGACGGCAAAGTTTTGTGCAGACTCAATACTGCGGCGTCTGCACCGCAGTTAAGTGCTTCATCGGGAAAACTGTCCGAAAACGGAAAATGCGCTCCGTGAGCTTCGTCAACAAGTAATTTTGCTCCGTGTTTGTGACAGATTTCGGAGATTGACTTTATATCCGAAACAACTCCTTCATATGTAGGCGAAGTTATGATTACAAGTCTGATTTCATCATTGTGTTTTGTAAGTTTATCTTCTATATCGCAAGGTGAAACCGATGTAAGAATATTGTACCTGCTGTCTGTATCGGGAAAAATGTAATCAACATTGAGATTAAACAGTTCTGCTGAATTATATACAGATTTGTGGCAGTTACGAGCCATTAAGATCTTGTCGCCTTGATTTGTCATTGAGCGAATTGCAGAAAGTATTCCGCTTGTTGAACCGTTAATCAGAATGAAAGCATTTTTTGCATTGTAAAGCTTTGCAGCCTTTTTCTGAATTTTATCAATAACTCCGTTTGGTGAATGGAGATTGTCAAAATCATAAATTTCGGTTATGTCGATATTATACGGTATTATACCCTCTTCTGTAATGTCCGTTCTTTTGTGTCCGGGCATATGAAAAGGATATATGCCGCTTTTTGAATAATTTTTAAGCTTGTCGTACAGCATATATCCTCCGAGATTTTAAATATTTAGTTTGTACCGAACTCAGCGAGTTCAAGTCCCTTGTTGTGTTCAAGCGCCCAGTTTATGCTCCAGTAGCTTGTAAAGAGCAAAAGATGATTGCCTTTAAGATCCTGAATTTTCTTAGTATCCGACGCAAGGTCGAGAGTTTTAGGATCAAGGTCATCGTTTACAATCCAACGGATAAATTCATATGGGAGTGTTTCCATAATGATATCACAGTTGTACTCGTTTTGAAGTCTGTATTTAAGAACATCAAACTGAAGTACGCCTACAACGCCAACGATAACTTCCTCCATACCTGCGTCAAGCTCCTGGAAAATCTGAATAGCACCTTCCTGTGCAATCTGACTTGTACCCTTGATGAACTGTTTGCGCTTCATTGTGTCTTTCTGACGGACAAGTGCAAAGTGTTCGGGAGCAAATGTAGGAATTCCCCTGAACTGTACCTTGTGTCCCGGTGAACAGATTGTGTCACCGATTGAGAAAATGCCCGGATCAAACACACCGATGATGTCGCCCGCATATGCCTCGTCAACAATTTCTCTTTCCTGAGCCATAATCTGCTGTGGCTGTGAAAGACGCATTTTTTTGTTGCCCTGAACATGGAACACTTCCATATTCTTTTCAAACTTGCCGCTGCAGATGCGCATAAATGCAACTCTGTCACGGTGAGCCTTGTTCATGTTTGCCTGAATTTTGAAAACAAATGCAGAGAAAAAGTCTGACATAGGCTCAACCTTTTCATCAACTGTTTCTCTTGGCAGAGGTGGAGTTGTGAGCTGTAAGAACTGTTCAAGGAATGGTTCAACACCAAAGTTTGTAAGAGCCGAACCGAAGAATACAGGAGTAAGCTGACCGTTGCGGACTGCTTCAAGGTCAAATTCATCGCCTGCACCGTCAAGAAGTTCTATTTCATCAAACAAATCCTGCTTATGATAGTAGCCTATTGTATCTTCAAGGGCAGGATCGTCAAGCGTAAGTTCTTTCTTTTCAACTTCTTTCTGACCGTTATTAGCGGTGAAAGCAAGGATTTTCTTGGAATTTCTGTCATACACACCCTTGAATTCCTTACCTGAACCGATTGGCCAGTTTACGGGATAGGTGTGAATTCCGAGAACATTTTCAATGTCTTCAAGAAGGTCAAAAGAATTTTTTGCATCTCTGTCCATCTTGTTGATAAATGTAATGATAGGAATATTACGCATTACACAGACCTTGAAAAGTTTGATAGTCTGTTTCTCAACACCCTTTGAACCGTCAATTACCATTACGGCAGAGTCTGCTGCCATAAGTGTACGGTAGGTATCTTCCGAGAAATCCTCATGTCCCGGTGTATCAAGAATATTTATGCAATAACCGTTATATTTAAACTGCAAAACCGATGATGTAACGGAAATACCACGCTGTTTTTCAATTTCCATCCAGTCGGACACAGCATGCTTTGCGGTTCTTTTGCCTTTTACCGAACCTGCAAGGTTAATTGCTCCGCCGTAGAGCAAGAGCTTTTCCGTAAGTGTTGTTTTACCCGCATCAGGATGCGAAATAATCGCAAAGGTTCTGCGCTTGCTGATTTCTTCTTTAAATGAACTCATATCTTTCTTCCCTTCGGAGGTTAAGTATATCCACAATTCTATATTTTACTATTTTTGGATGGTATATGTCAATAAAGAATGAAGAAAATGTGAGAAAAATAATTGCTACAAAAACTTGACAAATTTGTAAATATATTGTAATATATTGGTACAGAAGGACTTAATGTGATTTTTCCTATTTTTTTCATATACCTTCCAAATTGAGGCAGAAACTTGTGTTTCTGCCTCAAAATCATTTATGAGGTTTTTTATGAGTAATTCTATCGGTCTTTATATTCACATACCGTTTTGTAAGCACAAATGTCCGTATTGCGATTTTTTCAGCGGCAATGCAGATGAAAACGCTTTTGATAATTATGTGGTTGTTTTAAAAGATAAAATAAAATACTGGTCTGAAAAAGCCAAAAGAGATGTTGCAACCGTATATTTCGGCGGCGGTACGCCGAGTGTTTTGGGTGCAGACAGACTTTGTGATATTCTTGATTTTATCAAGTTTAATTTTAATATTCAAAATAATGCCGAGATTACGGTTGAAGTCAATCCCGACTCCGCCAAAACTATTGATTTTGAAAAAATGTATGCCTGCGGATTTAATCGCATTTCAATGGGAATGCAGACTGCTGTTGAAGATGAATTAAGGCTGCTTGGGAGAATTCACAGCATTGATGATGCAAAGACTTCTGTTGAAAGGGCTAAAAGTGCGGGATTTAATAATATTTCACTTGATTTGATGATGGGAATTCCTAATCAGACAATTGAAAGCCTTGAAAAATCAATCAGTTTCTGTGCCGATTGCGAAGTTACTCATATTTCATCATACATTTTGAAAATCGAGGAGAATACTCCGTTTTATAAGGTGCAAAATAAACTTAAGCTTGCCGATGATGATATGCAGGCTGAAATGTATCTGAGAGCTGTTGAAATGCTCGATTCTCTCGGATACAAGCAATATGAAATTTCTAATTTTGCAAAACAGGGTTATGAAAGCCGACATAATACCAATTACTGGAGATGCGGTGAATATATCGGCATAGGTCCGTCTGCACACTCATTTTTTGAGGGGAAAAGGTTCTTTTATTCGAGAAGCATGGACGATTTTAATAACAATAAGCTGTCTTTTGAAGGTACGGGCGGAGATGAGGAGGAATTTATTATGCTCTCTCTCAGGCTGAAAAGCGGTCTTAATTATTCTGAATTTGAGGAAAAATTCGGATACACCCTCCCCTCTCACATTATCAAAAAAGCTAAAGAGTATGAAAAATACGGCTATACAAATGTTACGGACAAGTCAATCAGCTTTACACCGAAAGGTTTTCTTGTTTCAAATTCAATAATCAGTGAACTGATATAAAAAACGCTCCGAGAAAATAAATTCGGAGCGTTAATTTTATGTTATGAATTTGTATGTCAGATTAATACCATGAAGAGTATGAACCGCCGCCGATAAGCGATGTAAGAACACTTGTTGCAAATGTACTTGTGTTAAATGACCACATAGTAAGTTCTGCGCCGATGAAGAATACAATCATAAATGCAACGGCAACGATGAGTGTGAGAATTAAAGTGAATAATGCAGAGCTCTTTGCTTCGGGAACATTGGCTTTCACCTGATTTACAAGTGAAATAACAAGGTAAAGCATAACGATTACGAAGAAGAACAGGAACATATATACACTGATTAATGCGCAAAGACCTGCCAAAATCCAACCGATTGATGCCGGAATAGATTCAATTGAAAATGTGATGAATGAATCAATAAATGCTTTGGCTGTGTTTTCTTCGGTTTTGTATTTCTTTACATATGCAAAGAGAATAACAGAATAGAAGCCGCCGATAAGAACAGCAGTAACAAGACTTACAAGAAGTGTTTTCGGAAAATCAAGTGCGCTCATAGAAAGCATAAGGAACATATTGCCAAGAATGAGTGCAATAAAGAAAATTGCCGAAAAAAGAGCGCCGAGAATGATGTCTTTTTCAGCCTTTGCTGTTTTGATAACAGTTTTGGAATCCTTAAAGAATGAAGTGAACACAACAGGAATGTTCTTTAAAGCCTTAACAAAAGCATTTTCCCCAATGGGTGCTGTGTTATTTACGGCATAAGGTGACTGCTGTGTCTGAGGGTTTTGCGGCTGTGCATACTGTTGCTGAACAGGGTTCTGATACTGTGGCTGTTGTGGTTGAACAGGCTGCTGATACTGAGGCTGTGCCTGTGCATTTGCCTGCTGAGCCTGTGCTTGAGCGGCTCTTGATTTTTCGCAGTTGCAAACAGCATTGTCTTCAAGCTGTGCTCCGCAATATTTACAGAATTTCATGGTGATTCCTCCAAGATAAAATAATATGTAACAGGTCTTATAGCTACCTGTTGTTTGTTTATTGAGAAGTGATAACATCAACGCTCACATTATATCACAAATTACAGCAATAATTCAATATTTCTTACAATTTTTTCAATTTTTTACACTATAGAAAATTATATGTTAAAATAATGAAATGATGTACACATAGCAAATAATTACAATAAAACAGCGGCAAAAACTATAAGCTTTAGTTTTGCCGCTGTGGTTTAGTAATAATACCTTATAAATTTTATATTGTAGTAATCACAGGTTGTGATGTCGTTGGTGTCAATCTCATTTATAAGGATATAATCCTGAGCAACGCCTAAAAGATAGCCTGTTTTCTGAACAATTGTGTTTGCTCCCATGAGAAAATCAACGGTGATTCGTCTTCCGATTTGTGTTCGCATAAAACCGTTGTGATATCTCAGATTTTCGGCTGTTACAGGAAACGGATATTGATAATCACTCATCGACATTCCGATATTCTGCATTATCGGCGTTGCAACAGTAGCTCCGGGGCTCGCCGTTGTGGCAGGGGTTGCAGGCAAAACAGGTATAGATGTATCTATTTTTTTTCAAGTTCTTAATAAACGGTATATTTTGAAGACTTCCGCTGTATTTATTTATATTTTTAGGTTGCTCTTCCGATGTACTACCGCCCTCTTCATATGCTATTTCTGCCTGTTCAAGTGAGGGATTGTCATTTGATTTTTGAACTTTTTCTGTCATATCATTGTGTGCAATATCATTGTGTGCAACAGACGGTGCGCACGGATTGTGTCGCATAATTTCGTCAATCGCAGGAATATAATATCCGATATCCGCTGTGTTTGACGGAGATGAATTGTTGATACAGGCTTTGTTTTTATCAAGTCCGTAAAGATGTTCGGGATTAATCTGATTTGCCATAGGAGTTGTATTAACTGTCATATTTGAAGAATTATCCATTAAGCTATGCTCCTTTATGTTTTGGAATAAGCCTCGGTAGGCGAATAAAAGCAATGATCTCCTACCCTGTTGTAAATTACTCCGTTGTTTGACGGAAAAAATGTTGGGCAGGTATCTGAAAATGGATTAAAATAGAAAATTGAATTTCCGACAGATGAATCGGTATTGCCCGCCAATGCCCAATCGGCAATGTTATAGTGAATTTCGTCAGGACGTATATTGTAAACATTCTGAGGATTATATTGTCCTCCAACAGTTGTTTTAAGACAGGTAAATTGATTTGGTTGTTCCATTATGGCACGGAAATCTCCGCCCTTGCTGATTCTTGCAAATTCCCCGTTTGGAACACGGGTTCGGTTTACAATTACCGACGCAACTGCACGCATTCCGTTTTCACCTTCCCCACCTGCCTCACATTTTAAAAGCCTTGCAAGCAATTCTCTTGTACTCAATGCCACCTTTTTCACCAACCGTTATTTTATTCAATGATATTTTATGCATAAATTAACTTGTTGTTACAAAGAAAAGACTTGCGATAAATGTGTTATTCACGTAGACAGAAAATTCTGTTTTATAGTAGCAAATCTGCCGTTAAGGCTTCAGAGAACTTTCCACCGTGTTTAGGATTTATTACAAATCAGAATATTACCAAGTTAGAAAGTAATGAATATCAATAAGAAGTGGGACTGCAATCATAACAGGATTTTTAGATTATACTTATCAATAAATACAGGACGTGAAAATAATTAGCCACTTGTAAATATCATATACTTGAATTTTTCGGATTACCCCCGGCTATTGAAATTGAGCAAAGAAACACCGTAATTCTAACAGAACTACGGTGTTTCTTATGGCGGAGACGGTGGGATTCGAACCCACGACCCTCAGGGGGCATCATGATTTCGAGTCATGTCCGTTATGACCACTTCGATACGTCTCCGAATATTAGTGATTTACCTTGTTTATTGTACTTGTTTTTTGTGTGATTGTCAAGCAAAATTACACAAATTTGTAAATTTTAAATTTAATCCGTAAAAGCATAAATAAGTGTTTGCGATTATTATATGAAGACTTATGCCTGATTTTGCGGACAGTTTTTTTGAAAATCATGTATGAAAAGATTATTGAAACAACCATGCTCAAATTATTAATCGGCACAACTGCACCTGCGAGATCGTCTTGCAAGACTTTGAACAGCAGAGTTACGAGCAGCCCTGTTGCGGCACATGAAAGGCAGATATAGGCGAATTTATTTTTGGCATTTATTTACTGCAGACTGTTTTCTCAAAAATAAGCAACCTAGCAATTATAAGCAACGCTTATGCGGATTGATGTTCCGAAATTTGATTAAGTTCCTTCTATGCTTTTAGGGTGTATTTTCCGTTTTTGATTATAACAAAATCCTTTGCCATAAGTTTGTGAAGAAGTTGCTTCGATTTTTTATGACTTATTCCGAGAAGTTCGGAAATTTCTTTTGAAGTTACCGTGATGTTGTCAGTAATGTATGAAATTACGGCATCCTGCCTGTCTGTTTCAATATCGGGACGATTTTGTAAAATTTGAGTTTTAGTTGATTTGCTTTCAGGAACAAACGAAAGCCTTAGGGTGATGCTTTCGGGTTTGAAACTTTCTTCAATGACCGGCAGAACAAGTCCGTGGCTTTTCCAAACGGAGAAAATATTAGAAATACCGAAGCCGTCGTTACTGCCGATCCCTATCAAATTAAACATACGCATAATTGCCGTGTTTCTGGGGTCGGATATACCGCCCGCTCTTGCGGCGTCGAGTTCAACTCTAAATCCGCCTGGATTGGATATTGTAATGCTTTCATCATCTTTCATAACAACAACACCGTTTGAACCATAATAGTCGGCATTTATAAGGCAGTTTGCAAGAGCTTCCTGTAAGGCAGTTGTAATCGGTGTAATGTCTGATTTTGTGTTTGCTGTCAGTTTTATATCGTATGAAATTTTTTCAAAGACCTTTATAAAGAAATCATAAAGGTTTTCACAGTCAGAATTTAAATCTGATGAAATAATTGTGCGTTTATCATCTTGTGTTGTTTCCTTATATTCAAGACAATAGGACGGGTATTCTTTTTTGATGAACTCTGACTTACCGAACATAAGAAGTCCTGCGGCTGTAGGGTGAAACAAAAGGTCTTCCCCTACTCCGATTGCTCCTATTGCCTGCAAGAAATCTTTATCCGACAAATTTTGAAGCCGATTATTTGGCTTAACAGTTGACATTTTTATTCGGTAGCTATGGAGTGAATTGGTATTAAATACGGAAGCAGTCATGCATTCGATGATATTCATATCCTGTGTTTTAATCTCAGAATCACGCACCATAGCGTTAATTTGGTCGAGTGTGCAACGGTAGTCACCCTCGCCGTTTCTTCTGTATGAATTATGAATGCTGCCGTCAAGATACACGGGACGGTCAAATCTTTTGGCTTTTGGCACTGTAATAACGATAATATGCTTTTCTTCAATTTTTTGCACATAAACATCATCATATGAAAGAATGTTTGTGCTTACTTTTTGAATATCGTTTGCTATCTCCCAAAATTCTTCAATAAGTTCATCCGGATCGGGCAGATTTACGGGATGAAGTGATTTGTCCCTGTATTCTTCTACACCTAAAAGTATAATTCCTCCGAGTGTATTTGCAAAGGATGAATATGTTTCCCACAAGCTTTTAGGTAATCCGCCTGTTGCCTTTTTGGCCTCTATTCGATTGTTTTCTCTGTATTTTTCAATGTTGTTGAGGTCAATCACATTCATCCCTCCTTTATCCTACAAAATAATATTACAGTATAGTTTTTAATATGTCAACGCAGAAAAGGAACAAACATTACAGTTGTTCCTTTTGCGTTTAGGGTTATATTTAATTGAGTTTCCAATTACTGCTTTCGGATTGTAAGTTCATCATATGAACAAATATTCCGTTTGACTTTTTAAGACTTGCTGCTGTGCCTTCTTCGGCAACAACGCCGTCTGACAAAACTACAATTTTGTCTGCACCTGCAACTGTTCTCATTCTGTGAGCGATAACAATTACGGTCTTATTTTTGATAAGTCTTGAAAGAGCTGTTTGAATAAGGGTTTCGTTTTCTACATCAAGCGACGCTGTAGCCTCGTCAAGAAGAATAATCGGAGCGTCTTTAAGAAATGCTCGTGCAATTGAAACACGCTGTCTTTCACCGCCTGAAAGCTGACATCCGTTTTCGCCAATGTCCGTATTGTAACCGTCAGGGAGCTTTGAAACAAATTCATCGCAGTTTGCAAGTTTTGCGGCAAGGAGAACTTCCTCATCTGTAGCGCCTTTTTTGCCGAGCCTGATGTTTTCCATAATCGTATTATTGAATAGGATTACATCCTGGAAAACAATTGAATAGAGTGACAAAAGAGGTTCGGGTTCAATTTTGGAAATATCCATACCGCCGACGGTGATTTTACCATTGTTAATATCCCAGAATCTTGCGGCAAGTCTTGATACGGTGGTTTTACCGCCGCCTGACGGACCGATAAGAGCGGTAACTTCACCTTGCTTAGCTATGAATGAAACATCTCTGAGAACATTCTCTTTGTTGTTGTATGAAAATTCTACATTTTCAAATTTTATATCATAGCCTTTGTTTGTAAGCTTTGTATCGCCTGTCTGAACATCATGATCAAGAATTTCGTTCATTCTTGCAACATTTGTGCTTGTGCTGATGATTGCGGCGAGATTCTGCAAAGTAGACTGCATCGGATCATAAAGTCTTGATACAACAAGCAAGAACATAAAGAATGTAAGAACATCAAGCTGTCTGTTTATAAGCAGGATTGAGCCTACAAGCGCTGTTGTAGCAATGCCAAGTTTCAGAATTAATCCGGCAGATACTACAAATGCGGCAGTTCCAAATTCACTTTTCAAAGCACGCTTTTCTACATTGTCAATTTTTGTATCAAGACCAGCCATGTATGCCTGTTCCGCATTGTTTGCTTTTAAGTCCTGAATTGTTTCGATACATTCCTGTATGCCGTCTGCACAAGCCATTTTTGCATCCATAGACTTGTGGTTTAAACTCTTCTGAACTTTTGATGACAAACCGATTATCGTAAATGCAACAGGAAGAACCCAAAGAGAGGCAATTGCCATTCTCCAATCAAAGAAGAAAAGACTGATTGAGATAAGAACGGTTGAGATTATTGCTCCGACAAACGGTGGAATGAAGTGTGAAAATGCTGTTTCAAGATATGTACAGTCTGCCATGATTGTGCTTGTGAGGTCGGCAAGATCTTTTTTGCCGAAAAATGACAGAGGAATTTTTCTTAACTTTTCAGCAAGTGTAATCCTTCTTGTGCCTGTTTCTACATATGTTGCAAGAAAGGTTGAATTGTATTGCCAATAGGTTACTGCAAAAATTAGAGCAAGTGCTATGATACAGCCTAAAATATAGAACCATATTTTTTCGGGTTTTATACCGCTGTTTAACAAATCACTTACGAAAAAGTAAAGTAAAGCTACAGGAAACATAAATGAAATATTCTGTAATGCACAGGCGATTATACCCTGAATAAGGTCTTTTGCGCCTCTTTCGGAAAGAGCAAATTTATGCTGAAGCTTTTTAATCATCATTTACCCTCCTTTGAAACTTTCCAATTTACGGATGAAACATAATTTTTCATCATATCTGCATATATGCCGCCCATTGCAACAAGTTCGTCATTTGTACCTGATTCGGCAATCTTGCCACCTTCAAGCACATAGATTTTATGGGCATTTGCAATGGTAGAAAGTCTGTGTGCAATCATAATAACGGTTTTGTCTTTTGCAAGTTCATTAATTGCCTGCTGAACTTTTGCCTCATTATCGGGATCGGCAAAAGCGGTTGCCTCATCAAGGATGAGAATTGGTGCATTTTTGAGGATTGCTCTTGCAATGCTGATCCTCTGCTGTTCGCCGCCTGAAAGGTATGTACCGTGAGTTCCGATTACGGTATTTATACCGTCAGGAAATTTCTTAATGATTTCATCACACTGCGCCTTGTGAATAGCTGAAAGTACCTCTTCTTTGGTTGCGTTAGGTCTTGCCATTTTGACATTATCAAGAATTGTGCCTTTTATTAATCGGCTGTTCTGAAATACAAATGAAACTGTATTCATCAGAATAGTTTTATCAATGTTTTTGACATTTACACCGCCGATAAGTACATCTCCCTCATCAGCATCGAAAAATCTGCTTATGAGGTTTGCGAGCGTTGTTTTACCGCTACCTGACTGTCCTACAAAAGCAACTGTTTCGTTTGGCTTAATTGAAAGCGATACATCGTCAATTGCTTTTTTGGTTTTATCTTCCCTATCGTAGCTGAAAGAAACCGATTTGAGAACAACGGAATTGTCTTTAGGTGTTTTTGCATCTGTGATTTCAAGCGGCTCAAGATTAAGAATTGAGTCAATTCTCTTGAGTGAGTCTGTAACAAGCATTGTGTTCTCGCTCTGGAACATTATTTTTGTCATTGTAACGGTTAATACAGGAGTTATGATAATATAGAACAAGATGCTGAGAATTAAATTGGTTGTTACTCCGCCTGAAGTAAACCACATACCTGCGATGAGAATAAATGCAAAAATTCCGTTAATAAGCATTGTAAGAATACACATTGGTTTTCTCATACTCTCGGTATAAGAAATTGCCCATGTGCTGTAGTTGTCAATAGACTTTTTGAAACGGTGAAATGAAAAAACAGACTGACCGAATGTCTTTACGACAGGAATACCTCTTACATACTCAACAGCTTCATTTGACATATCTTCAAGAGCATTCTGATATTCTTCCATTTTAGTTTTGAGTGTAGGTCCTGTCATCTGTGTGAACATAATAACAAAACTCAGCAAAATAGGAATTAAGCAGAAAAGACCGAATCTCCAATCAAAGAAAAACAGCATAAACATAAGTCCGATAGGTGTTATGTATGCGGTTACCATATCGGGCAGCTGATGAGCAAGGTATGTTTCAGTTGATTCTGAACATTCGTTGACCGTTTTTCGTACTTTGCCGCTTCCGAGAGCTTCAAGAGTTCCGAGGGGTAACTTAATGATGTGGTGCATCATATTTTTTCGCAGATTTGTCTGAACCCGAAAAGCTGCTTTGTGCGAACATAAAAGTCCTGCAACATAGATTAAAAATGCGGCAGCGGCAAATATTACTGCCATCCATCCGTTGTGTACAAGACTTGTTGCCTTTGAAAAGTCAGGCATTACTTCAAGTACTTCTTTGATAATCTTCCAAAGATAATAGAAAGGAACAAGTGCAAACACAGCACTGATTCCCGAGAGAATCCAGGAAGCATAAGTAAAGTATTTGTGATTTCCTGCGTAGGACATAAGTCTTGATAAATTCGATTGCTTTTTCAAGAATAGATCTCCTCCAAGTGGATAATTTGTATATCTGATACGAAAACGCTGCAGTCGTTTTCGATTATCATTCAAATTCAGGTTAGTTATCGCTAACTGCTATTCAAAAATAATAGGGCTTAACCCTGCCCCATTATTTTCATCCAACCTGCCGTATAGAATTCACGCATTTCTTTGAGATAAAGTTTTGCGTCTTCAATCGGCATTTCGTGGATTATAAGTTCAAAATAGGTATTGAACATACCCGTAATAATCATATGCTCAAGTTTAGTATCGATTTTCGGAGAGGGTTTTCCGAGTTTTTTTAGAACATTCAGATATTTATGGGTTGCCTCTACCTCAATTTCTACCATTTCATCTATCATATGGGAGAATTTTGTACCATCCGATTTTAAAAGAATCAGTTTGAAAATTTCAAGATTATCATAGCAATACAGAAACATATCATACATACAGTCGCCTGAGAAGCTTGCCAGATTATTTGGCTGAGATTCGGCAGGCAGATTGGCAAATTCTTCCTGAGCGGCTTTGTACATCTGCATAACCTTTGTGTAGTGTTCTCCGACAATAGCTTCAAAAAGCCCTTCTTTGTCGCCAAATCTGGTATAGATTGAACCTGTTGTTGTGTGTGCTTCGGCGGCAATTGTTCGCAGAGATGCATCAGCATAGCCTTTGTTAAGAAATTCTTTTGTGGCACAGGCTATTATGTTTTCGTAAACGCCCTCAATTTGCTTTGCCAAATGAAACACTCCTTAGTTTATCTTAACATTTTGAACATTCCCGGACCATCCCAGTCGCATGGTCTTTGTTCAAATCCAAATTTTTCATAAAAAGCAACTGCTTCTTTAGAACTGATAAGTTCAAGGCTTACTGACCAATCTTCAGGCATAGAATTGCGTATGTAATCTTCAAGAAATTGCATTAACGCTTTTCCTACACCCTTACTCTGATATTCGGGAATAACGGCATAGTCTTTTATATAGAATGACATACCGTCGTCGCCGATAATTCTCACCATTCCGACAGGTTTGTCACCGTCATATGCAACAAATTTTGCATATGAATTATTTAAGGCGGTTTCGATTTGCTCAATGCAAGGTGACTCCCAACCTACCGACCTGTACAAACTTTCAAAAAGTTTTGGCGTAAGAGTTTCGAATGAATTGTGTAAGCTGCCTTATTTTTAACCACAGTAGCCACCTCTAATTCATAACATCGTTATGTAACGCTGTTATGATTATAGTATCTAAATATTGGTTTGTCAATATTACTCGTTTAAAAAATAAAAGCACCGCAGAAAAAATCTACGGTGCAATTTAAAGATTCGGTTAAAAATCAGTTTTCTCTTCCGAGAAGGTAGTCAACAGACACTTCAAGAATATCGGCAAGCGCAACAAGCTCAACATCTGTTACGAAACGAATCTGACCTTCAAGCTTTGAAAGTCCTGATGCATTCATATCGACGCCGTTAACCTGTAATTGGGCAAGAAGCTCCTTTTGCTTCATACCTTTCTGCTTTCTTACAGCCTCAACCCTGCTTCCTACGAGGTTTCTGTCTCCAAGTTCCTGTTTTCTTAATCTCATTTTTACTCTCTCCCAAATCGTTTTAATTCTTTTTTAAAATTCTTTAAAAACATTGTGATGTTATTATAATACTAAAAAGGAAAAAAACAAGGGTTTTTTGTAAATAAATTTAAAAATTTGAAATTTTTTCGTAAATTTGGTTACAAATTGAAATATAGTAGTTATAATGCACTTATAAATAGGTGTGCTTTTAATAATATTATACAATTAGCACAATGCATAATTCCGACTGAGAAAGAATAATTTCCCTTAATTTCCTGAATAGAATTAATATTTATGAAATGGTTCTATATCAGAAATAACAATTACAAAATATTACAAACAAGAAATCTAAGTTTCAAAAAGAAAAACGCCCTTAATAAAAAGAGCGTTTTAATCTTATTTTTAATTTGTTTATGCTTTAAAAGTACCGTTTTCAATGTCTGTAATCATTGACACACGGTTTTCGTGTCTGCCGCCTTCATAAGGTGTGTTAAGGAAGATATCGGCAAATTTAACAGCATCTTCTTCGCTCGTAACTCTGCCGCCCATACAAAGGATATTTGCGTTATTGTGTCTGCGAGTCATTTCAGCACAAAACTCGTTTGAAACAACTGCTGCTCTGATACCCTTTACCTTGTTTGCGGCAATTGAGATACCGATGCCTGTACCGCAACAGAGAATGCCTGTTGAGCATTCGCCCGAGGTGATTGCAGTTGCTACCTTGTAGGCATAAACTGGATAATCAACGCTTTCTTCGCTGAAAGTGCCGTACTCTTTGTATTCAAGTCCTTTTTCATCCAGATATTTTTTGATTGCGCAGATAAGGTTATATCCGCCGTGGTCGCATCCGAGTGCTATCATTTTGTTCTACCTCCAAGTTTTTTATTAAGCTCACGCTGTGCCTGAGGCAAGCGGAGATATACCGGCATAAGCTCTTGTGTCGAAACGGTTTGTCCGTTATTTATCATTTCAAACGCAACAAGTGCAGTTGAAGACGCTCTCTGATATTTTAGATTTACGGGAGCAGACTCTGCATTTATAATTTCATTACCGATGTATTTACAGGTAATGTCGGTACCGTCACCTGCTATGATGATTCTTTCGTCAACAGACAGCAGTTCGTTTTTTAAGTCATCAAGCGATAATGCTCTGTCATCACAAAGTCGGGTAACAACTCCGTTTTTAATTTCAAACAGTGCATTGTATACCTGTGAACAGCGTGCGTCCATTACGGCACATACAATACAATCGGTTGAAAGAAAATTATAAGCCATACTCTCAAGTGTTGAAACCGAAACACACGGTATATTATTTGCAAAAGCAAGACCTTTTACAGCCGCAACGCCGATTCTTACTCCCGTGAATGAACCCGGACCTGCGTTGACTGCAATTGCATCAATATCTGATATTTCCGTTTTTGTATTGTTCAAAAGCTGTTCAACCATAGGGATGAGAGTCTGACTGTGGGTAAGACTTGTGTTTATGAAAGTTTCACCGATCAGCTTGCCCTCTTCTGAAAGTGCAACAGATGCAGCTGTTGCAGATGTGTCAACAGACAGAATTTTCAAATTTCAACACCTTCAATTTCAAAGATTCTTTCGTCATCGCTCTCCCCTTTTTCAATCGTTATTCTGATTGCATTTTCGGGAAGTGCGCCTTCTATATTTTCACTCCACTCAATTACGAGAATGCCGTTGTCAATGTAGTCAAAAAATCCCGTTGAGTACAAATCATCCCATGAATTAACCCTGTACATATCAAAATGATAGATATTGTACTTTCCGCTGTATTCGTTTACAAGGGCGAAAGTAGGGCTTGACACACCGTCATCAACACCGAGGGCTCTTGCCAGTCCTCTTGTAAAGGCGGTTTTGCCCATACCGAGTCCGCCGAAAAGGGCTATTACCTCTGTGCCGTGGAGCTTTTTTGCAATTTTTTCGCCGATTTGCTCAGTTTCATTGGCGCTGTGAGAAATCAATTTAACCATATCAGAAAAGTCCGCTGATTTTGCCGTTTTCGTCAATATTAATTTTTTCTGCGGCAGGAACTTTCGGGAGTCCCGGCATTGTCATAATATTGCCTGTATAAATTACTGCAAAACCTGCACCGTTTGAAATTGTTACATCTCTTACTGTGATTTCAAAATCCTTTGGAGCACCGAGCTTTGTAGGATCATCTGAAAGCGAATACTGTGTTTTTGCCACACATATGGGAAGTTTGTCTCCGCCGAGTGCCGCAACTTCCTTGATTGCTTTTTCTGCGGCTGTTGTGTAGTTTACCTTTGACGCACCGTAGATTTCCTTTGCAATCTTTTCAACTTTTTCCTTGAGTGTGAGGTCGAGTGAATAGAGCGGTTTAAATGCAGACGGCTTTTCACAAGCCTCTACTACCTTATTTGCAAGCTCTACGCCGCCTTCTCCGCCTTTTCCGAATACATTTGAAAGGGCAAAGTCTGCACCCTTTGAAATGCAATATTCTTCAATGTATTTGAGTTCTTCATCTGTATCTGTACCGAACTGATTAATCGCTACAACTACGGGAACATTGTACTTTCTCATATTGTCAATGTGAACACCGAGGTTTACAATGCCTTTTTTGAGAGCCTCAATGTTTTCATTTGAAACATCTGACTTTGGAACGCCGCCGTTGTATTTTAATGCACGGCATGTTGCCACGATTACAATTGCCGACGGAGCAATACCGGCATATCTGCACTTGATGTCAAGAAACTTCTCAGCACCGAGATCCGAGCCGAAACCAGCCTCTGTAATGCAGTAATCGGCAAGCTTTAATGCAAGCTTTGTTGCTCTTATGCTGTTACAGCCGTGAGCGATATTTGCAAAAGGTCCGCCGTGCATAATTGCAGGAGTACCTTCAAGCGTCTGAACAAGGTTAGGTTTGATTGCATCCTTGAGAAGTGCAGTCATTGCTCCCTCTGCTTTCAAATCTTTGGCATAAATGGGTTCACCGCTGTATGTGTATGCAACAAGAATGTTGCCGAGTCTTTCTTTAAGGTCGGAGATATCATTTGCAAGACAGAGAATTGCCATAACTTCCGATGCAACTGTAATGATGAAGTGATCTTCCCTCGGAACACCGTTTACTTTACCGCCAAGACCGATTGTGATATTTCTTAATGCACGGTCATTCATATCAAGACAACGCTTGAAGAGAATTCTTCTCGGATCAATGCCGAGTGTGTTGCCCTGCTGAATGTGGTTGTCAAGCATTGCGCAACAAAGGTTGTTGGCTGCTGTAATTGCGTGCATATCACCTGTGAAATGAAGGTTAATGTCCTCCATCGGAAGAACCTGTGCGTAACCGCCGCCTGCGGCACCGCCTTTAATTCCGAATACAGGACCAAGCGACGGTTCACGGAGTGCGATGATTGCCTTTTTACCGATTTTAGCCATTGCCTGACCAAGACCTGCAGAAGTGGTGGTTTTGCCCTCGCCTGCCGGTGTTGGGTTGATTGCTGTTACGAGGATGAGCTTTCCGTCAGGATTGTCCTTTACACGGTCTGCAAGTTCATCAGAAAGTTTTGCTTTGTACTTTCCGTAAAACTCAAGCTCATCAGCAGAAATCCCAAGCTGATTTGCAATTTCTGCAATAGGCTTTAATTCTGCACTCTGAGCAATTTCGATATCAGATAACATAATATACCTCCGAATCAAATTCATGTTTTTATTATTATAACAAAATGCGAAACTTGTATTATTCTGTATTGAAATTATACTTGATATTGAGAGCGTAATTTAATATAATTATAGGGTAAAATTAATTTCAAAGGTTGTTTTGGGTGAAAAAAGTTATTACAAATATTTATGAATATTTCAGACAGTGTGACGCAGTGTTGTGGCTGTTGACCTTGACCGCTGTTGCGTACAGTTTTCTTTTGATTGCGAGTATGCAACGGTCGGGCGAATACAGTTATCTAAGAACTCAGATTATCGCTGTGTCAGTCGGTCTTGCGGCATCGGTGTTTATATCAATTGCCGATTACAGATTTCTTATACGAAAATGGTACATTGCCGCAATAGTGGGAATTGTTCTTGCCGGACTTGTGTTTGTGTTCGGAGTTCAGGTTAGCGGAACAGATGATACGGCATGGATTAATCTTCCGGGTGGATTTTCAATTCAGCCGTCGGAGTTTATAAAAATCTGTTTTATCATAACTTTTTCAAAGCATTTGTCGTGGCTGAGAGAAAAGAAAATGATTGAAAAGTTTTCGGGAGTACTTTTCCTTGCACTTCATGCAATGATACCAATGGCAATTATTCATATTCAGGGTGATGACGGTACAGTTCTTATATTTGCGCTTATGTTTTTGGTTATGACATTTGCGGCAGGTGTTCAACTGAGATATTTTGTCATTTTCGGAGGATTGCTTGTGTGTGCAATTCCGATTATATGGAATGTGTTTATGAATGAAGAACATCGCAACAGGGTTCTTGCTTTGTTTGACCTTGACGGGAATGCACTGACAAATTACGGTTGGCAACAGTATCAGGGTAAGGTTTCAATTGCAAGCGGCGAAGCTTTCGGAAGCGGACTTTTTAACGGACAGCGTGTTGAACATTCAATCGTCCCCGAACAGGAAAACGATTTTATCTTTACCGTTGCAGGAGAGGAACTCGGATTTGTCGGATGCATGGCGCTTTTGCTGATTTTGTTTTTTATTATATTAAAAGTGATTTTGAATGCAAAAAATTCAAGTGAATTTGAAGGCAAGTATATCTGCTACGGTGTGTTTTCAATGATAGCGTCTCAAACAATTGTAAATATAGGAATGGTGCTTGGATTTCTTCCCGTAGTCGGAATAACCCTTCCCTTGTTCAGTTCGGGAGGTACTTCGGCTTTGAGTACGCTCATTAGTCTTGGTCTTGTACAGAGTGTGAGATATCACAATACTGACGATATGAACAAAGCTTTTGTAAGGCGAGGCAGTTCAAATCGAATCAGAATGTAATTTAATACAAATAAACTAAACCGCAGACATCAAAATGTGGTGACCCCCAAAAGTTAGACTTGAAAGCGTAGTGGCTTTTAGCTGCTACGCTTTTGTTATGCAACTAAGGCATTAATCCTGTACTCAACCGGACTTAACCAGCCGAGTTTTTGTTTGATTCTC
>ENA-OQBL01000523-OQBL01000523.1-human-gut-metagenome-genome-assembly--contig:-NODE-523-length-19962-cov-4.296446_pt1 | contig 19962 bp, 16 predicted proteins | sample MGYA00242747_ERZ504553 | MGnify/ENA primary metagenome ERZ504553 (study PRJEB26092, sample SAMD00036240) | human gut metagenome | host: Homo sapiens | study: EMG produced TPA metagenomics assembly of...
AGGACTGCGAGACGCTGGGCACGCAGACCGCGGCCTACTCCCGCTGCGACATGAACGGCCACCTCAACAACACCCGCTATGCCGACATTGTCTGCGACGCCGTACCGTGGCAGGTTTGGGACAGTGCGCAGATTTCGGATTTCATCATCAGCTACCACCGCGAGGTACCCCGCGGCGAGAGCTTCACCTTGCGCCGTGCCAGACTGGCAGAGGACACCTTCTATTTTGAAGGCGAACGGGAAGGAAAATCCGCCTTTGAGGCACAGCTTATTTTCAAACACTTATAATTTCTACATAAACCCCTGTTACACTGTTTACAACAACAATGTAAAGGGGTTATTATTATGACAAAGCAGAAATTCGGTCTGACCGGCACGGCGCTCAAAACCATTGCGCTGGTGCTCATGGTGATGGACCACATCCACTACTTTTTTGAATTTACGGGTGTTGTGCCGGAATGGTTCAGTATGCTGGCGCGGCTGTCCGCACCTCTGTTCCTGTTCTGCACTGTTGAGGGCTTCGCCCACACCCATGACCGCAAGCGCTACTTTCTGCGCATCTGGGCCATCGGTACTGCGATGGGCACGGTGGAATTTTTTATGATCTATGCAGGGGCCTTCCGCCGCGGGGACGGCTTCTACCCGCTGAATGCCATTTTTCAGGATCTGATGCTGCTCTGCATCATCTGGCAGGGCATTGACTGGCTGCGCCAGCGCCGGTTTGTGCGGGGCGCACTGGCTGCTGCCATGCCGATTGTCTGGCCGTTTTGCATCGCAGCGCTGCTGATGCTTTTTCCCAAAATTCAGGACGCGCCGATCGGCTCCACCGTGTTGGCGTGGCTTATCACGGCACCGTTTCCCATGTGGTCGGGCATCACCGACGGCAGCTGGTCTTTTCTGGCCGGCGGCATCGCGCTGTATGCGCTGTATAACCACAAGCGCCTGCGGCTGGTCGTTTGGGCGGCTATGACCTTCCTGTGTGATTTTGTGCTGGTCTTTCTGCAGGTTCGCGGTCTGCCGGATTTTGCCTTTTCCCAGATGTTCACAGTCTACTATGAGTGGCTCGGCGTTTTTGCCGTTATCGGCATGGCGCTGTACAACGGCCAGCGCGGCAGCGGCCACAAGCAGCTGTTCTACTGGTTCTACCCGGCACATGTCTATCTGCTTTACGGCGCATCCTGTCTTGTTTACAACTTACTGCAATAAAAGGGGCTATTATGGCACACATTCTGGCAGTTGACGATGACCACGACCTCTGCGCACTGCTGAAAACCGCGCTGGAGCGTGACGGCCACACCGTAGAAACGCGCACCTCCGGCACGCAGCTGACCGATACGCTCTGCCGCTGGGCGGACTGCATCCTGCTGGATGTGATGATGCCCGGCGAGGATGGCTTTGCCGTCTGCCGCCGCATTCGCGCCGAGACGGACGCGCCAATTCTGTTTCTGACGGCACGCACCGATGAGCCGTCCGTGCTGACCGGTCTCGGTCTTGGTGCGGACGATTACCTGACCAAGCCGTTCCGCGTGGCCGAGCTGCGTGCGCGGGTTGCCGCCCACCTGCGACGGCAGAACCGCACGCCGTCCCATAAGATCACCCGCGGCGGGGTGACGCTGGACCTTTCTGCCAAAGAAGCCGGCGTTGGCGGCACGCCTTTACACCTGACAAAATCCGAGTACGCCATCTGTGAGCTGCTGGCCCTCCATGCAGGGCAGACCTTTTCCAAAGAACAAATCTATGAAGCCGTGTTCGGTTATGACGGTACAGCGGATGACACGGCCATCACCCAGCACATCAAGAACATCCGCGCCAAGCTGCGCGCGGCCGGGGCGGGGGAGGTGCTGCAAACGATATGGGGAGTGGGCTACCAATGGCAAAACGAAAACTGACATCCCTGCGCAGTGTTCTGCTGCGGTATCTCCTTTTGTGCGGCGGCGGGTGCGCGCTGATTCTGGTACTCTGGTGGGGCATTTTTATGCGGCTGATAGACGTCGGTTTTCTGCTGCCTGCCGTGGCGTCCGCCCAGGCCTGCGCCGAGGCCCGGGAGACTGTGGCCGCCGTGACCGCTGAAACATTTGATTCCAACCAAATCAGTGACCTGTGCCACTGGGCTGTGGTGCAGAATGACACAGTGCTGCAGACCAACATGACCGCCCGTCAGCTGAAAATTGCCCTCAACACCTTCCATGGCGGCAGCGGCAATCTGGGGTATACGCAGTATCAGTACGATGTCAAAATGGCTGACGGAAGCTTTTGCCTTTTGCAGTACGACTATGCTGTGCCTTACGCCGACCCGGCCCTGCGGAACACGCTGCCGGATTTCCAGACCTGCTACCTGCTTTTGCTGACGCTGCTGGTCATCGCATGGCTGGGCTGGCAGACCCACCGCACCGTGCGGGTCTTTGCCGCCGAGACCGCCTGTCTGCACCGCGCGGTGGATGCCATCGCTGCGCAGCAGCCCGAGCGCATTGACGCAGACAGCGCGCGTCTGCGAGAGTTTTCCGCCACGCTGCATGCCATGCAGACGATGGGCCGAGAGCTGACCGACAGCCTGCAAAGCCAATGGCGGATGGAGCAGCAGCGCGCCGAACAGATCGCCGCGCTGACGCATGACTTGAAAACGCCGCTGTCCATCATTCAGGGCAACGCAGACCTGCTGGCCGAGGATGCTCTGTCCGCCGACCAGCAGACACAGGTCGAAGCCATCCTGCGCGGCACAGAGCGCGCACGCCACTATTTGGCCGCTCTGCGCACAGCCGGCGCAGCACCTGCCGTACAAGCACCGCTGGCCAGCCACACCCTCACGGCCCGGCTGGCGCAGACAGCCAGCGCCCTCTGCGCGCCTGCCGGAATCCAATTTATACTGCAGGAGGAATGGCAGGGGACGATCCGTGCTGCAGAGAATGACCTGCTGCGCGCTGCGGAAAACCTTTTGGACAACGCTGCCGCCCACACCCCGCGCGGCGGAACCGTCACCCTGACCGTTGTAAGGGAAAACAACAGCTTTATTTTGCGTGTGACCGATACCGGCCCCGGCTTTACTGCCGAAGCATTGGCTCGGGCAGGGGAGATGTTCTACACAGATGCTGCGCGCAGCGACAGTTCCCATCAGGGGCTGGGGCTGTATTCTGCACGCAGGACCGCTGCAGCCCACGGCGGTACCCTGCGGGTATATAACACCCCCGGCGGCTGCGCCGAGCTTTGCCTGCCAATTTGTGAATAAATTGAGAAATTACAAAAAAATGACAAAACGCTCTTGACATTTGGTGACAAAACAGTTACAATTTAGTTGCAAGCTAAATGAACCCCAAGTCAAATAGCTTTATCACATTTTCATGTGTTCTTCTCCTCCTTTCTTGTAAATCCCCGCCCATCCCTCAGGGCGGGGATTTATTTTTTTGGTAACCCGGCACCGCGGGCATTTTTTCTTTACAATCCCCGGAAATCGTGCTAAAATAAAGTCGTATGTCCTTACCGTCCTGTACCTGTACAGGCTAGTTATATATATAAAGAAGCGTTCAGAGAAATAAGAGAGGGAAACACTGTAACATGGCACAATCTCGTTCCGGTAAAAAATCAACAAAGAACTCCTCCGGCAAAAAGGGCACCGCCTCCTCCCGCGGCACGGGCCGCAGCAGCACCGGGCGCTCCGCATCCGCGCGCAGCGGTGCGGCCTCCCGCAGCCGTCAGCCGTCCCGCCGTGCCCAGCGCCGCGCCGAGACCCCGAACCTGGCCCGCAGCATCCTGCTGGTGGGGCTGGGTCTGCTTTGCGTTGCGCTCGTGCTTGTGCCCGGGCAGAATCTTTGGCGCACGCTGCGCAGCTGGTACTTTGGCGTTTTCGGTATCACGACTTATCTGGTCGGACCGTTCCTGCTGTACCTGGCCTACCTGCTGGCCACCGGCTACCGCGTTGCGCTGTTTGCGGGCAAGGTATCGCTGATGGGCGTGCTCTGCGCCAGCGTGCCGGTCATCTTCTCCAAACTTAATATTGAGAACCTCAAGGTCGGGGAGATCGTCAAGATGCTCTTTACCCGCGGCGGCACCTACTTCTGGGAGGGCGGCGTCCTCGGTGCGCCCATCGGTGCCACGCTGCTGGCGCTGTTCGGGCGTCCTGCCTCCAACATTATCATGCTGCTCATCTTCCTGCTGGGGCTGATGTTCTTCTTTGCCATCACCCCCGCGGACGTCGTTCTGTTTGTAGACGGCCAGTACAAGATCCTGCAGGCCAAGCGCGAGGAGCGCGCCGCAGCCGAGACCGCCTACGACACCCGCCTGTTTGAGCAGGAGCCCGAGGAGGAGAGCGTCGAGAATCTGACCGGTGCGCTGCCGGACAGCAGCCGCCCGCACCATCCGGTTTACGACGTCATCGCGGACACAAGCCGTTTCCCGAAGCAGACCCCGCCCGCCCCGCAGCGGCAGGCCGCCTACACGCCCCCCGTGGCACCTGCTGTGCCCGAGGCACCGTTTGCCGCCAAGCCCGCCGCCCAGACCCATGCGTCGTTTGACGTGGATCTTGGCCCCAGTGCAGGGGAAAACGCCCGCCAAAAGGCCGTCAGCGCTGACCCGCTGGAGCCGGTCAGCATCGGCCCGGGCGGCACGTTCGGCATGGATCCGCTGTCCAACCGGGCCAACAGCACACTGCGCCACACCCAGTCCCAGCCCCAGCCCGCTCCCGCACCGAAGGAGGATTTTGAGCTGCAATTGCAGCCCGCCTCGGAGCCTGCCGCGCCGGTGTACAGCACCCCGCTGACCCCGGTCACGCCCGCGCCCGCCGCACAGGCGTCCCCCGCGCCGCAGGACGAGCTGGATGCGCTCATCAACCGCGCCGTCAGCGGCCACGCGCCTTACTATACGCCGCAGGAGGTCAGTGCCGAGACAACGCTGGACCTGCCGCAGCCTACCGAGTTTGAGACCCCGCTGACGCCTGTCCCGCAGGAGCCCAAATTTGACACGCCTCTCATTCCCGTGGAGGACGAGCCCGAGCCGATCCCTGTCGAGCTGCCGCAGCTGGATATGACAGGCCGTGTGCAGGGCGATACGATGGTCCTTTCTCCGGCTGATCTTGCTGCACAGATGGCCGCAGACGCTGCGCCGCTGGGTACGCCCGCCCCCGCAGCTGTGCCCGCCGCACCGGAGGCCCCCGCTGTTTCCGCACCGATCCCGACATTGGGCGGCAGCTTCAGCGATACCGGCAGCGCGGTCAGTGCTGCCTGGCAGTCCGGGCGCTCTGTCTCCGAAATGCTGGATGATATGCTGGCCGAGACACCCGCTGCCCCTGCCCAGCCTGTTGTCGAGACTCCGGCCCCGGCAGCCGATCCCTACACCGCCGCACCGGCTGCCGTCCCGCAGCCGTACCAGTCTGCCCCTGCCATGACCCGCCCTGCGGCGGAAACGACCCAGAGCAGCTTCACTGTGCCCCGACAGGGGGAGGCTGCCCGCGTGCAGGTCAGCACCGCTGTCGGCAACTCTGCCGGTGCGCCCATCCATACGCCGCCCTGTGCGGCCAAGGCTGACCCCAACGCCATGCGTCTGCCCACCTCGGAGGAGCAGCCGCCGGAGCCCTACTGCTATCCGTCGCTGAATCTCTTTAACGCCACGTGCCCCGACGACGAGGCCGGGCGCCCGCGAAATGAAGAAAAACGCGGATATTCTGGTCAACACGCTGGACAGCTTCGGTGTCAAGACGACGATGCTCGACATCTGCCGCGGCCCGTCCGTCACCCGGTATGAGCTGCAGCCCCAGGCCGGTATCAAGGTCAGCCGCATCACAAGCCTGGCCGACGACATCGCCCTGAACCTGGCCACCGCGGGTGTGCGCATTGAAGCGCCCATCCCCGGCAAGCCCGCCGTCGGCATCGAGGTCCCGAATAAGATCCGCTCCACCGTCAACATCCGCGCAGTCTTTGAATCCCAGAATTATATCAACATGCGCAGCCCGCTGACGATGGCCCTCGGCAAGGACATTGCCGGTACGGCGCAGGTCGCAGATCTCTGCAAGATGCCCCACCTGCTGATTGCCGGTTCCACCGGCAGCGGTAAATCCGTCTGCGTCAACTCCATTATCATCAGCTTCCTGTTCCGCTCCGGCCCCGAGGATGTCAAGCTCATTTTGATCGACCCGAAGGTCGTCGAGCTGGCCGAGTACAACGGCATTCCGCACCTGCTGATGCCCGTCGTCACCGAGCCGCGCAAGGCTGCCGGTGCGCTGGGTGCCAGCGTGGCCGAGATGGAGCGCCGCTACAAGCTCTTTGCCGAGAACAACGTCCGCGAGATCAAGGCCTACAACAAGCTGGCCGCCCAGACCGGCTTGGAGCACCTGCCCTATATCGCCATCGTCATTGACGAGCTGGCCGACCTGATGATGGTCGCGGGCAAGGAGGTCGAGGACTATATCTGCCGCATCGCGCAGAAGGCCCGCGCTGCCGGTATCCACCTGATCGTTGCGACCCAGCGCCCCAGCGTGGACGTCATCACCGGCCTTATCAAGGCCAACATCCCCAGCCGTATCGCCTTTGCCGTTTCCAGCCAGATCGACAGCCGCACCATTTTGGACAGCGGCGGTGCCGAGAAGCTGCTGGGCAACGGTGATATGCTCTTCCTGCCCGTCGGCGCGTCCAAGCCCGTGCGTGTGCAGGGTACCTTTGTGACCGATGAGGAGATCGGCGCGGTGCTGAGCTTTATCAAGTCCACCTCCACCGCCCAGTACGATGAAGAAATGATTGCCGAAATGGAGCGCCGCGCCGTTGCCGAAAAGGGCAGCAAGAAGGGCGGCGACGATGACGGAGACGGCGGCGGTGCACTGGATGCCATGTTTGAGCAGGCTGTTGAGTGCGTTATTGAGGCCGGACAGGCCAGCACCAGCCTTTTGCAGCGCCGCTGCAAGCTGGGCTACGCCCGCGCCGCCCGCATCATGGACCAGATGGAGCAGGAAAAGATCATCGGCCCCTATGAGGGTGCCAAACCCCGCGCCGTGCTTGTGACCAAGGCCGAGTGGGAGGAGCGCAAGCTGAACGGCCAGTATGACGGGTAAGCGCTTTGCCCGCCTGGCCGCGGCGGTGGCCGTCTGCTTGTTGGTGCTTGCCGCATTTGTCGTCCAGCTTTTGGGCGGCAGGGGCAGCGTTCCCGGCTGGCAGCAGCTGCGCGCTGTGCTCGGCGTACCGCTCCAAACCGAGGAAAGCGCTCCGCAGACCGCGGACGGCAGTACCGTCGTGTATGTGCTGGATGTCGGGCAGGGCGATGCCGTGCTGCTTTGTCAGGACGGCGCGTACTGCCTGATCGACACCGGCCCCGTCGAGGCTGAGGACGCGCTGCTCTATGACCTGGACGTGCTGGGTGTGCCGTCGCTTGAGTATCTTGTGCTGACCCATCCCCACGCAGACCACACCGGCAATGCCCGCGCGGTGCTGCGCACCCTCCCGGTCAAGACCCTGCTGCTGCCGCTGTGGCAGCCCACGGCAGATGAGACCGCCGACTGGCCGCGCTATCTCGCAGAGCTGGCCGCCGACAGCGGAGCAGAAATTCTCACAGCAGAGGCCGGGGAGGAATACCCGCTTGGCAGTGGCACGCTGCAAATTTTGCAGGGCGGCAGTGAGGATGCCGACAGCGTCAACGATGCCTCGCTCTGCACGCTGTTCACGGCGGGCGATTTCCGCTTTCTCGATACCGGCGACGCAGAGGCAGACGCCGAGCAGCGCCTGGTCGATACCTACGGCCCGACCCTGCATGCCACTCTTTTCAAGGCGGGGCATCACGGGTCCTACACCTCCAACAGCCTGACCTTTATGCAGGCAGTCCGGCCCAAGGCCGTGGCCGTCAGCTGCGGGCTGCACAACGATTACGGCCATCCGCACCGCGCTGCCCTGCAAAATTACGCAGAGGTCGGGGCCGAGGTATGGCGCACTGACCTGGAGGGCAGCCTCACCTTCATCTGGCAGAACAACACCCTCAACGTGGAAACTTCCGCGGACTCCGCCGATTTTGCGGCGTAAAAATAAGGAGTAGAAAATGACGATCACGGAACAGTTCAAAGCCAAACGCTGCGTTTTCTCTATCGAATGCTTCCCGCCGAAACAGACAACCCAGATGAATAAGCTCAAGGACACCCTGCGCCAGATGCAGGCCATGGGCCCCGGCTTCATCAGCGTCACCTTCGGTGCGGGCGGCTCTGCGGGCGGCGTCTCCACCGCGGAGGTGGCCGACTACATTCAGAACGAGCTGCATGTCCCCACGCTGGCGCACCTGATCTGCATGGGCAACGACGAGACCCGTGCAGCGGAGATTTTGAATCAGCTGGAATCTGTCGGCGTCCGGGATGTGCTGGCCCTGCGCGGGGACCGCAGCCCGTCCCGCCCGGAGAGCCCCGACTTCAAACACGCCAGCGACCTGACGTCCTTTATTAAATGGAAGAAGCCGGAATTTTCCGTTCACGGTGCCTGCTACCCGGAGGGCCACCCCGAGGCCGACAGCCTGCTGCATGACGTTGAGAACCTGCGCATCAAGCAGGCCGCCGGTGCCGAGCACCTGCTGACCCAGCTTTTCTTTGACAACATGCACTTTTACCGCTTTCTGAATCTGGCACGCCGCGCAGGCATCACGCTGCCGGTCTCTGCGGGTGTCATGCCCATCGTCAAGCGCAGCCAGATCGAACGCACCGTTTCGCTTTCTTCGGCCAGCCTGCCGTCCGAGTTCACCCGTATGATCTCCCGCTATCAGGACGACCCTGCCAGCCTGTACGATGCCGGTATCGACTACGCCGTCAGGCAGCTGCGCGACCTCATTGAGGGCGGCGCAGACGGCATCCACCTGTACGCAATGAATGACGCCGCCGTGGCCGCGAAGGTCTACGACGGCATCAGGGATCTGCTGTAATGGAGCGCCGCAAGCCCGCCGCCATTGACCGCGCCACGGCGCTGCGCTACATGGGTGCGTCCGGCTGGACGCCCGATGCCGCCACCGCGGCCCTGCTGGACAAGGCCGAGCAGACCGTGCTGACCGCTGCTGCGCCGCGTGCGGTGTACCGCCGTCTGCCGCGTACCGCCCTGCCGCTGGAAAACTGCGGCAGCGACCTGACGCGCCATCTGCAGGGCTGCGACGAGGTCCTTCTGCTGGCAGCGACCCTCGGGGCCGAGGTGGACAAGCTTTTGCGCCGCATGGAACTGACTGACATTGCCCTGGCCGCCGCGGCAGACGCGCTGGCCTCGGTGCTTTTGGAACAAATCTGTGACGAGCTGGAGAACGAAATACGCGCTCAAATCGAGGCGCAGGGCGTCTTTATGACCGGGCGCTACGCGCCGGGCTACGGTGACTGCCCGCTGGAGCTGAACGACGCGCTCTGCCTTGCGGCGGACACGGTGCGCGGCTGCGGCCTGGCCGTGACGCCCCAGCACCTTTTGACCCCCCGCAAAAGTACCACCGCCATTTTAGGCATTGCCGACCATCCCGTGACCGGCACCCGCGCAGGCTGTGCGACCTGCCATTTAAAGGAGACCTGCTCGTTCCGCAAGCGCGGCACGACCTGTTTCACACAAGACTGATAGGGGAGAAGCGTATGCAGATTCGTGAAGTTTTTGACCGCAAGCGGTTTGTTTTCCTGGACGGCGGCATGGGCACCCAGCTGCAGGCACGCGGTCTGCAGCCCGGGCAGAAGCCCGAGCTCGCCGCGCTGGAAATGCCGGAGGTTTTAACGGCCATCCACACTGACTACGCCAACGCGGGCGCGGATATTCTGCTGGCAAATACCTTTGGTGCCAACGCCAAGAAGCTGACCGGCTGCGGCCACACGGTGGAGGAGGTCGTTTCCGCTTCCATCGCCTGTGCGCGCAAGGCCGCCGAGACCACCGGCGCGTGTGTAGCGTTGGACATCGGCCCTCTGGGTGAGCTGCTCGTCCCCGCGGGCACGCTGGCGTTTGAGGATGCCTACAATGAGTTTGCACAGGTCATCCGCGCCGGTGCGGCGGCAGGGGCTGACCTCGTCTTTTTAGAGACGATGACCGATCTGTATGAGCTGAAGGCCGCCATCCTCGCCGCCAGGGAAAACTGCGATCTGCCTGTTCTCACCTCAATGAGCTTTGAGAGCCGCGGGCGCACCTTCACAGGCTGCACCGTCGAAAGCTACGCCGTCACGGCAGCGGGCCTCGGCGCGGACGCCGTGGGCATCAACTGCTCGCTGGGCCCCAAGGAGATTCTGCCCTTCGCGCAGCGCCTCTGCCGCAGCGTGCCCGCAGGTGTTCCGGTCTTTGTCAAGCCGAACGCCGGTCTGCCGAACCCCGACGGCAGCTACAATCTCGACCCGGATGAATTTGCCGCCGAGATGAAGGAGTACGCCGCCATCGGCGTTTCGATGGTCGGCGGCTGCTGCGGCACGACGCCTGCGTTTATCGCCAGGCTGCATGAGACCTTCAGCCCGCTGACCCCGGCTGACAAGATCCCCATCCGCCGCAGCTGTCTGTGCACGCCGGTCCGCTTTGTGGAGGTCGACGGCATCACTGTGGTGGGGGGAGCGCATCAATCCCACCGGCAAAAAACGGCTGCAGCAGGCCCTGCGGGACGGCGACAGCGCCTACCCCTGCACTCAGGCTGTGGCCCAGGCCGAGGCCGGTGCGCAGGTGCTCGACGTCAACGCGGGCCTGCCCGGCATCGACGAGGCCGCCACGCTGGAGCAGCTTGTCAAGGATTTGCAGGCTGTCACCGACCTGCCGCTGCAGCTCGACTCCTCGAATCCAGAGGCCCTGTCCCGCGCGCTGCGCATCTACAACGGAAAGCCCATCGTCAACTCGGTCAACGGCGAGCCGGAGACGTTGGAAAAGATCTGCCGCTCTGCAAAAAGTACGGCGCCGCCGTCGTCGGCCTGGCGCTGGACAAGGACGGTATCCCGCCGACAGCCGAGGGCCGCTTTGCGATTGCTCAACGCATTGTCGCCGCTGCCAACGCCGCCGGTATCCCGAATGAAGACATCTACATTGACTGCCTGACGCTGACCGCCAGCGCCCAGCAGGAGGGTGCCGTCCAGACGCTGGAGGCTCTGTCCCGCTGCAAGCGTGAGCTGGGCGTGCGCACTGTACTGGGCGTGTCGAACATTAGCTTCGGCCTGCCGTGCCGCGGCTACCTGAACACAACGTTTTTGACGATGGCCATGTCTGCCGGGCTCGACCTTGCCATCATGAATCCCAACACGCCGGAAATGATGGCTGCCGTGCGCGCCTACCGCGTGCTGACATCGCAGGATTTACAGAGCACCGACTACGTTGCCGCCTATGCCGATGTGCAGATCCAGACGACGCAGACGAGCAAGTCCGCCGCCACCGTGGCCGAGGTCGGCGCCGCCGCACCGGGCGGGGACGCCCTGTTTGAGGCTGTGCGCCGCGGCCTGAAGGCCGAGGCCCGCGCCGCCGCGGACGCCGCGCTGACAATGCGCGAACCGCTGGACGTAGTGAATGCCTCGCTGATCCCCGCACTGGACGCCGTGGGCGACGGCTTTGAGAAAGGCACGGTATTCCTGCCGCAGCTTTTGCAGGCCGCCACCGCCGCGCAGGCTGCGTTCGAGGCCATCAAGGCCAAAATTGCCGCCTCCGGCCAGGCGCAGGGCAGCAAGGGCAAGATCGTCATTGCCACAGTCAAGGGCGACGTGCATGACATCGGCAAGAACATTGTCCGTGTCATCCTCGAAAACTACGGCTATGACGTGCTCGACCTCGGGCGCGACGTTGACCCCGAGCGTGTCGTAGAGGCCGTGCGCCAGACCGGTGCAAAGCTCGTCGGCCTGTCGGCCCTGATGACGACTACCGTCCCCAATATGCAGGCCACGATCGAGGCCCTGCATGCCGCGCACCTTGACTGTAAGGTCATGGTCGGCGGCGCGGTGCTGACGCCTGATTACGCCCGTGACATCGGTGCCGACTACTACTGCAAGGATGCCAAGGCCAGCGCTGATTTGGCCAAGCAGCTTTTAGGCTGATTGTATAGAGCCGCGTTTCACGAAGAAGCGCGGCTTTTTGCACGATTGTAAAATCTTACCTTTGTCAGCAAATCACCATTGCAGGGAAGTTCCAATTGATGTATAATAGCTGTGTTCACTGTTTTTGGACATTTTCCTTTATTTGTCTGTTTTAGGAGCGTATCTATTGAAGTACATAGCCAAAATCGCAGCGTTCACCGCGATTTTTCTGATTATAAATCTGATTCTCTGCGGCTTTATGCCGCCTGATAACGGTTCCAGCCTTGGCATGTGGCGCAGCTACCAGCAAAAGCAGTCCATTGACATTGCCGTCATTGGTTCTTCGCTGGCTTCCTGCGCCCTGCCCGAAGAAGAACTCGCCGCCGCAACAGGGGAGACCGTTGCACTGATGGCAACAAACGCCCAAAGCTTGGATATGTCGCAGATCGCGCTGGAGACCCTGCTTCGGGAGCATTCTCCCCGGTATGTGATCCTTGTCATGGATCTGACCAACATGACAGGCAAACCCTATGCCAAAGCCCAAAAGGCTTTTTTATATGCAGAGCTGCAGACGGATTCCTGGAAGGATAAGCCCGCTGACCTGCTGCGCTACATGACAAGCTGTGATAACTTTACAGGTGCAGATTCCCTGAATGCGCTTTTTCCCTGGCAGAGCGGCAGCTGGCCCACCGACTGGCCCGCTACGATCCAACAGAAATGGAATGCCGTACTGAATCGTCTGCCGCACCGGCGCGGCGCGGCCCATGCCCAGCCGGAGGATACCACGGTCATCAACTTTGACACTGTCGGCACGGTGAACACCTGGAGCCAGAACGCCCACGATTTTAGCGCGCAGCACATTGAGGAGCTGACCTCCATGCTGCAGCTCTGTCAGGAGAACGGCACGCGCCTTTTGCTCATCAGTGCGCCCAAGACCACGCTGGATGTCGTGAGCTACGAGACGTATTTTGACGACTACGCCTACTTCAAGCAGCTGGCAGCACAGTATGGGGCTTCCTATTATGACTTTAACCTTGCAAAGCCGGAGCTGTTTGAGAACAAAGAGCCTGACTATCACAAGGATTTCACCCACATGAATGCTGCCGGCGGGCATGCGTTCAGCCTGAGCATGGCAAAGTTTCTGGCCATGCTGGACGCCGGGCAGGATGTGGAATCGTTGTTCGAGACGCCGTCAGAATATCTGGCCGCCGTAAACTATATCACCAACGTCTACCTGACGCCGGAGGTTCACCCGGACAAGATTTTGCTGCTGGCCGGTTCCTACCACGGTCCGTCCGTACAGGCTGAATACGAGTTCTGGGTCAAAGCGCCGGGGGAGAGCGAATACAGCCGGGTTTCCGCGTATTCTACCCGCTCCTGGACCGAGTACGCAGCAGCGGAGCACGGCACCTACCAGTTCCGCGTGAATGCCCGTATTGTTGGTTCTTCCGCCGATTTTGAGCGATATTATGAATGTTCTGTCGATTTTTGATTTTGTGGATGGTGTAGTGTGGAAATCTATTCCCTGAGTTTCTTCCTGCTGGTCAGCGTTGGACTCATTTTATATTATACTGTTTTCAGCCGCTGCCAATGGATCTGCCTGCTGGGGTTGAGCCTGCTGTTTTTTACCGCCAGCGGCTGGAAGGGCCTTGTTTTTCTGCTTTTCACTGCGTTAACGATCTGGCTCGGCGGCTTGCAGCTGGCAAAGCTGGATGCCGATTCCGCCGCGCGGCGAAAGGCTCCGGGCATAACCAGGACGAAAAAAAGGCCATCAAGCACAGGCGGTGCGCCGCAAAAAATTGTCTTGTTGCTGCTGTGCTGACTGCCAACTTTCTTGTGCTTGGCTACTTCAAATACTGGTCCTATTTTGCGGAGCTGCTCTCCGGTGCATTTTCGGCCACAGCGCCGTCCTCACTGGGGCTGGTCATGCCGCTTGGCATCAGCTTTTACACGTTTCAGGCCGTCGGTTATCTGATTGACTGCTACCGTGGTCGGCACCCGGCAGAGAAAAACTACGTCCGCTTTCTGCTTTTCATCAGCTTTTTCCCGCAGCTGATCCAGGGGCCCATCAACCGCTACGGAGAGATGGCCCCGCAGCTCACCGCCCGTCACATCTGGAACTGGGAGCGTACCAAACGCGCACTGTTCCTGTTTCTGTTCGGTGCAATGAAGAAATATGCCATCGCAAACCTGACCACCCCGACGATTGCCGCCATCCTCGACGGCAATGACCCCAAGCTGGCCGGTTCTATGGCACTGCTGGCCATTTTGCTGTACTCGCTGCAGCAGTATGCAGATTTTTCCGGCGGCATTGATATGGTATTGGGCGTTGCGCAGCTGTACGGCATTGAGATGATGCCCAACTTCCGGCAGCCGTATTTTTCTACCTCGCTGGGGGATTTCTGGCGGCGCTGGCATATTTCGCTGGGTGCGTGGATGCGTGATTACCTGTTCTATCCCTTTGCACTGACCAAGCCGATGCAGCGCTTCGGCAAGTGGGCCACGTCGCATTGGGGCAAGCATTTTGGCCGTGTGCTGCCCGCTGCAGTCGCCAACCTGCTTGTGTTTGCCGTAGTCGGCATCTGGCACGGCCCGCAGGCGCACTACCTTGCCTGGGGTCTGTATAACGGTCTTGTCATTGCGCTGGCTGACCTGCTGGAGCCCGCTTTCAAAAAGCTCAACACAGCGCTGCACATTCCTACCGAAAGCCGCGGCTGGCACGTTTTTCGCATCGTGCGGACCTTTATCATCGTCAACATTGGCTGGTACTTTGACCGCAATGAGTTTGTGCAGGGGTGCATCTACCTGCGCAACACCTTTACGGATTTCAATTTTTCCGCATTGGCCGCGAATGCACCCGGCGCTTTCGCGGCAGTCTCCGGCCCGGCCTGGGGGCTTGTCATCATCAGTACACTTCTGGTCTTTGCCTATAGTGTACTGAAGGAACAAGGCCGCGACCCTTACGCAGAGGTACAGCGGTTGCCGCTTGCGCTGCGCTGGGGTTTATACTATCTTGTTATTTTCATGGTACTCCTCAGCTTTATCTGCGTCAATGAAACCGTTGGTTTCCTCTATGCCAACTTTTAAGAAAAGAGCTTTCTATGCAAACAAACATTCTGGACTGGCTTGAAGCCACGTCCGCCCGCTGCCCGGATGCCCCCGCTGTGGGGGATGACCAGACAGACTGTACCTGGGCACAGCTGGCTGACACGGCCCGCCGCGCCGGCAGTTTTCTGGCGTCCCGCACGATGCCGCGCCGCCCGGTGGCATTTTACCTGGAAAAATCCGTTTCCGCCTTTGCTGCCATGCTTGGCACAGTCTACGCGGGCTGCTGCTACTCAGTGCTTGACACCCGCCAGCCCGCTGCCCGCACTTTGCAGGTATTGGATACTTTGACCCCTGCATTTCTTGTTACGGACGATGCCCACGCTGCCGCAGCCGCCGCGCTGGGGTACAGTGGGCAAATCATCCGGCTTGACGATCTGCTGGCCGCACCCGCGGACGCTGCCCTGCTGGCAGCCCGCCGCCGTCAGGCTGTGGACGTTGACCCTCTGTATATCAACTTCACAAGCGGAAGCACCGGTGTGCCAAAAGGCGTCACCGTCAGCCACCGCTCGGTGCTGGATTTTATCCCGCAGTTTGCCGAAATTTTCGGCATCACACAAAACGATATTCTGGGCAATCAAGCTCCCTTTGACTTTGACGTTTCGGTCAAAGACCTGTACACGGCACTGTACACGGGGGCTAAGGTGCAGATCATCCCGCGCGCTTATTTCAGTCAGCCCACAAAACTCATGGACTATCTGGCAGACCATGAGGTCACCATACTTGTCTGGGCTGTCAGTGCCATGTGCTTTGTCTCCATCATGAACGGCTTCAGCTACCGTATACCTTCCCGCGTGCGGCAGGTATTGTTCAGCGGCGAAGTCATGCCCATCAAGCACCTGATGAAGTGGAAGTCCGCTCTGCCGCATGCCCGGTTCGTGAACCTCTACGGCCCGACAGAAATTACCTGCAACTGCACCTACGCCATTTTGCCGGACCGCGATTTTGCCCCGGATGAGGCGCTGCCCATCGGACGCGCGTTTCCCAACGAGAAGGTCTTTCTGCTGGACGAGAACGACGCCCTTGTCACCGTGCCCGGGCAGGCAGGGGAGATCTGCGTTTCCGGTACGGCGCTTGCCCTCGGCTATTATGCTGACCCTGTGCGCACAGCGCAGGCCTTTACCCAGAATCCGCTGAATACCAACTGGTATGAGCGTATTTACCGCACCGGTGATCTGGCCCGCTACGACGAAAGCGGCAGCCTGTATTATATTGGCCGCCGGGATTTCCAGATCAAGCACATGGGACACCGCGTAGAGCTTGGCGAAATTGAAGCTGCCGCTATGCGCTGCGACGCTGTGACCCGTGCCTGCTGCACGTTTGATGCCGAACGCCAGCGGCTCCACCTGTTTTACACGGGCAGCTGTGAGAAAGCCGCCCTGCTGGCTGCGCTGAAAGAAAGTCTGCCGCCTTTTATGCAGCCGAATACTGCTGTGCAGCTGGACGAGATGCCGCTGAATAAAAACGGCAAAATTGACCGCACGGCACTGGCTGCCCTGACGAAAAAAGGAGCCCATAAATGACCGACGCTTCTTTACAAAAAATTGCTGCCACCTACGGTACACCGACGTTTGTCTTTGACACTGACGCTTTGCAGGCCCGCCTGCGCGCTATTCAGACGATCTGGGGCAGGGAAATCGACCTTTGCTATTCCATCAAAGCCAACCCATTTCTGCTGCCTGCCATGATGCAGGTCACTGCACGGCTGGAAGTATGCAGTCCCGGAGAGCTTTCGCTCTGCGAGAGCCTGCATGCTGCGGATGCACGTGTTATCTATTCGGGTGTTAATAAGACGCCCGTGGATATTGCCCGCGCCGTGGCCGACGGCGTCGGCACCTGCACAGCGGAATCTCTGCTGCAGGTCCGCTATCTGCAGGATGCTGCACGCAAGGCCGCCAAGCGGCTGCCTGTGCTGCTGCGGCTGAACGCGGGCAGTCAGTTCGGCATGTCAAAGGAGGATCTTTTCACCGCATTGGCGCATCGCAGGGAAACACCTGATCTGGAGTTTATCGGCATTCACTACTTTGTCGGGACCCAGCGCAAAAAGCTGGTCAATCAGCAAAAAGAGCTGGCCATGCTGCGGGAACTGTACGCTGAAATTGAGCAGACCTTCGGCCTGCGTCTGCCGGAACTGGAATACGGTCCAGGGCTGGCGGTGCCGTATTTTGACGGCGACGATTTTACCGACACACTGTCCCCGGCCAAAGACCTTGCGCCAGCACTGCGCGAAGTCAGCAGCTGGGTCCATCTGACCGTTGAGATGGGCCGCTTTTACACCGCCGAATGCGGTTATTATCTGACCACCGCCATGGACTGCAAGGACCACGGCGGGCAGCACTACTGCATTGTGGACGGTGGAATGAACCACCTGAATTATCTTGGCCAGATCATGGGTATGAAACGCCCGCATCTGCGCCATTTTGCTGCCCGGGCAGCTTCCGTACAGGACTGGACACTTTGCGGCAGCCTTTGTACTACGAACGATGTTCTTGTGCGCAGTATGCCGCTGGCCGGACTATGCCCCGGCGACCTGCTTGTTTTTGAAAACACCGGTGCCTACTCTGTTACGGAAGGACTTGGTCTGTTTTTGAGTCGTGACCTGCCGCAGGTCATTCTGTGGCAGAACGGCACGCCGCACCCGGTACGCAGCGAAACGCCGACCTATCCCATCAATACACCCGCAGTGTAAGATAATTTGAAAAGGAGAAATACCAATGGAACGTTTACTGGAAATTTTAAGCGAAATCAAAGAGGACGTGGACTTTTCCACCTGTACAACGCTGATCGATGACGGCATCCTGGACTCTTTCGACATTCTGCAGATTATCTCGGCCCTGAATGAGGAATACGACATTTCGATCCCCGCATCCGAAATCATGCCGCAGAACTTCAACAGCGCCGAGGCCCTTTACAAGATGGTCCAGCGCCTACAGGAAGATTGATGTCCGAGATGCCCGAAATATAAGATAACGCTTGCATTTATTCCAAACTTATTGTATAATACTAAAAGCGGACAGGGCTGAATTGCGCTGTTTCGCGTACAGATGCAGGTCCCGCGCGTGGGCAGCCTGTGAACCATGTCAGGCGGGGAACCGAGCAGCATTAAGCGGCGCTTGCCCAGTGCCGCGGTCAAGCCTGCATCTGTACGCAAAGCAGCGCAGCCGCGTGCTCTGCCCGCTGTTTTTTTGTAGCTTTGCAGGAGGTGAGCCGATGTACCGTGCCCTGTATCGAAAATGGCGTCCCCAGCGCTTTGCGGACGTGGTTGGCCAGACGGCCATCGTCACGGCCCTGCAGAACCAGATTTCTGCCGGGCGCATCGGCCATGCGTATCTGTTCACCGGCACCCGCGGCACCGGCAAGACGACCTGCGCCAAGATCTTTGCCAAGGCGGTCAACTGTCTGGACACCTCCAGCCCCGACCCCTGCGGCGAGTGTGAAATTTGTAAGGGCATTGACTCCGGCTCCGTCATGGACATCATCGAGATGGATGCCGCGTCGAACAACGGCGTTGACGACATCCGCGACCTGCGCGACGAGGTGGCCTATCTGCCGTCAGTCTGCAAGTACAAGGTCTACATCATCGACGAGGTGCACATGCTCTCCACCGCGGCGTTCAACGCGCTGCTCAAAACGATGGAGGAACCGCCCGAGCACGTCATCTTTATCTTAGCCACCACCGAGGTGCAGAAGGTTCCCGTCACGATTTTGAGCCGCTGCCAGCGGTATGACTTCACCCGCATCACGGCGGATGACATTGCCGGGCGGCTGCTCTACGTGGCCGGGCAGGAGAAGATCGAGCTGGACGAGAACGCCGCACAGTTGATTGGCCGTCTGGCCGACGGTGCCATGCGTGACGCGCTGTCCATTCTGGACACCTGCGCCGGTGTCGACAACCACGTGGACGAGGCGCTCGTCCGCCGTATGGCCGGTGTCACGGACAGGGGCTACCTGTTTGAGATCAGCGACGCCATCGCGGCAGGGGACTCCGTTACTGCACTGGAAAAAAATTGCCGAGCTGCGCCAGCAGAGCGTCGATATGCGCCGCCTCTGCATGGAGTTGGCCGGACATTACCGCAATCTGATGCTTTGCGCGCTGCCGGGCGGCACGTCACTTCTGACCGGCATCTCGCCGGAGGAGGAGGCCGCCTACACCCAGCGCAGGGACTTCCCGCAGCGGGAGGCCATCCGTGCGGTCAATGCGTTCGGCTCGGCGCTTGAGAAAATGAGCCGCGGCACTGACCAGCGCATTGAGCTGGAGCTGGCGATTTTCTCGCTGACCCAGCCCGAGACTGCCGCCGCACCTGTTATCATCCAGCAGCCCGCCCCGGCAGCACCCGCCGCGCCTCAGGCATTCGCCAGCGCGCCGCGCGCCTACACAGCAGCGCCGCCGGTACAGGCTGCACCCTCTGTAGTGCCGCCCGTGGTACAGCCACAGAGCGTTCCCGCCGCTGCACCGGATGATGTACCGCCGCCTATTGACGATGACCCGCCGTTCCTGCAGCCGGAGCTGAAGCCCGCCCCGCAGCAAACTCCCGCGCCGGTACCGCCAGCACCCGCTGCCCCGGCCCCGCGTAAGGCCGAGCCGCCGCGGCAGGCAGGCCCGCTGGAGCCGTTCGCCTTCTGGCCCGCCGTGCTGGCCGATTTGGAGGAGAATGATGCGATGCTCATCTCCTTTTGCGCGGCACCCGGGCCTATTGCGACGGCAAGCGCGTGCTGTTTGAGTGCAGCGACGCCTTCCGCGATTATATCCGCAATAACCGGGAGGTCAGCAAGCGTCTTAAGGAAACTATCTACCGTGTATCGCGCACCAAGTACAGTATCGGCCCCCTATGAGGAGCCAAAGACCGACGACACCACCGCTGCCGTCAGCCTGGATGAGACCCTGCACACGATGCAGGCGCTTGGTGTCGATTTGAAAATCGTTGA
>ENA-OQBL01000525-OQBL01000525.1-human-gut-metagenome-genome-assembly--contig:-NODE-525-length-19882-cov-8.018983_pt1 | contig 19882 bp, 15 predicted proteins | sample MGYA00242747_ERZ504553 | MGnify/ENA primary metagenome ERZ504553 (study PRJEB26092, sample SAMD00036240) | human gut metagenome | host: Homo sapiens | study: EMG produced TPA metagenomics assembly of...
TTTTTTCACAGAGAACACCTCATTTGCGGGCAATCATCAGATGCCACGGAACGTAAAGGTGAACTCCACAGGCTTGGTCACATCAGGAATATACTCCGGGTGGACATTGGCGCCCCAGCTGTCATCGCCGCCAACGCCCATCTGCTCGCCCATAGCACGGATGACCGTGTAATGGACCGGGGGCAGCTCGTAGGGATGCTTGGCACTCTCCATTTCATGGGGAGTGTAGGGCAGCGCAGAGAAGAACATGGGCTTTGCGGCATCTGCGGTAAACAGCAGCCCGCGACCCTTGCGGTCCACTACCTTTGCCCAGCGCACAGCGGTCTTTGCACCGCACTCCTGCGGCACAAGGTACTGTGCCATGTTGTCTGCGACCTTGTTCTGGTAAATGCCCAGCTTTGCACCATGCTGACGATCCCAGTAGGTCTCCGCAGGGCCGTTTCCGTACCACTCCACCGTGTCGTAGTCAGCGTCGATCTTGAACAGTACGCCGAACTCCGGCATTGCTGCAAGTCCTTCCACCGGGTCATAGTGCAGGGTGGTCTGGATGCGGCCATCACCGAACACACGGTACTGTAAGCTGCACTCTGCTGCGGGGCTGGTCTGGAGGTTATAGAGATAGGTCACGACTACGCTGTCGGCTTCCACCTCGCAGGTGGGGTTCTGGAGGATGGTGCCGCCATGAACAGACGGGATCTCCTTGCCGATGCCCTTGGCGGTAGCGTACAGGCTTGCCAGCTTCCACTGACCGCGAACGCCGCCCATGTTGTTGCCGCAGTCGTTGTCGGTGGGAGCGCGCCAGAAGTTGGGACGGGGAATCTCCTGAATCATCTCCTTGCCGGCATAGCGGTAGGAAGTCAGACCGCCGTTCAGATCGGAGAACAAAACATCGAAATTCTCGCCACGGACACCGATGTTGTGTGTACCGTGCGTAACGGTAAACGGCGTGACCTTCTTGCTGGGAATGGAACGAACCACAGCGATCACACCCTGTCCAAAGGCGACTTCATGACCTTTCTTTGCCCAGCTGGTGTCCTCCTTCAAACGGAAGCTGATGGTCACTGCATATTCACCGGGGAGCGCAGGGACTATAAACGGCAGCGGGAAGCTGGAACGCTCTTCGGGAGCAACATCAATATTGGTCAGTTTCTGCTGCTGATACAACTTTCCATCACGATGCAGCAGTGCAACGCAGTCGAAAGCATCCGTAGAGGTGAACAGGTTCTTATTCCAGACTTCGAAGCCAGAGTTGTCGATGGAAATGGCGATGTTCTGATAGCAGAACTTGACCTCCTGCATCTTGGGAGAAGGAGCACGGTCACCACCGTAGGCAATGCCGTTTCCGCTGAAATTATAGTCGGTAGGACGCTCACCGAAGTCGCCGCCGTAGGCTTGGAACCACTTGCCGTAGCGGTCTTTTTTCCAGATGGACTGGTCGATGTAATCCCAGATGAAGCCGCCCTGATAGCCGCAGTTCTTCTGGTCGGCAAGCTCTGTGTACTTGTGCAAAGCACCGTTGGAGTTGCCCATAGCATGAGAATATTCGCACTCGATATAAGGCCGCTTATCGCCCTGTGCCAGATACTCTTTAATGTCCTTCACAGTGCTGTACATATGGCTCTCGATATCGGTGGTTTCGAGGAAGCGGGGATCATTGACCACACCTTCGTAATGCACCAGACGGGTGTCATCAAAGCGGCGGACCATCTCTGCCATCTGGAGCAGGGTCTCACCGCCAAACGATTCGTTGCCCAGAGACCAGATCAGAACAGCAGGATGGTTTTTGTCACGCTGGTAAGTGGAATTCATGCGGTCAAACAAGACAGCTTTCCACTCCGGCTTATCATTGGGCAAAACGCCCTCGATGCCGCGAAAGCCCGCCTGATGGATATCCCATGTGCCATGGGATTCCAGATTGTTCTCTGCAATCAGATACAGACCATACTCGTCGCACAGGTCGTACAGTGCATCCTGATTCTGGTAATGGCTGGTGCGGATGGCATTGATGTTGTTCTGCTTCATGGTGATGATGTCCCGAAGCAGTTCCTCATGGGTGTGTACGCCCACAGCACGACCCGTAATGGAGCTGAACTCATGACGGTTGGCACCCTTGAACACGATGCGCTTGCCGTTGAGCAGCATCCGATTGTTCTTCAGCTCGAACTTGCGGAAACCGACTTTCTGCCCGGTCACCTCTACCAGATGGCCTGCATCGTCCAGCAGCTCGATTTTCAGTTCATACAGAGCCGGGTCCTCTGCACTCCACAGGTGGGGGTTCTCCACCGCATGGCTGAACAGAGCAGAACCGCCGTTCAGTGCGATTTTTTCGGAGAACACTTCCAGTTCACTGCGGCGCAGGGTCAGACGGGCTGCGCCCTTACCCTCCACCTGCAATGCAACTTCCAGCGTGGAATGAGAAAAATCATCCCCGGCAAACAGCGTTTTGACGGATACATCTTCTAGATGTACGGTGGGGATGGCGTACAGCCACACGCTGCGGAAGATGCCGGAGAAGCGGAAGAAGTCCTGATCTTCGCACCAGCTGGAGGAAGTCCACTTGAACACCTGCACAGTAAGTTTGTTCACGCCCGGCTGGAGATAGGGAGTCAGATCGAATGCGTGTGCGGAGAAGCTGTCCTCGGTGTAACCCACATAAGACCCGTTCAGCCAAAGAGCCATGCCGCTTTCCACACCCTCGAACTCGATGTGGACGGGCTTGCCCTGCATGGATTCCGGCAGCTCGAAGTATTTTACATAGCTTGCCACCGGATTGAACCGCTGCGGAATCTCGCCCGGCTGTACTTCTTCACGGCCATCCCACGGATACTGAATATTCGCGTACTGGGGAATGTCGTAGCCCTCCATCTGGATGTGTGCCGGAACATGAATGTCATCCCAGCCGCTGCAATCGTAATCCGTCTTTTCAAAGCCGGGGATGGCACTGGTGTAGTTCTTTGCGTAGGCGAATTTCCAGATACCGTCCAGCTTCAGCGCCAAAGAAGAGGAGCCTGTCCGATATTCTTCGCGGGAAGCGTAAGTACGGAAACTTGCATGAGCATTCAGCACGTTTTCCTTGAAAAAGGTGGGGTCTTTTACTTTTGCAAAATCAAATGCAGCCATAGTATTTCCTCATTTACCTTTTATAATTTTATAATATTTCTCCAGCCTCCCCGGAGGAATCGCTGGATTCCTCCGGGGAACAGCAGATGAAGGAGAAATGATAAGGGCTTGTTATCAGACTGCTTCACGCAGTTTTTCATTTGCTTCTTCGACCTTCATACGAGAGAGAAGGAAGGTGATGATGGCATCCAGAGCAAACGGAATCACCAGATACATGATCTTCAGCATATTGATGCAGGAATCCGGCTGAACGGTCAGAGCGCTGTCAAAATGGCTTGCTGCCAGCAGCCAGCCGGTGATGGCAGTACCCAGACCGCCGCCCAGCTTCACACCGAGAGAAGTGCAGGAGTACATCGTGCCATCCACGCGCTTATGCTTCGTCAGCCAAGTATATTCAGAGCAGGCTGCGATCACAGCGTTCATATCGCCCTGCCAAGGACCCTGACCAAGAGCTGCGATTGCAGTAAAGAGCAGCATCAAGGTCACATTGCCGCTGCCCATGTAACCAGCTACAGCAACCAGTGCACGAGAAATTGTTGCCAGAGTATAGCTCATTACATTCAGCTTATACATTCCATTCCACTTTGCAACCAAGGTCGGGGTGAACACCAGTGCGATGATCAGAGGAATGTTGATTGCCCAAGAGAATACACCGAACAAATTCTGGTTGCCAAGGATGTAGGTTGCATAGTAGGTGCCCATGCTGATCATGGCACCGTAGATCTGCTGCAAAATGTAGGTGACGCAAATCATCATATAATATTTGTTACCAGCAAGCAGCTTTGCAGCCTGAACCAGATTGTACTTTTCGTCCTGCTCGATTTCCTTTTTGTCGGTGGTATCCACCAATTCGCCTTCCGGCAGTTCCTTCACGGAGAGAACGGAGAGGGTGTTGACAAGCAGACCGATGATGGCGTAGATGATTGCAACAGTGCGCCAACCGGCAGCACCACCGCCCAATGCCGTAACAGCACCCAGCGTGATGGACTGGATGAGCAGGCTGGTGGCAAAGGCGAACATGAAACGCCAAGAACCCATCTCGACCTGTTCGGCACTGTTCTTCGTGACGAGAGCAGTCAGTGCAGAGTAAGCAATGTTGTTGGCAGTGTAGAATACAGCGTTCAGCAGAGTATATGCGATCAGAAACCATGCGTACTGTGCAAACTGTCCCAGATTGGTCGGGATGGCGAAAATTGCCACCAGCGTAATGGCACAGCCAATGTAGCCGTACAGCATCCAAGGACGGGCTTTGCCCATCTTAGAATGCGTTTTGTCAATCAAAGAACCAAAGAAAATGTCCGTCACACCGTCCAGCAGTTTGGAAACTGCAATCAGAGTGCCGACAATACCGGGGTTCAGGCCAACGGTGTTGGTCAGATAGATCATGACGAAGGAGGACAGGAATGCATACACCACGTTGCCTGCAATATCGCCTGAACCATAGCCGACTTTATTATACCACTTTAGATAACGTTTTTCAGTCATTGTGCTTTCTCCCATCTTGCTTGTTTTGTGTGGGCGCGACCAATCTGCTGCGCACTTCAGACTGGAATTCTCATTACGCAAGTTGCCCAAATCTCTTGCGTTCCGTCTGAAAATATTATAGAATCTAATGGAACGAAAAGATATAGACAAGATGGAACAGAATATGCACAAAATCAAAGAGTTTGTAATTTTTTGATAGAACATTTACCAAATCGCTGTAAAATCTCTGAAGATGAGGAGGACGCAGGGATGTATTTCAACTCAGGATATTTGAACAACTCTCGTTTGGATTTCAAAGACTACTCAAAGCCGCTGGTCGTAGGCAGCTGCGGCACTTATCGCTTGAAAAAACGCCCTAAGCTACCTACTTTTTGGGCAAAGGGTCGCAGAGACTATCAAATCCTCTATGTGGCATCTGGTAAAGCACACTTCTGGTTCGATGGTGTCGAGGAAGTGGTGACTTCTGGACACATGGTGCTTTATCAGCCGAAAGAAATCCAGAAGTATGTCTACTATGTAGAAGATCATCCAGAGGTGTTCTGGATTCACTTTACAGGATACGATGTCAAAAACATCCTGAACTATCACGGAATACCCTTGGACAAGCACGTTTTTTACAGCGGCACACTGCCGGATTACAAAATGCTGTTCCGAAAGATCATCCGGGAACTGCAACAATGTGAATATGGCTATGAAGACTATATTGCTTCTCTCTTCAACATCATTCTGCTTTTAGTAAGCAGGCAACAGCAGGAAAGCGAGAAAACAACTACAAGCATCCCGGAAGAAATCGAAGCCGCCGTTGCCTACTTTAACGAGAACTATAACACAAAGGTCAGTGTGGACGATTACGCAGAATCGCTGCATATCAGTACGAACTGGTTTATCCGTAATTTTAAGCTGTACATGAAAATAAGCCCTGCACAATACATCCTGTCCCTTCGGATGGTAAATGCACAAAGCTTATTGGAGAACACCGAATACAATATTGGAGAAATTGCAGAGATCGTAGGGTATGATAACCCACTCTATTTTAGCCGGGTATTCAAGAAAGAGTATGGTGTCAGTCCGGCACAGTACCGAAAGAATCTGGAAGAATCTACTGAAAAATGAGAAAGATTCCTTGATTCAGAAGTTCCTGCCTGTTGAGATGTACCTGACATATCAAGTTGACGGCGAACCGTTGGAACAGCTCCCGAATGGATACAGCGACCATTATGTGCCGGATGGCTTTGTACGAGATTAGAGTGTATACAAGGAGGTCTCTTTATGTTGGAGCATTTTTTCAAATCGCTAGTTGCAACAGTTTCTGACCCTTACCAATGCAATCGCATCACGGATGCGTTGGCGGCAGCTGGAATTAAATTCTATTGCAAATCCAAAGATGTCAATCGGCATAACACATTTGACCAAGCGAGAATTGGAACTCTCGGCATAAAACCGAGGTATGTCACAGAGGTGTTTGTGGACAAAGAAAATGCTGATATGGCTCTGCACATTATACATACTCTGTCATAAGCCCGGAGTTCCCCTGCGAACAAAATATTCCGATATAAAAAGGACGCTGCCGCCTCTGGGTAAGAGGTTGCAGCGTCTTTTTGGTATCAGAGGGCGAATGATCTGTCAGATTGGACGGCTCCCAACGAATGCGATGCTTTTAGCTTGCGTCTTTCTGTTCGTCAAGAATGCGCCAGCCGTCCATCAGGTCTGAATTTTCCATAATAAAGGTGTGGGCAGTATCCTGTCCCCACGAGTTGTCGTATTTCAGCATCAGATAATCGCTCAACTCGGTTCGATTTTTGAACTTCAACAAGCGATACGGCTCCTGAAAAGCGACCTTTTCGACGAAATATACTGCATCCGATGTGGGAAGCATAACGCCGACATGACCGATCATAAGAGAATTGTCCGTTTCAGAGAACTGATCGTGCAGGACTACGGAGACAAGACGAATCTTATCATCTTCCGCGAAAGAGAGACCGCGTTTCTTCCATTCCTGCTGAATCGTTTTCAAATGGGTAGGAATATCGGTCGTATTGGTGGTTTTAACCGGGGCGAACAGCGCATCAAACTTTTGCCGTTCGTCGCCGCAAAGGGATTCTGGGTCAGAATCCAGTGTTTCATAGTCCATAAACAGGGTGTCCTCGGCTGAGTCAAGGTCTGCCTTGCCCGTGACAGTGATAAAATCACCGAACAGCCCACAAGCAGTGATCCGACAGTTCCAGCCGGGGAAGGTGTCATATTTTTCCGTCCATGCGTCCTGCATGGAGTAAGGATCGTATTTCAGATCCGAAGGCTTGGCATTTTCAAACCCTGTGGTGAGCCATGCCGGGTCCACAGCATTGTTGAACTTTTGCACATGATCAAAGAAGGTCTGTATCCGTAGGTCGGATACGCCGGCATCCTGCAAAAGTTTGGAAAGAAGAGCTTGTGTATCCGAATCTGCCAAATTGGAGTATTCAATTTGCTGAAGGACGGGCTGAGAAGTTTTTTGAGTGCAGCCTCCTGCCAGAAGCGCACCGCAAAAAAGTGCAGCGGTGCAGACAAGAAAAGTTCGACGTTTCAAAAATGGTCACCTCGTTGTGTTTTTCGGAAAATTTCTTTGAGTGCCGGAGTCTCCACCATAGGCGAAGAGAGCAACGCCGTTGGTCTCGTAACGAATGGTATCACAGATAAACAAAGAAAATCAATGACTTCTGTCGTATTTGACCATATATAATGTTGCAGTATCCATATCCCATACGGCTAACGCCCATTTGGGGAAAGACAATGCGGCAGTTTTCTGAACGATTTTCTTCATGTCGGACACAACAGGAGTATACCCAAGTTGAAATAAGAATTTTCCGTTTTTTCCGAATGGAAGGTTCAAATCGCTTTCCAGATAGACGGAGGATACCAACTTGCGAAGCGCGGCACGGCGATTTCGGCCAACCTCGTTTCCGCCGCCTTGATGGAATCGCCCTACAGCTCAGTTTCCACCGCAAGCTGCTCCTGCTTTTCTTTTTCGTCAGCGATTTGGACATCAACATCTTCGCGCATCTTTTTCAGAAGTGCGAGGACTCGCTTGATTTTACCTTTGGTATTCTCCACTCTGCTCTGTGCCTGATTGATGTGATCCAGAACTGCCCAGTCTGCAAAGAGGCCGTCAAAGAAGAAATCCGCAAATTTCAAAAAGCTGTCCACCGTAACCTGAAGGTCTGCGGTGATCTCAACATCAGCAAGCTCAGTTTTGAACCGCCGCAGTTCCACTTGAAGCTGTTCGATTTGTTTCTGCGCATCGTCCAGTTCCTCATACTTGGCAAGATCGGCCATCAAACCGCCGCCCATTACGTCCCATGTACTCCAGCCCTCGGCATTGTGGAGGGTTTCGAGAACTTCGTTGACCGTATGCAGGGCGGTCTTTCCGGCGTTGATAGCTTCCAGCAGCTCCCGTTTTTGGACTTTCAGCGCGGCAATACGGCTTTCGCTTTCCGCAACCTGCTGTGCGGCAGGGTGGGCAGATGCTTTGATGCTTTTGATTTTTTCGGAAAGAGCAGCTTGATACTGCCTTTCGCAATCGGACAGCCGTGCCAACCTATTTTGAATTTGTGCTAAATCAGCATCAACGGAAGAAAGGTCATGGAGAGCCGCATCGTACTTGACACGGGCTGCATAGGCTTCCTGCCGTTCTTTGTCCAGCTTTTCATCCATCTTTCCGATGACCTGATAGAAAAATGCGGCAAGGCTGTGTCCCTCCAGACGGTCCACATCAGCCTGCTCTGCCAGCTTGGATTTTTCCAGCATTTTCAGGCGGTCAGCAAGCGTATCTCTCTGGGCGGTCAGTTCTTTCTGTTTTGCTTCGCAGCTTTTCTTTTCAGCGACCTGCTGCCAAAGCTCTTTCAACGTAGAATCACTCATATGGAATGTCCTTTCCCGGCATTACGTTTCTTCGTTCAGAAGCTGGTTCAAAAAATGCTGCCGATTATTTACAAATGTTTTGGTGATAACGTAGCTGTCCGTATCTTCATACTGACAAGGATGAATCGTGCCATTGTCGAAGCTAAAAATCTCAGCATCAGGCATTCCGAGGAGAATGGGTGAATGTGATACGATAATGAATTGCGCCCCTTCTTGGGCACACCGATAAATGTTGATCAGTAACGTGAGCTGCCGCTGCGGGGATAAAGCGGCTTCCGGCTCGTCAAAAATATAGACTCCATCTGCACCCATGTAGTCCTGCGCAATGGCGAGGAAACTTTCACCGTGTGATTTTTGGTGATAGCCTTTGGAGGGATGATCGTCATCGGAATAGTCGATTTCCTTGGTGGCTACATTATAGAAACTCTCTGCTCGGAGAAAATACCCGAACTTTGGTCTGCGATACCCCTTGGAAATCGTCATAGCCTCACATAGTTCCGAATGGGAGTTGTATGTGGAAAATGAATAGTTCTTCGTTCCACCCTCTGCGTTGAAGCCGTAAGCAACAGCGATTGCTTCCAGAAGCGTAGATTTTCCACTTCCATTTTCGCCAACAAAGAACGTAATGGGCTTATGGAATGTAAAAGTGTCGATTCCACTGATGGCAGGAATCTGACGAACATAATTGTATGGGCGAACTCTGTTCCAGTCGATGGTCAGCCCTTGGATAAACAGATCGTTCATACAGTACTCCTTACTATATAATGTAGGAGAACGCTTAGTTCCGCTCAAACCCAAGATAGCGGGTGCCCTGAAAACTCAGCTTTCCAATGTCGCCCTCCACAAGCATTCCGTAGTCCGAACCACTTACGGTAAGTTCCATGCGGTCGCCGCTTTCCACCTGAAAGGTCACATAATAGGTCGTGAACGTATGCATCATCGTATTGTCCGTATGGTGGCGAGAAACTTCCGTGCGCTTTGCCACCACCGTTGCCGGAACGGTCAGCCGCGGTGAATGGTTGTTCTTATTCCATGTGCTGATATTTCCGATGATGGCACACAGGATCATGCCCAAAACCACAAGGAACAGGATGGGAAACAGGATACTGAACAGCAGATCAATTCCAGCGTAAAACATCTTATTCCTCCAAAATTTCTTCCAGCAGGTCCTTTACATCGTCCAGAAAAGATTCTTCTCCGAGGGTGTTCACCTTGAAGAACACCGCTTGACTGCCGCCCGCTGTAATTGCAGACAGCCGAATCGGGCTATCTCCATTCTGGAACATGGTCAGTGTCAGACTCAGGCGGTTGCCGCCCATCATGCTGTACCGTTCAAACACACGGACACTGCACCGGGCATCGCCCTCTTTGAAATCACTGCCTGCCTCTAAATCTGCCGACCAACTGCTGTCCGGGATTTCATTTTCCAGCTTCCGAAGCAGTTTGTCAAAATTCTTGTTTCGGATGGTCTTTTCAAAGATTGCCATAATGGTTCCTCCGTTCTGACAATTAAAAATCGGTCCCTTATTTTTGATACGAGCAGAGCCACAGGAAAATTGCGGAGAAATCGCTTGAAGAGAGGAATTTTGTCTAATTTGATTATAGCATATCTTTTAGAAGAACAAAATACTTTATGTACGCCGCCCGCAGGCGGCAAAGATCAGTCCAGTGGAAATTCCAGTTCGGCAAACTCTGCATCGGTCAGCAGTTTCAGTTTTTCGATGACCTGTTCGGACAGCTCCCGCAGGGCGGTTTCGTCCGGCATCAGGTAGCATTGCATCAGCCTCAGTTCGTGGATAAGCCCCAGCCGGGTGCCGGTGTTGTAGAACATGGAGATAATGCTCAGTCATCTCGGTGTCGGCATGGCCTACATTGCCTCCATGGGCTGGATCTTGTTTATGCAGAAAAAGGGCCTTTGGCAGCAGCTGATCCACGCAGCCGCCGGATGTGAAAAGCTCTTCTTCACACTGGGTGGTTTAGTGTTGATGATGAGCCTGCACATTTTTTCCATTCATGCTAACCATCTACGATTATTTCCTCAATAAGTCGTTTTGCATTTTATGCCATGCAAAAGGCAGAATCAGATATAAAAAGTTCTTTCGTATGTAAAAGCCTTCAAAAACAACTTGAAACACTTTTGTTGCAATGGTACAATAATAATGTTATTTTATGGAAGCTCGGCGCAAAGCCCATGCGGACAGGCTGCGGGTGTGTGGATTCCTATGGGATGTGTAAGAATAGCTAGGGCAGCACTGCGCTACTGCACTTTCCGATAATGTGAGGGAGGTATATTTATATGATGAAAAAGATCTCCCGCCGCTCCTTTTTTGCAGGTCTGCGGCATTACGGCAGCCACGGCGGCGTTGACTGCCTGCGGCGGCGGTAAGACCGAAACGGCGAAAAAAGACGATGTGCACGAAGCCATCACCTTTATGGCACCTTATAAGGAGATAGAAGCCTTTATTGAGCAGGTACACAGCGTTTACCCGGAAGTGAACATCGAGGTCGTGCCCTACAGCGGCGATAACACCACCACCTGTTTGCAGAATATGTTTGCGGCGGGCGACCTGCCGGACGTCTGCACCTTGACCTACTACGACCCCCGGATCGATCTGGTCTCCGACAAACTGCTGGACCTTTCCGGCTACGATTTTACGGATAACTATGTGGAGTCCCGTCTGCAGGACGTATTTGATAACGGTGCCATCTACCTGCTGCCCTCGACCTACAACTGCTACGGCATCACCTACAACAAGACCCTGCTGAAAAAATACGGCTGGGAGCTGCCCAATTCTTTCGCTGAGCTGGAAGAACTGGCTGCAAAGGCCAAGAAAGCAGAGGTCGATCTCTGTCTGCCGCAGATCCAGTATCCGGGCTATGGTTTCCAGTATCTGTGCAACATTGCGGACGCCGATTTCCTCGGCACACTGGACGGCAGGCTGTGGCAGCGGGATTATCTGTCCGGTAAGGCGAATGTCAGCAATACCCCCGGCATGATGCAGGCGATGGCCTATGTCCAGAAGTGGAAGGACATCGGGATGCTGAACGACACCGGCGACGCTCTTGACGACAATGTGACCCGGCAGAGGATGACCGAGGGCAACACCCTGTTTCTGATGGGCGGCACCAACGGCATCGTGGAGGCAGACGGCAACGCCGATAAATACGGGCTGATGCCGTTTCTCTCGGAGGACGGCACCCAGAACGTTTTTGTGCTGAATGTGAACCGCTTCTACGGTCTGAATAAAAAGCTGGAGCAGGACCCCCAGAAGCTGGAAGATGCGCTCAAGGTGATGCGTGTGCTTTCCACCGTTGCAGGCACCAGCGCTCTGCAGCCCGCAACGGCGCTGAAAAGCAGCCTGCTGCCCTTCAAGGACGCAAAAGCGGACGGCACCTACTATGCCGACATCGCCGATGCCCTGAATGCAGGCAACACCGCGCCCTTTATCTATTCCGGCTGGGAAAACACCATCGTGACCACTGGCCTTAAAATGCTGGACTTCATGAAGGGCAATGCCACCATGGAGGATGTGATCCGTCAGCTGGACGAGGATCAGGATAGTGTGGTGAACAACACCCCGGATACCATCACTACCGTTACGGAGGAGCTTTCGCAGGAGGACTGCGCCATGCTGGTGGGCCGCTGCTTTGCACAGGCTACCGGCAGCGACCTTGCGCTGGTGTCGCTGAGCACATGGATCCCCGGCAACCCCACCGATCAGAACCATCACGGCGTAGCTGCCAAGCTGTACGCCAAGGGCATTACGGATTACGACCTTTCGGTGATCCTGCCCACCGGCTGGAACCGCACCATCCAGACCGTTACTCTGACCGGGCAGCAGATCAACGACCTGCTGGCCACGGGCTACGATGCCTACGGCAACGGCAAGGGCTACCCCTATGTGCTGGTAAGCCCGGTGCAGCCGGATGCGGGCAAGACCTATCAGGTCGCCATCTGCGGTGTGAGTGACCAGCTGGCTGCGGAGACCACGGTCACAGACAGCGGCGTGGTGGGCATGGATGCCGCAAAAGCCTTCTTTGGTGCATACACCACCATCAGCCAGGCAGACACTGCATGGAGCTGAACAGAACGGACAGGAGATACCGGATGTGAACAACAAACTATATAAAAGCTGCTTTGGGGCACCGGCTTTGTCATTGTTGCGGTCATCCTGACCCTTTTTATCATGAGCCAGACCTACATCCAGAACCTTGTCTACCATGAGCGGCTGAACCAGATGGAAGAGGTCACCCACCAGATGTTCCGCAGTCTGGAGGATGTGATCGACACTCACTGGGACGAGGTGAATGTACAATGCAATTATTTGTACTACACTCCGTTAAAGACCGATACCGAGTTCTATCGCTATCTGAAAAAGCTGTCGGAGCTTTCCAATTACCATGAAAGACAGATCGAACTGATTGCCGTGGACTCTGCCGGACATTACTATACTGAGAATGGCCGCATGGGGCTGCTGCGAGGAATGAAGTATTTGGAAAGCGCACCGCAGCGGGTCAGCTACGTTTCTAACTCGCTGACCGTGGACGACTCCCGGATGGTGTTTCTGGAACAGCTCTCCACCCCCATCACACTGCAAAGCGGAGAGAAAGAGATCACCCTGCGCTACTTTGGCATTTCGCAGAGCATGACCCAGCTGAACGATTATTTCCGCTGTGATGCCTACGAAAATAACAACAGCGTCTATGTGCTGGATGACGATGGTTTCAAGCTGTTCAACGCCAACGATACCGAGCTGCTGAAGGGACACAATGTATACACCGTGCTATCCTGGATGTCCTATCTGCACGGTTCTTCCTTTGCGGAGGCAAAGGAGCGGCTTGACCGCACAGGCTCCTGCTATTCCAACGCCGTGCTGGACGGGACCGAGTATTTCTACGCCCTGAAGCAGATGGAAAACGCTCAGTGGACACTGGCGTTCCTTGTTCCGGCAAAATATGTGGCCGTGAATACGCAGAAGCTGGTCACCATCGTCATGGTCATCATCATCGTCATTGCAATGGTGTTCTCGGTCATAACAGTTTTCGTCGGCTGGTCTCTCCTGCGGCAAAAGCAGCAGCAGGAGCTGCAGGCAGAAAAAGAAGCGAACCTCCGTCTGGAGCAATACAACATCCACCTGACGCAGGTAAACGATGAGCTGCGGCAGGCACAGGACATTGCCGCAGAGGCGTTACAGTCCGCCGAGCGCGCCAGCAAGGCTAAGACGGACTTCCTTGCCAACATGAGCCACGATATCCGCACCCCCATGAACGCCATCATCGGCATTACCACTCTGATGAAAAACGAGCTGCACCAGCCGGAAAAGCTGGCCGAACATCTGGACAAGCTGGAAAACTCCGGCCAGTTGCTGCTGGGCATCATAAACGATATTCTGGACATGAGCCGCATCGAGAGCGGCAAGACCACCCTGAATGTGGAAAAAACGAATCTGCCCCAGCAGATCAGCCAGCTGGACAGCATCATCCGCCAGCAGGCAGGCCAGCGCCGCCAGACCTTTACGGTAAACACCCATCTGCAGCACGAAAACGTGCTGGCAGACCCCAACCGTCTGAATCGGGTGCTGATGAATATTCTCTCCAACGCAGTCAAGTATACGCCCACCGGCGGGCATATCCGGTTTGAGGTGGACGAGCTGCCCCGGAACGAGCACTACGCCCGATACCGATTCATTGTGCAGGATGACGGCATCGGCATGAGCAAGGCCTACCAGAAGACCCTTTTTGACCCCTTTACCCGCGAGGAACGCTCCGGCACCAACAAGGTGCAGGGCACCGGCCTTGGTATGGCCATCACCAAGAACATTGTTGACCTGATGGGCGGCTCTATCAATGTGGAGAGTACCACCGGCAAGGGCACTCGCTTTGAGGTGGTGCTGGAATTTCCCGTTGATGCCGAAGCAGATACGGTGCCAGAGGCACAGGTGCTCCCGGAGGAAGAGGAAGAAACTTCTCCTCTGTCCGGCATGAAGTTCCTCTGCGCCGAGGATAACGCCATCAACGCCGAAATTCTGGAAATGCTGCTGGAAGCCAATGGCGCAAGCTGCACCATCTGCTCCAACGGTCAGGAAATCGTGGATGCCTTTGCCAGCGTAAAGCCCGGCGAGTACGACATGATCCTGATGGATGTGCAGATGCCTGTGATGGACGGCTTGGAAGCCACCCGCCGCATCCGCAGCGGTGAAAACCCGCTGGGCAGGATCATTCCCATCCTTGCCATGACCGCCAATGCCTTCCTTGAGGATATGCAGAAGAGCAGGGAAGCCGGCATGGACGAGCACCTGTCCAAACCTGTGGATATTGCTGCGCTGGAGCAGACGGTAAAACGCTTCCGTGTTATCCCCCCGAAAATAAATAGCGGACAAGCGCGTTTCCGCAGAGGAAGCACACAAGCGATGTAAATGATGCAGGAGAAGCTTAGAACGTGAATACACTTTCCGAGATCGAGGAATATTACAAAGCGCGTGAGCAGCAGCTGTTGGAAAAACTTCATCAACAGGAAGCCGCTTCTGCTGCAATGCCTGACGGATATCCAAGCTGCCCTGAAAGAAGAATTACAGCAGCACAACTGAGCTGCGGATGCAATCAAAACAGGAGTATAAAAAGCCCGAATGAAACACAGAATCTCACGCCGTGCATTCCTGAACGGATGCACGCTGCTGGCGGCAGCTGCTGCCGTAAGCAGTCTGACTTCCTGCGGAGAAGAGGAAGCGAAAGACAGCGGTCTTGCACAAATCGTTGTGGGAAGCGACAGCTATCCACCTTATATCTATCTGAATAATGACGGTGTTCCCACCGGGATCGATGTGGAGATCGCCACCGAGGCGTTCCGCCGTATGGGGTATGCTGCCCGGTTTGAAACGATCAACTGGGAGCAGAAAACAAATCTTGTGGAAAGCGGCGCCATCGACTGCATCTGGGGCTGCTTTTCCATGGATGGACGCGAAGAGGTATACCGCTGGGCGGGACCTTACATGGTGAGCCGTCAGGTGGTTGCGGTGGATGCTGACAGCAGCATCCGATCCCTCAGCGACCTTGCCGGCAAGACCGTCGCCGTGCAGAGCACCGGCAAGCCGGAGGAGATCTTTCTCAGCGGCTCCGACCCGCGCATCCCGCAGACGGTGGAGGTGCTCAGCATCGAAAACCGCAGTGTGCAGTACGCAATGCTGGCCTGCGGCTATGTGGACGGCATCGCCGCCCACGAGACAGGCATCCTGCAATATATGAAGGACAATGCCATAGACTTCCGCATTTTGGAGGAACCGCTGCTGGTCACCGGGCTGGGCATCGCCTTTGCCAAGAACGACACCCGCGGGCTGGACAGCCAGCTGACCGATACCCTTGCGCAGATGCGCGCGGATGGCACGCTGGAGCGGATCATTGGCCGATACCTTGAAAATGCTTCGCAGTATCTGGAGGTGGACATAATTGGCGCGTAAAAACAGAACCACCCCGGATAAAAGGATATGGACAGCCTATCTGATCATCGGCGTGCTCTTGATGGCCGGTGTTGCTTTTTTCTCCAGCTGGCGGGCAATGCGCACAGCAGAGGAACGCTTTTGCCAGACCCTTGAGTTTGTCAAATCCCAGTCCACCAGCTTTGAAAAGCACAACGATACCATCACGGCAAAGGCACTCCGCCGCACGGCGGTCGCAGTCCATCAGCTGGCAGAGAATCCTGCTCTTGACCTCTCCGACCCGCAGTGCCTGAACAGGCAGACAGAAAAGCTCTGGCTCACCGGCATTTCGGTTCTGGGACCGGATGGCACGCTCCGGTGCGAGTCCACGACCAACGGCATCGGCTATGACCGGTTTGGCGACCAGCTGAAAAATGACGCTGTTCTGGACGTTTTGTCTTACCCGCGAAAGACCTATGTGAAGCGCGTCCTGCTGGAAGATGGCTCTGCTGTGGATGTTGCGGCACACCGGGCAGAAAGCACAGAGCTGCTCCTGCTTGCCTACCGGTACACCCCGGCGGAATTTGTGGAGGAAACGGCGCTGTCCATCCAGAGCATACTGGATGGCTACCCGGCAGAAACCAGCGGCACGCTGTTCATCGTGCAGAACAATCAGGTCGTTGCCGCAAACCGCCCGGAGCTGATTGGGCAGGATGTTGCAGGCAGTCCGCTGGCGCAGGGGATCCGCAAAGCCGGGGCCGCAGAGAAGCTGACCCATACCCGGGACTGGAACGGCTCCGGCTGCTATTTCGGGATGTTCTGCCATGGCAGATCCTTCGATCTCTATGCGTACACGGATGAAAAAATAATCTTCCGGGAGGCGCTTTTGCTGATCCTGACGGTTCTGGTCGGCTACATCCTGCTTGTAATGATCCTTCAGCTGCTGCGCCGCCGCTCCGTGCAGGAGATGGAGCTGCAGAAAAAAGAGCAGGAGAGGAAGTATCAGACCCAGCTGGAGGAACAGAACCGCAAGCTGGAGATCGCGCTTCAGCACGAGGGGGCGGCAAACCGCGCCAAGCGGGAGTTCCTGTTCAATATGAGCCACGATATCCGCACCCCCATGAACGCCATCATCGGCTTCACTTCGCTGGCTGCGACCCATATCGACAATAGGGAACAGGTGCTGGACTACCTCAAAAAGATCTCCACCTCCAGCCAGCATCTGCTTTCCCTCATCAATGATGTGCTGGATATGAGCCGCATCGAGAGCGGAAAGGTAAAGATCGAGGAAAAAGCGGTGCATCTGCCGGACCTCGTCCACGATGTGCGCTCCATCATTCAGCCCAATGTTTCGGCAAAGCGGCTGTCGCTTTTTATTGATACCATAGATGTGGAGAACGAGGATATCATCACCGACCCGCTGCGGCTGAACCAGATCCTGCTGAACATTTTGTCCAATGCCATCAAGTTCACTCCCACAGGTGGCATGATCAGCATTCGCATTGCTGAGAAAAACGGTGCGCCTGCGGGCCGGGCCTGCTATGAGTTCCGCATCAAGGACAACGGCATCGGCATGAGTGAGGAATTCCAGAAGCACATCTTTGAGGAGTTCGCCCGTGAGGAAAACTCCACCGTCAGCGGCATTCAGGGTACCGGCCTCGGCATGTCCATCACCAAGAACATTGTGGACCTGATGGGCGGCACCATCGCCATTGAGAGCGAGCCGGGCAAGGGCAGCGAGTTTATCGTGAATCTCTGCTTTGCGCTCAGCGGACAAAAGGTGGAGCTCAGGCAGCTCCCGCAGCTGGAAGGGCTGCGGGCACTGGTGGCGGACGACGATACCGACACCTGCCTGAGCGTCAGCACCATGCTGTCCAAGATCGGGATGCGGCCGGAGTGGACGATCTCCGGCAGGGAAGCGGTGATCCGCACCCGGTATGCCATGGAGCAGGGGGATGAATTCAGCGTTTACATCATCGACTGGCTGATCCCCGATATGAACGGCATCGAGATCGTGCGGCAGATCCGCAAGGTGATTGGAAAAAGCCGCCCCATCATCATCCTGACCGCCTACGACTGGGCCGATATTGAAGAGGAAGCCCGTGCGGCCGGTGTTACCGCCTTCTGTGAAAAGCCGCTGTTCCTCTCGGAGCTGCGCAGAGTGCTGGCAGAGCCGTTCGGTGCAGAGCCTGCCTGCAGGCCGGTGCAGCTGAACGCGGAGGCCTTCAAAGGGAAAAAGATCCTGCTGGTGGAGGACAACGAGCTGAACCGTGAGATCGCAGTGGAGATCCTGAAGGAAGCGGGCTTTGAGGTGGAATCTGCCGAGGATGGCGAGATCGCCGTCCGGAAGATGAAGCAGGCGGCAGACGGACAGTATGACCTGATCCTCATGGACATCCAGATGCCCAACATGGACGGCTACGAGGCAACGCGGCAGATTCGTGCGCTGCCGGATGCCGCAAAGGCTGGCATCCCCATCTTTGCAATGACGGCAAATGCCTTTGAGGAAGACCGTCAGAACGCACTGAAGGCCGGTATGAACGGCCATATTGCAAAGCCGCTGGATATTCCGCACCTGCTGCAGGTCCTTGCAGATGTACTGAAATAAACAGCGCCCAAAAGCAAAAGCACCCACAGCAAGCGCCACAGAGGTTTTGAATCTCCGGTGAGCAAATTGCTGCGGGTGCTTTATTTCTTATGCCTGAACGGCAGTTTCTGTGATGTTTGGTGTAGCAATTTAACTGTACCACAGAACGGCTCATTCGTCTTTTTTCACTTTGTGACACATCTATTGTAATCCCACACAGCTTTTATGGACCAATATATGAAATTTTATTGAAAATTTTTCATGGTAGTGGTAAAATATTTTTATGTCTCTGTCATTCTGTGCCCCTTCGCGGTAGAGGGAGAGCGCAAAACAGAAAAGACGCAAAAATTGCGGCATCCTTTCCGTGGGTGGGTTTTACAGCGCACACTCTTGCGGGCGGTGATGTATGATCAGTAAGCCAAAGCAGCCAACCGCAAAACGATGGCTGCCCAAGAAGTGTGAGGAGAAGGATCGGATGAAAACAAAAACATTGCGCCGCCTATTTTCCATGCTTGCGGCACTGGTGATGGGGCTATCCCTGCTCACCGGATGCAGCGAAAAAAATGCGAAACGAACACAGGAGCAGGAAGACGCTCAGACTATTCAGGTGTATCTGTGGAGCACCAGCCTGTACGAAAACTATGCCCCCTATGTCCAGTCCCAGCTGCCGGACGTGAACATTGAGTTCATCGTCGGCAACAACGATCTGGATTTTTACAAGTTTTTGCAGCAGAACGGCGGTCTGCCGGATATCATCACCTGCTGCCGGTTCTCGCTGCACGATGCGGCACCGTTGAAGGACAGCCTGATGAACCTTGCCATGACCAATGAGGCGGGCGCTGTGTACAACACCTACCTCAACAGCTTCAAAAACGAGGATGGCAGCGTGAACTGGCTGCCGGTCTGCGCGGATGCCCACGGCTTTGTGGTCAACCGCAGCCTTTTTGAGCAGTACGATATTCCCCTGCCCACCGATTACGCAAGCTTTGTAGCGGCCTGTCAGGCTTTTGAAAAGGTAGGCATCCGCGGCTTTACCTCCGATTATACCTACGACTACACCTGCATGGAAACCCTGCAGGGGCTTTCCGCTGCCGAGCTTACCACCACCGCGGGGCGCAAGTGGCGCACTACCTACAGCGACCCCGCCAGCACCGCGCGGGTGGGTCTGGACGACACCGTATGGCCGGGGGCGTTTGAGCGGATGGAGCAGTTCATTCAGGATACCCACCTTACAGCAGATGATCTTGCATTGAATTACGACGATGTGACCGGAATGTTCCGGAACGGAGAAGTTGCCATGTACTTTGGCAGCTCTGCCGGCGTGAAGATGTTTCAGGATGAGGGCATCGACACGATCTTTCTGCCCTTCTTCAGCCAGAAC
>ENA-OQBL01000526-OQBL01000526.1-human-gut-metagenome-genome-assembly--contig:-NODE-526-length-19839-cov-25.444450_pt1 | contig 19839 bp, 16 predicted proteins | sample MGYA00242747_ERZ504553 | MGnify/ENA primary metagenome ERZ504553 (study PRJEB26092, sample SAMD00036240) | human gut metagenome | host: Homo sapiens | study: EMG produced TPA metagenomics assembly of...
CCGGTTACGACAAAACAATCTGTAATAGAACATGGTTATGGATTAAAGAATGTAAGAAAGTGCTTGATAAATATATAAGCACACTGGATTTGAGTGTTCAGATGAACGGTTCACCGTGAAAATATTGATGAAAATTTAATAAATTCACCTTGAAAAGTACTAATTTCGCCTTTTGATTTTTTTTAGTAATTTGTTTTATGTATAATATTATCAAAAAGGGAGGGGCACTATGAAGAAAAAACGCATATTAATCGCATCAATCATCTTCATACTTATCATCTGTATTGTGGCTGCGGTTTTTATAGTAAAGAATAGAAACCGCAGTACCTCCAATACAATGTACACATATTCCAATGTAAATCCGGATTATAACTACTCTGAGGATAATGTATTATATCTTGATGACTCGGGAATATTGCATCTTATTGATACAGCATCCGGTAAGGATATTGTCTATTGTGACAAGCCAAACTGCACACATGAAGGATACTCACGCACAAATCAGAATCCTTCATGCCCTGCAGCTTTTTATGGATTGTCAAAAGCTGGAGCGGTAATTTACAATGATCATCTCTATTTTATAGGAAATATGTCAGATGAAGACATGACAATACAGTATCTGTATGTGATGGATTCTAATGGTGAGAATCGAAAAAAAACAGCTAAATTAGAGAATGTTCAACATGTTAAGGCTGTTTTGTACAGGGATAATTATGTTATAGGAGCTTACAGCAACAGTGTGGAGCTTAATGATGAAGGACAGATTATAAATGATGATAAGCCTGAAGCCGGTATTTTTGTTATAGATCTTGATAATTACAAGGTGTATATGAGTGATAAGATAACAAGCGAACAGTCAAATATTATGGACATATATTATGAAGACGGTGCAGTGTACTATTCGACTGTGCGGTTTGGAGATGATGTTACAGAGCTGATGATAGAGGAGGGCGCGACAGCTGATGCAGAGTCTTTTGCCTACGATAATATGCTTAATGGAATATATCAATATGATATAGCAGATGAAAAGACAACATGTCTGACGGAAATAGACCATATTAACAATCTTAGGCTGTTAGATGGCGATGGTTATTATTCGTCAAAGGATGGATATTTTGTGTTTGACACCGAAAGCAGACAGACAAGACAGCTTCCGATAGATGCGGATGGAAAAACACAATATGGACCATTAAAAAAGAGCGGAGATTTTCTATATTATGCCCTTTCTGAAGAAAACAGTGATGAAGTGACATATTACCGCTTGAAGGATGATAAGAGTGAAGAACTGATGAAGCTGTCTACTGAAAAGGCATTTGGTATTGAAAACATATGCGGTCAGTCGGTATATGTCAACTATACTGATGATGAAGGCGAATTTTCACTTGGAGTTATAAGTCTTGATAATCTGAATAAAGGCAATTTTAATCCGAGAAAATTGAGGTGCTATAATGAAGAATAAGAAAAAGGGTGTTTTAATAGCAGTTGTAGTGATTGCCCTGATCGTGGCGGCAGTAGCAGCGGTATGTATTAATAAAAAAGCAGGCGATTCAGGAAAACTTAAAGAGGGACAGACCGAGACAACAGTCAAAAAGTCGGATACAAAGGTCATAACATTTGCTGTACCCGATATTTGCAGGATTGATGAGAATAACCTTAAGCAGTTTAATGCTGCACTTATGAGTGATGGCTACAACTATGAGCTGAATATAAAATATCTGGAGTATGATGAATACAGCCAGAAGCTTGAAAGTGCCTTTGCTGCCGGGGAAACAGATGTTGCATTTTTAGGTTTAGGCGATGAGAATGGAAATAATCCGGTATATGACCTTATAAGTTCGGATCTTGTCTTAAATCTCGATGATGTTTTGTCGAAAGATCAGGGAAAGACACTTTATGATGCTTTCCCAAAGAATCTTTGGGAGATGGCAAAATGTGACGGACATATTTATTCCATACCATCGGCACTTGCAGATGATAATGGAGTTTATGCTGCATTTAACAGGGATTATATCTCAGATGATGTCATAAATTCGTGGGATGGAAGCATAGATGGAATTTATCAGATACTCAAGGCTTCAGAGTGGGATAACAGCAAAGCTCCGGGATTTCAATATCTCATAAACGGATATGTATTTGGAGATATGATCGGCTGTGAGATAAGAAACGGACTTTGCTTCGATTATGATACGATGTCAGTCGAAAATCCACTGGAATCGCAAAAGTTTACGGAATATCTTAAGGGGCTCGATAAGATGAAAAAAGACGGATACCTGAAGGACGATGAGACCGGTGAGATAACATACCTTAATAATATCGGATTAAATAATGAGGAAATATTACAAAATGTTAAGTCCGGCAATTTTGTTGTAGCTTTGTGTTCCGGAGAGATAGACGAGAATTTCCAAAAAGATAATATAGCGGTAAAAACAGTAGAGCATTATCTGACATCAAGGGTAAACGCATCCATTGGTATAGCGAAAAACACTAAGGATGTCGATGCTGTGGTAGAGTTTTTAGGTCTGTTATATGGAAACGGAAAGTACGCAGATATTCTCCTGTATGGACAGGAAGGCACGGATTACAAGGTCGTAGACGGTGTTGCATGCAATACGGATGGTACTGATCTGGAGGATGACTATTTAAGTAAGCTCTGTCTGGATCTGTTTATAAATGTATATCCGGTAACAGGTGAAAGATACATGGAAAATCGAAAAGATGAGTTTTTTGCCCTTTATGACAATGCCGGAGTATCTCCGTTTATCGGTTTTGAGCCTGATACGGAGAATTTGAACAATATCTCAAATGATCTTTCGGATTTCATGAATGGCTTAAATGGTAAGTCGGTTGAGGAGAGTATAGAAGGTGCAAAGGAAAAGCTTACAGCAGATGGAATGGACAGCTATCTTGACAGTGTAAGAAACCAGTGGGAGGAATATAAACAATGACACTTGAATTGGAGGGGCTTACAAAAGTTTATAAGGATAAAACTGCGCTGGATGATGTGTCTTTTTCATTTACACCCGGCATATATGGGCTTTTGGGACCTAATGGAGCCGGTAAATCAACTATGATGAATCTCATTTCTGACAATCTGACTCCATCAAAAGGCCGTGTGCTGCTTGACGGAAGGGGCATAGACGAGCTTGGAAGTGAATACAGGAAGCTTCTCGGATATATGCCGCAGCAGCAGAATATATATCCTGAGCTTAGTCTTAGGCGTTTTCTTTACTTTATGGCATCCCTGAAAGGATTAAAAAAGAGTGAAGCCTGGGAAGATATAGATCACTATGTGCGCATGGTAAAGCTTGATGATGTCCTTGGAAAAAAGCTTGGCGCTTTTTCGGGTGGAATGAAGCAGAGAGCACTGATAGCACAGGCACTCATAGGCAATCCCGGCATCCTTATACTGGATGAGCCAACGGCAGGGCTTGACCCAAAGGAGAGAATCAGAATCCGCAATCTGATATCAGAGGTTGCAAAGGACAAGATTGTTATTATTGCGACTCATGTGGTTACGGATGTTGAGTTTATCGCCAAAGAGATAGTTATGTTAAGCAACGGTAAAATAATAAGGAGTGGTTCTCCGTCAAAGCTGCTTCAGGAGCTGGATGGAAAGGTATGGAATATTTTTTTATCGGATAATGAGATAGATGAGGTGAACACCAGATACAAGGTGAGCAATATTTCAAGGGATGCAGACGGTGTCATAGCCCGCATTATTGCCGATTCGTATGATGGCAGATGGCAGAAGGAGGCTGTGCGTCCAAATCTTGAGGACTTGTATTTGTATCTTAATGGGGACTGAAAATGGATATAGTAAAAAACGAAATATGTAAACTATTGACTAAAAGAACAGTGCTTATTCTTTTGTTTTTGCTTGTTCTGAATCCTGTTCTTGGACTGTATACCATGAATACCGTAAATGATGATGGGTATACAGGTAAGGACTACAGCGCGCTGTATGGCGAAATAAGCAATTACAGCCGTGAGGAGGTTTTGCCGGAAATTGAACAGAGGCAGATGACGGCAGAAGCTTACGGCAGGATTAGTCTGTGCAGCAGGGTATACAAGGAAGTAGGAGCATGTCTTTCTTATGATGAGTATCTGGACTCTGTCAATGAAAAGGCTGACGAGATTTCGATTATGAATAAGTTTTCCGGCAATGGAGGCTTTGCAGAGAAAAATGCTGCTAAAACGAGCAGAGTCTACAGTAAGCTTAAAGGTATAGTGCCTGAGGTTATTGATGCATCGGGACTTTTGAATATTACAGACAATGAGCTTACCGACTATGTGGCTGTGATTATGCTTTTTATCATTGCGCTCAACCTTGTTTTTTATGAAAAAAGCGAGAACCAGCTTGCATTGCTTAGAACAACTGCAAGGGGCAGAAGGCAGCTTATGGCGTCAAAGTCATTTGTGATGATTATGGCGGTCATTCTTATCACCTTACTGTTGTATGGCATCAATGCAGTCATAAGCATGTGCTTTTACAATCCGATAAATCTGAAAAGTCCGCTTCAAAGTGTTTATCTGTACTATGGCAGTCCGTTTAAGCTTAGTATAGGACAATTTCTGGCATGCTATTTTCCTGTGAAAATAATAAGCTTTATATTGCTTGGCCTGTTTTTTATGCTGATATGCGCAGCGCTTGACAATATTATATTTGTGTTCGTTGCTTCTGCAGTGACCGTGGTTATTGAGGCTATCTGCTACACAACGATATCAGGAACCAGCTTCCTAGCCTTCCTTAAGTACATAAATATCATGTACGGAGTCAGGACAGGCAGACTTTTTTCTGATTATGTCAATATCAATCTGTTTGGATATCCACTTAATACCGGGGTATTGTATGGCTTATTCTGGCTTGTGTGTATAGCTGTATGTATTTTTGCGGTTACAAATTATCTCAATTCGGTGCATGAAAAGAGGCTGCTTTTACTGCCCGGCTTTGCCTGCGGCAAAAATACAGGCTGTCATACATCTTTATTTTTGCACGAATGCTATAAGGCACTTGTTCCGGGAAAAGTGTTACTTATATTGATTGTAGCAGCTATTTTTGTGGTATGGTGGAATCCGGCAGAGAAGCTTTCATATGACTCGGTTGATGAGGTGTATTACAAGGAATATATGGACAAATATTATGGACCTTTAACTGCCAAAACCAATGAGCTTCTGGATGAAGAAAGAGTAAAATACGACAGACTGTCAGATAACATCGCTTACGATATGGCACAGGGGAAGAGTGAAAGCTATATCAATATAAAGTACAAGGATGAACTGAGCAGACAGGAGGCATTCAACAAGCTTACAGCACATGTGGATTATCTTAAGACGTTAAATGAGGGCTGGCTGTTTTTTGAAAAGGGCTATGATATCCTTACCGACAGAACAGACTTCAAAAACCGTGATACAGCACAGGCATTTGTGTATGTTATTCTCCTAATAGCAATAGCCTGCGGTATATGTGGAGCGGATTATGCAAACCATGAAATCCGTCTTTTAAGGACTACCCGCCGTGGCAGGAAACAGCATATGGGAATCAAATGCATACTTGGCTTTTTGGGCACTGTCACAGCATTTGCACTTGTATACATTGTGCGGCTGTGCAATGTGCTTTCGGCATATGGCACGCAGGGGCTTAATGCTCCGGCGGCAAGTATGGAGCATCTGTGGCGTGTTTCGCAGAATATATCGGTAGGGCAGTATATACTTATCATAATGCTGATGCGCTTTATAGGGGGATTACTGGTCAGCCTGTTTGTTTTTGCAATGTTTAAATACTTAAGAAGCGGCATGTCTGTGATTATATCATGCGTCCTTTTTATTGTGCTGCCACTGGCGCTTGTGGCTTTTGGGGTGACGAATGCGCAGTATATGTTGTTAAATCCGCTGCTTCTTGGAAATATATTCTAAAATATATTTTGAATTCATTAGGAAAAACATTACAGATTGTTCCAATGAAATAGATAAAAAGCATCTGTCCGTAAAAACCGGATAGATGCTTTTTAATATAGGACAAAGTTATAATTTTTTATAAAAATCTGTGATGCGGTCCATGCGTGCCCCCATATTCATAAGCAGTGCATCCGCAATAGTAATTGCAGCCATAGCTTCAACAACAACAACAGCACGTGGCACGATAATCGGGTCATGACGTCCCTTGATGGAAATCTCTATATCTTCACCGGATTTATTTACGGTGTGCTGTGTAGCTGCGATTGAAGGAGTAGGCTTTATGGCAGCTCTGAAAATAAGCGGTGAGCCGTCTGTCATGCCGCCGAGAGTACCACCGGAGTGATTTGTCTCTTTTGAAACAGCACCATCCATCATAATAAAGGCATCATTGTTTGTAAGTCCGGTTGCCTTTGCTGCATCAAAGCCATCGCCGATTTCGAAGCCCTTTACAGCTCCGATAGACATAATAGCTTTTGCCAGATTGGCATCAATTTTCTCGAATACAGGATCACCGAGCCCGACAGGAAGACCTGTGATGACACATTCACACACACCGCCTGAGGAATTGAGTGATTTAAGGCATTCCTCCAGATATTCAGAAGCCTTTAGTGCTGCATCGGCATCAGGCATATAAAGCGAATTGTTGTAAATTTCATGGGCATCAAAATTAACCTCATTAATTGTAACAGGACCTATTGATCTGGTGTATGTAAGAAATTTTATGCCAAGGCCCGAGAGCATCTTTACAGCGATAGCACCCGCTGCAACACGGCCTATTGTCTCGCGTCCCGAAGAACGACCTCCGCCTCTGTAGTCTCTGAAGCCGTATTTCTCATCAAAGCAAAAGTCAGCATGCCCAGGACGATAGTACGAAGCAATCTCACTGTAATCCTTTGATTTCTGATTTTTATTCCACACAACCATAGAAACAGGTGTACCTGTAGTCTTTCCCTCAAACACACCGGAGAGAATCTCAACCGCATCATCCTCCTTGCGCGGAGTAGTGAACTTGGACTGTCCTGGCTTTCTTCTGTTTAAGAATATCTGAATATCCTCCTCACACAGCTCAAGCCCTGCAGGAACGCCGTCCACAACGACCCCTAAGCCCTTTCCGTGTGATTCTCCCCATGTTGTTACCCTAAAAATATTTCCGTATGATGAACCTGCCATGATGGTCTCCTTTTTATAATAATAGGTATATTATAAGTAATACCAAGTTGAATAGTCAAGAAAACTATGATATTATTTTATTTAGATAACTTTCGAACTATGTTTGTGTATAATTATGTGATTAAAGGGTCAAAAGGTATCATCGATGCATGCTTGCATGCCTGTATATGCAAAGCGCAAATTAGGCGAAGCATAATTTAAGCAAGTATAATTAAGCAGCATCATTTGTAGCAATTTTGCCACAACGTAAGGCACGTAAGCCGCGGCTACCGCGAGCGCACACGTGCTGCCCTGAGAGCGAATAGCGGAGCTGTTTAGAGTCTGTAGAATTATGCTTCGATACACAGAAATGCACCGGCAGGGACGCCGGGGCAAGGAGCTATCGAGCCATGGAGGGCGAGTAGCGACGGTTTCGTCAGCCGGAGAAAATCTATAAGCATAATTCGTACAGAATCTTAACAGCGCAGCGTAGCGAACAGGGCAGCGCGTGGACGCTCACGGTGACCGCGACTTACGTGCCGTCCTTAGCGCCACAATGATAAACAACTACAATAAGACAGCAAAAGAGGGAGAAAACATGGAATTTAACGGGGTATTTCACCAGGCATATGACAACTACTGCTATCCTTTAAATGAGGATGAATTAATCATAAATATAAAGACCGGTTATGATGTTAAGAAAGTAAATATCATACTCGGTGACCCGTTCGCAGCCGGTATCTTAGGCGGTGGTGAGACCTGGAATGGCGATAAGCAGCCGATAATATTTAAAAAGAAATTAAAGCACCAGATATGGTGGACCACCACGGTAAAGCCACCATTCAAGAGACTTAAATATTATTTTGAGCTCATCACAGAGGATGAGAGATGGTTTTACTTTGAGGATGGCTTCGTGAGTGCAGAGCAGATGGCACTTGAGGGCAGAAGCCGCCAGTGCTTTGTGTTCCCGTGGATGAATCCGTGTGATATTCCGGTCACACCGAAGTGGGTAAATGACACTATATGGTATCAGATATTTCCGGATAGATTCTGCAATGGAGACCACTCGATAGATCCTGATTATGTTGTTCCGTGGAGAAACAGGGGAAAGGTCAAAAATGAGGAGTGCTTCGGCGGAGACCTCGCAGGAATCATTCAAAAGCTTGATTACTTAAAGGAGCTTGGAATAAACGGAATCTACCTGACACCGATAAACGAGTCACCGAGCAATCATAAGTATGATACAACGGATTATGCAAAGATTGACCCGCGCTTTGGAGATGAAGATACCTTTAAGAGGCTTGTGCTAGAAGCCCATAAGCGTGATATGAGAATAATGCTTGACGGAGTGTTCAACCACTGTGGCTATTATTTTGCACCGTGGCAGGACGTTTTAGCAAAGGGAGCGGATTCAGAATATTACGACTGGTTTATGATCAATGAATGGCCGCTTGACTTTAAGCATGGAGCTGCTAAAAAGGGTCAGTTTTATACGTTTGGATTTTTTGACAATATGCCAAAGCTCAATACAAATAATCCGGCGGTGCGAAAATACTTTATCGATATCTGTGCCAACTGGGTAGAAAATTATCATATAGACGGACTGCGCCTTGATGTGGCAAATGAGGTGTCACACCGATTCTGCAAGGAGCTTAGGGCAAGGCTTAAGGAAATCAATCCGGATATTTACATTTTGGGAGAAATATGGCATAATGCTCTTCCGTGGCTGCGTGGAGATGAGTTCGATGCGGTTATGAACTATCCGCTTGGAGAGAGCATCAAGGATTTCTGGATAGATAAGAGCCAGACGAATCAGGATTTTGAGTATACTATAAACAGATGTTATACCAACTACATGCAGCAGACCAATGATGTGCTTTTCAATCTGCTTGATTCACATGATACAAAGCGCCTTCGCTCTGATACAAAGAATCTCGACCAGTACTTTGCACAGCTTGCAGTGCTTTTTGCCATGCCGGGCAGCCCATGTATATATTACGGCACTGAGATTGCCATGCCGGGCAGCTATGACCCTGACTGCAGACGATGTATGCCGTGGGATGATATTGAGGCAGGCAGGTTTAAGGAGCGCATTGAGATGGTATCAAAGCTCATTCATTTAAGGGCGAGTGAGCCGCTTTAAAGGGCAGAAACTTCCATTTGCCCTGATGATTTTGCTGATAATCCGAGGGTAATCCAGTTCAGAAAGATGGGCTGGGTGGATACATATGTGGAGGTTATAGTCAACTGCTCTGATGAGGATATTGAGGTGCCAAAGGACGGCGAGGTACTTTTTGAGAGACATTGCATAGATACCACACTGCTGACTAACGGAATATTAATCAGAAAAATCGTAGGCAATGGCGATAAGTAAAAGAAACAGGAGAATTAAACGAAAATATGGCTAAATATGAGTTACTAAAACAAGAGGGACGTGCCAAGAGAGGTACATTCCATACTGTGCATGGAGATATACAGACACCTGTATTTATGAATGTAGGAACAGTAGGTGCGATAAAGGGCGCTGTCTCTACGGACGATTTAAAGGAGATAAAGTGTCAGGTTGAGCTGTCAAATACATATCACCTGCATGTAAGAACCGGAGACAAAATCATTAAAGAGCTTGGCGGACTGCACAAATTCATGGTGTGGGATAGACCAATCCTTACAGATTCCGGCGGATTCCAGGTGTTTTCACTGGCAGGTCTTCGCAAAATAAAGGAGGAGGGCGTGTACTTCAACTCGCATATTGACGGTGCCAAGATTTTTATGGGACCTGAGGAGAGCATGCAGATACAGTCAAACCTCGGCTCAACGATAGCTATGGCATTTGACGAGTGCCCATCTAGCGTTGCAGACAGACAGTATGTGACAAACTCTGTAAACAGGACCGCGCGCTGGCTTGAGAGGTGCAAAAAGGAGATGGCACGCTTAAACAGCTTACCGGATACTATCAATAAGGAGCAGCTTTTATTCGGTATCAACCAGGGAGCTATTTATGATGATATAAGAATTGACCATGCAAAGCGCATTTCTGAGCTTGAGCTGGACGGCTATGCTGTCGGCGGACTGGCGGTAGGAGAGAGCCATGAGGAGATGTACCATATTCTTGATGAAACAGTGCCTCATCTGCCTGTTAATAAACCTACATACCTGATGGGAGTAGGAACTCCTGCCAATATACTTGAGGGTGTAGAGAGAGGAATCGACTTCTTTGACTGTGTATACCCAAGCAGAAACGGCCGTCACGGACATGTATACACGAATCACGGCAAGCTTAATCTGTTCAACCAGAAGTATCAGAAGGATATGCGCCCTATTGAGGAGGGCTGTAACTGTCCTGCCTGCCGCACATATTCGCGTGCATATATCAGGCATCTTTTAAAGGCAAAGGAGATGCTCGGAATGAGACTGTGCGTGCTCCATAATTTGTATTTCTACAACAACATGATGGAGGAGATAAGGGATTCACTTGATGCAGGCCGTTTTGCCTCATACAAGGCTGAAAAGCTCTATGGAATGACACAGGGAGAGCAGAGCTAGCAGATAAATATAAAAAATCTCGAAAAAGATAAAAAATCCTTGCCGTTAGCACGTTTAACGTGTATTATGGTAATAGTGCTTAGAACACATCAATTATAGAATATTTAGGAGGAACAATTGATGACATCAATTTTAGCAAACGGTCAGGCAGCAGGAACAATTGGAATGGTTGTCTGGTTAGTAGTACTTTTCGCAGTTATGTATTTTCTTATGATCCGTCCACAGAAGAAGGAGCAGAAGAAAAAGGAGCTTATGCTTAATGAAGTTGCAACAGGAGACACAGTTCTTACAACAAGTGGATTTTACGGTACAGTTATCGATATCGAGGACGATACTGTAATCGTTGAGTTTGGTAACAACAAGAACTGCCGTATTCCAATGCAGAAGGCAGCTATCGCTGACCTTGAGAAAGCAGAGGATTCAGCTAAATAATGCAGATTTGTAAAGCCGTCACATAAGTGGCGGTTTTCTTATTATCCGCATCTCTTGCAATAATAATAAAAAACTGTTATTATAGTATGCAGTTATTATAAGCTGCAGTTATAAATTGCATGAAAAAGTAAAATATCCCGGCATATTGAAATAACTACTTTAATGCTTTAATATAAGAATATGTATTTTTATGTAAAAGAGGTAAGAAATTATGGAATATAAAGTTGGTGTAATTTCAGGAGACGGAATCGGACCGGAGATAGTCACTGAGGCAAAAAAGGTATTGGACAAAATAGCAGACAAGTATGGACACAGCTTCAACTACACAGACATCCTTATGGGTGGCTGTTCAATTGATGCTACAGGTGTTCCTCTTACAGATGAGGCTATTGCGACTGCGCTCGATTCAGATGCGGTGCTGATGGGTTCAATCGGTGGCAACACAGCCACATCACCATGGTACAAGCTGGCCCCTGAGCTTCGTCCGGAGGCAGGGCTTTTAAAGCTTAGAAAGTCACTCAATCTGTTTGCAAATCTTAGACCGGCATACCTGTACAAGGAGCTTGCTGCAGCATGTCCACTCCGTAGCGATATCATCGGAGACGGCTTTGATATGATGATTATGCGTGAGCTTACAGGAGGTCTTTACTTCGGAGCCAGAGAGACAAAAGAGGTGGATGGAGTTGTTACGGCCACAGATACACTGACATACAATGAGAATGAAATCAGAAGAATCGCAAAGAGAGGCTTTGATATAGCCATGAAGAGAAGGAAAAAGGTCACATCTGTAGACAAGGCAAATGTGCTTGATTCTTCCAGATTATGGAGAAAGATCGTCGAGGAGATCGCTAAGGATTATCCGGAGGTTACATACGAGCATATGCTTGTTGATAACTGTGCAATGCAGCTTGTAAAGGATCCTAAGCAGTTTGATGTTATCCTCACAGAGAATATGTTTGGCGATATTTTATCGGATGAAGCAAGTATGGTGACAGGCTCAATCGGTATGCTTTCATCAGCAAGCCTTAATGATACAAAGTTCGGACTTTACGAGCCAAGTGGCGGATCTGCTCCTGATATTGCAGGAAAGGGCATTGCAAACCCTATCGCAACAATCCTTTCAGCAGCCATGATGCTTCGCTATTCATTTGATCTGGACAAGGAAGCACAGGCAATCGAGGATGCTGTAAAGCAGGTGCTTAAGGAGGGCTACAGGACAATCGACATCATGCCACAGCCGGGTGAGACTACAGAGGGTATCACACAGGTAGGTACAGCACAGATGGGGGATCTCATCGCAGAACGTGTGTAGCTGCATGACTTATAATAGACAGCTAACAGGCTATAGATAGGCAGATTGTTGTGTATACAGTAGTAATGATGATGAAGTACTCAAAGAAATAGTCGGAGATAAATAAGGAGATAAAATATGATAAGTGATAACGCAAGAGCCGGAATGCAGCAGGCACCGGCAAGAAGTTTATTTAATGCTCTTGGTTTTACACCGGAGGAAATGAAAAAGCCTATGGTCGGAATCGTAAGCTCATTCAATGAGATTGTTCCGGGCCATATGAATATAGACAAAATCGTTGAGGCTGTAAAGCTTGGAGTTGCAGAGGCAGGAGGAGTGCCTGTAGTATTTCCTGCAATCGCAGTCTGCGATGGTATTGCAATGGGACATGTGGGTATGAAATATTCCCTTGTCACAAGAGATCTGATTGCTGATTCTACAGAGTGTATGGCAATCGCCCATCAGTTTGATGCACTTGTAATGGTTCCAAACTGTGACAAGAACGTGCCGGGACTTCTGATGGCGGCTGCACGTCTTAATCTGCCTACAGTATTTGTATCAGGCGGACCAATGCTCGCAGGCCACGTAAAGGGCAGAAAGAGAAGTCTTTCATCGATGTTTGAGGCTGTCGGCTCATACGCTGCTGGTACTATGACTGAGGATGATGTATGTGAGTATGAGAACAAGGTATGTCCTACCTGCGGTTCATGCTCGGGAATGTACACAGCCAACTCTATGAACTGTCTTACAGAGGCACTCGGTATGGGACTTCGCGGAAACGGAACAATACCTGCTGTATATTCAGAGCGTATCCGTCTTGCAAAGCATGCAGGAATGGCTGTTATGGATATGTACAACAAGGGTATCAAGGCAAGAGATATCATCACAAAGGATGCAATAATGAACGCACTCACAGTTGATATGGCACTCGGCTGCTCTACAAACTCTATGCTTCATCTTCCGGCTATCGCTCATGAGATAGGCTTTGATTTTGATATCAGCTTTGCAAATCCAATCAGTGAGAGGACACCAAATCTCTGCCACCTTGCCCCGGCAGGCCCTACATATATGGAGGACTTAAACGAGGCCGGCGGTGTGTGGGCTGTCATGAAAGAGCTTGCTGATATCGGACTTTTAAATACAGACTGTATGACTGTTACAGGAAAGACAGTTGGAGAGAATATAAAGAATGCAGTCAATAGGGACCCTGAGGTCATCAGACCGGTAGACAATCCATATTCAAAGACCGGAGGACTGGCAGTGCTTAAAGGAAATCTGGCTCCGGACGGCTCTGTAGTAAAGCGTTCAGCAGTTGTCGATGAGATGATGGTTCATGAAGGCCCTGCAAGAGTATTTGACTGCGAGGAAGATGCAATTGCAGCAATAAAGGGCGGCAAGATCGTAGAGGGTGATGTAGTTGTCATCAGATACGAGGGACCAAAGGGCGGCCCTGGAATGAGAGAGATGCTTAACCCTACATCCGCTATTGCCGGAATGGGACTTGGAAGCTCTGTAGCACTCATCACAGACGGACGTTTTTCAGGAGCTTCAAGAGGAGCTTCAATAGGTCATGTTTCACCTGAGGCCGCAGTAGGCGGACCGATTGCCCTGGTTGAAGAGGGAGATATCATAAAGATTGATATTCCAAACATGAAGCTTGAGCTCGATGTGTCAGACGAGGTGCTTGCTGAGCGTAAGGCAAAGTGGCAGCCAAGGGAGCCGAAGGTTACAACAGGCTATTTGAAGAGATACGCAGCACTTGTTACATCAGGAAACAGAGGAGCCATCCTTGCACTTCCGGGCGAGCAGAACGCGTAGTATAAATTTTGATAGAAAATTCAGTACGAATAAGGCTTTCACCTATTATCGTAAAGGATTCGTATAAGAAAAAGAGGAATACAAGATGCAGTTAACAGGATCACAGGTTATTATAGAATGCTTAAAAGAACAGGGTGTTGACACAGTATTCGGTTATCCGGGAGGAGCCATCCTTAATGTCTATGACGAGCTCTACAAGCATCCGGAGATTAAGCATGTGCTGACCTCACATGAGCAGGGAGCAAGCCATGCGGCCGACGGCTATGCGAGAAGCACCGGAAAGGTTGGCGTCTGTCTGGCTACAAGCGGACCGGGGGCGACAAATCTGGTCACAGGAATTTCGACAGCATACATGGATTCGATTCCAATCGTCGCAATCACATGTAATGTCGGAGTCTCGTTACTTGGAAAGGACAGCTTTCAGGAGATAGATATTGCCGGAATTACAACGCCTGTAACCAAATACAGCTTTATTGTAAAGGATGTAGAGAAGCTTGCAGATACAATACGCAGAGCCTTCGATATAGCAAGAAAAGGCAGACCGGGTCCTGTGCTTGTGGATATTCCAAAGAATGTTACGGCAGATCTGGTAGAGTACACCAGGCAGGAAATCAAGCTTCCTGAGCGTGTGACAGAAACAATTACAGACAGTGACATTGATAATGCAATTGAACTCATAAAAGCATCCAAAAAGCCATATATATTTGTAGGAGGCGGAGTGGTTCTCTCCGGAGCAAGCAAAGAGCTTAAGGAATTTGTAGACAAGGTGAATGCACCTGTTTGCGATACGCTCATGGGCAAGGGCGCATATGACGGCACAAGTGATAACTACACAGGCATGCTTGGCATGCATGGCACAAAGACCTCAAACCTTGGAGTTTCAGAGTGCGACCTTTTGATTGCGATTGGTACACGTTTTTCGGACAGAGTGCTTGGCAATCCTAAAAAGTTTGCAGACCAGGCCAAGATATTACAGTTTGATGTAGACGCAGCAGAGATTAATAAAAATATCCGTGTTACATCGAGTGTTATAGGCGATGTGAAGGAAATACTTACACGCATCAACAAAAAGCTCACACAGCTTGACCACAATTCATGGGTTGAGCATGTGCTTGCATATGCAAAGACTTTTCCTCTTACATATCACAAAGAGGGACTTAGCGGACCATTTGTTATTGAAAAAATCTATGAAATGACAAAAGGAAATGCTATAATGGTTACTGAGGTCGGCCAACATCAGATGTGGGCAGCCCAGTATTACAAATACAGCAAGCCGAGAACTCTTCTTACGTCAGGAGGTCTTGGTACCATGGGATACGGTCTCGGTGCTGCAATCGGTGCCCAGACAGCTAATCCAGACAGGACTGTAGTCAATATTGCAGGTGACGGATGCTTTAGAATGAACATGAACGAGCTTGCAACAGCTTCAAGAGAAAAGCTTCCTCTTATCGAGGTTATAATAAACAACCATGTACTTGGAATGGTACGCCAGTGGCAGACTCTTTTTTACGAGAAGCATTACTCGGCAACCGTACTCGATGATGGGGTGGATTATGTAAAGCTTTCAGAGGCAATGGGAGCCACCGCACGACGCGTTAAGACCCAGGAAGAATTTGAAAAAGCATTTGCAGATGCCTTAAAGAGCAAGACACCGTTTGTCATCGATTGTATCATTGATTCAGATGACAAGGTATGGCCTATGGTTGCACCGGGCAAGCCTATCAACGAGTCTTTCGATGAAGAGGACTACAATGCGACACAAGGAGGAAATTAGAGTGAGTAGAGTTTACAATTTTTCAGCAGGACCTGCAGTTTTACCTGAGGAGGTATTGCAGGAAGCAGCAGCAGAGATGATGGATTATAAGGGAAGCGGAATGTCGGTTATGGAGATGAGCCACAGATCTAAATGGTTTGATGACATCATCAAGGATGCCGAGAAAGATCTCCGCGAGCTTATGAATATACCTGACAATTACAAGGTACTTTTCCTTCAGGGTGGTGCTTCACAGTTCTTCGCTGAGGTACCGATGAACCTTATGAAAAATAAAAAAGCAGGATACATTATCACAGGTCAGTGGGCTAAAAAGGCGTTTGCCGAGGCTAAGATTTACGGAGACGCCGTAGAGCTTGCTTCGTCTGCAGATGAGACCTTCTCATACATACCTGACTGCTCAGATTTACCAATCACAGATGATATGGATTATGTATACATCTGCGAGAACAATACTATCTACGGAACAAAGTACAAGAAGCTTCCAAACACAAAGGGAAAGAACCTTGTAGCTGATGTATCTTCATGCTTCTTATCAGAGCCTGTAGATGTATCAAAATATGCTGTTATCTATGGCGGAGTACAGAAGAATGTAGGACCTGCCGGAGTAGTTATAGCAATTATCAGAGAGGACCTTATCACAGATGATTGTCTACCGGGCACACCAACCATGCTCAAGTGGAAGACTCAGGCCGATAATGATTCTCTTTACAATACACCACCATGCTACGGCATCTATATCTGTGGCAAGGTATTCAAATGGCTCAAGAAGATGGGCGGTCTTTCAGTTATGAAGGAGAGAAATGAGGAGAAGGCTAAGATTCTCTACGATTTCCTTGATCAGAGCAAGCTCTTTAAGGGAACAGTAAGAAAAGAGGACAGATCACTCATGAATGTTCCGTTTGTAACAGGAGATGCAGAGCTTGATGCCAAGTTTGTAAAGGAGGCAACTGCAGCCGGATTTGTAAACCTTAAGGGACACCGTACAGTTGGCGGAATGAGAGCATCTATCTACAATGCTATGCCAAAAGAGGGCGTTGAGAAGCTTGTAGAGTTTATGAAGAAGTTTGAGGAGGAGAATGCATAATGTTTAATTACACATGCTTAAACCCAATCGCAGGAGTAGGCCTTGACCTGTTCTCTGACGATTATAAAAAGGTTGATGATATTAAGGATGCAGATGCAGCACTTGTAAGAAGTGCCGCTATGCATGACATGGAGCTTGGTGACAAGGTGCTTGCTGTGGCAAGAGCAGGAGCAGGAGTAAACAATATTCCGCTTGACAAGTGTGCCGAGCAGGGAATCGTTGTATTCAACACACCGGGAGCCAATGCAAACGGTGTTAAGGAGCTTGTGTTTGCCGGAATGCTTTATGCATCAAGAGACATCGTTGGAGGTATCGACTGGTGTCTTGCAAACCAGAACGATGAGAATATTGCAAAGACAGCCGAGAAGCAGAAAAAGAACTTTGCAGGAACAGAGATTTCAGGAAAGAAGCTCGGTGTTATCGGACTTGGAGCCATCGGTGTACTTGTTGCAAATGCGGCAGTACATATGGGCATGGATGTTTACGGATATGATCCATACATCTCAGTAAATGCTGCATGGAACCTTTCAAGAAGCGTTAAGCATATCAGTAATGTTGAGGACATCTACAAGAACTGTGATTTCATCACAATCCATGTACCTCTTCTTGATTCAACAAAGAAGATGGTAAACGCTGATGCTATTGCAATGATGAAGCCAACCGCTATCGTATTAAATTTTGCCAGAGATCTTCTCGTTGACGAAGAGGCTATGGTAGATGCACTTGCCAAGGGAAAGGTTAAGAAGTATGTTTCAGATTTCCCTAACAACACAACTATTGGAGCAAAGGGCTGCATCGTAACACCTCATCTTGGAGCATCTACAGCAGAGTCAGAGGACAATTGTGCAGTTATGGCTGTCAAGGAGCTGAGAGATTACTTAGAGAATGGTAATATCGTTCATTCAGTAAACTTCCCTGACTGCAGCATGGGTGCATGCACAGCTTCAGGCAGAGTCGGAATCCTTCACAAGAATGTTAAGGGTATGATTGGACAGATTACAACAGCTCTTGCAGAGGCTGATATTAATGTATCTGATCTGACAAACAAGGGCAAGGGTGACTATGCATATTCACTTCTTGATCTTGATTCAGCTATTGATGCTTCTACCGTTGAGAAGCTTTCTGCCATTGACGGAGTGCTCAGAGTGAGAGTTATTAAATAGTGAATTAATATTTGATTTAAATACTGATCCCCCATATTTTATATGGGGGATTTAGTGGGTTATAAGGACCGCGCCCTGTTTGGCGAAAAATCTCCCTATAAACTCATTATTGCCGTCACGGTCACAGTCGTGGCCTGTGCGCTGCTGATTTTATTCCTTGGCACCCGGCTTGGTCTTTCCATCCGCGCTACCGGCGATAACCCGGATATGGTGCGCGCTTCCTCCATCAACACGGCGTTCACCATCACGGTGGGCCTTTGCGTTTCCAACGCCATGACCTCGCTTTCCGGCGCGGTTCTGGCTCAGTACCAGAAATCCGCCGATATCAACCTGGGCACTGGCATGGTGGTCATCGGTCTGGCTTCGCTGATTATTGGCGAAACGCTGTTTGGCCGCGGCGGTATGTGGGTCAAAGCGGCTGCGGCTGTGGCGGGCAGCGTGATCTACCGCTTTATCATTGCGTTGGCCCTGCGTGCCAATGTTCCCAGCGAGTGCCTGAAGCTGATTTCTGCCATCATTGTGGCGCTGGCCATTGCGGCCCCGGCCCTGAAAAAGAACCTTGCGCTGCGCCGCCGCCGTGCCGTCAGCCAGAAAGGGGGACAAGACCCATGCTTGATCTGAACCATGTCAGTATGACCTTTAACCCCGGTACGGTGAACGAGAAAAAATGCGCTGACCGATATCAATCTGCATATGGAAAGCGGCGAGTTCGCTACCATTGTGGGTTCCAACGGCGCGGGAAAATCCACCTTGTTCAATGCCATTGCAGGCAGCTTTATTCCGGATACCGGCAGCATTCTGCTGGATGGGGTGGATATGACCTTCCAGCCGGATTTCCGCCGCTCCAAGGCTATTGGCCGCCTGTTCCAGGACCCGCTCAAGGGTACGGCCCCCAACATGACCATTGAGGAAAATCTGGCCCTGGCCTATCTGCGCGCTTCCACCCATACTTCGCCGTTTTCCCGCATTACCAAGGCGGACCGCGAACTGTTTACCGATCGGCTGGTCCAGCTGGGCTTGGGGTTGGAGAACAGGATGATTTTTTCTTTCTGTAAACTAATGACAGTATACAGAACAATCCAGAGACACGCAAGCTAATCATTATTACGCTATTTTAAGAGGTCAATAACAAGAAGGGCATATGAGAAAGAAAAAATAAAATATGGAAGTATATTTCTTATAACATTTCCCAGGTATGAAGTAGATGAAATCGTTGTAAGAAATTGTGAAGAATTAGGATTTAAGAATATATTCCTTGCTAAAGAGTTTGAGGGAAAATCAATTTGTGAGATGCCGGAAGTGGATGTGATATATGTCACAGAGGGAAATACATTTGAAATCATTGATTATATTCGAAAAAATCATTTTGACACCTATCTATGCAATATGGTTGATAATGGTGCAACCTATATTGGTTCGTCTGCAGGAGCAATTCTTGCATCAGCATGGTTTAAGTGTGCTTTGGATTTTGATTCAAATTTTTCTGGAGTTTATGATTTTACGGGAATTTAACCTGTTACCAAGGGAGGGCAATTTTTCTTATACAGTAATTCCCCATTATACATATAAGCAGATTCAAAACTATATGGTTCTTTTGCCAGATGAAGAAGTATAATGGTCTCATAAATTA
>ENA-OQBL01000527-OQBL01000527.1-human-gut-metagenome-genome-assembly--contig:-NODE-527-length-19799-cov-2.560390_pt1 | contig 19799 bp, 24 predicted proteins | sample MGYA00242747_ERZ504553 | MGnify/ENA primary metagenome ERZ504553 (study PRJEB26092, sample SAMD00036240) | human gut metagenome | host: Homo sapiens | study: EMG produced TPA metagenomics assembly of...
CTATTTGCCTCCCTTGCAAAGGGTGCGGGTCTCCGGTGGAGACCTCTGCACTTTAGTGCAGAAGCACCGACCGACACGACAGGGGAGACGGTGGGTGCAACTTGTTGCACTCGGAGGGATTGGAAAGACGGCAAGGACATCGAGTCCTTGCCGTCTTTGGCGCTTTCCGTCTTTTGCTCGGAGGCAGTACCCACGTACAGCACCCACTCGCAAAATACGAAATTCATCTCACTTTCTCAGCATCTAAAAAACTTTTATATAAATTCAAAAAATAATGCACAAAATAGTAACGGTGATATTATGGAATTTTTTCAAATAATTATATTATCCTTTGTTGCAATGGTTGTATTATTTTTATTAACTAAATTAATGGGTTTTCAGGCAGATAAGCGAGATGAGCTTTTTTTGACTATGTTATAGGAATTACCATAGGCTCGATTGCAGCAGAAATGTCAACAAACATTGAACTTGAATGGTGGAAGGGCATAACGGCAATGGCCGTTTGGGCTGTTATCGGCGTTTTGCTGTCGGTTATTACGCAAAAGAGCATTAAGGCAAGGCACTTTATTTCGGGCGAAGCGATTATCATAATGCAAAAGGGCAAAATAATTAAGAAAATATGAAAAAAGCAAAGCTTGACATTGACGATTTAATTGCAAGCGCAAGAGCGAGCGGATATTTTTCGCTTGCAGATATCGACTGCGCAATTATGGAAACCACGGGAAACATCAGTTTTATGCCGACTCCGCTTAAAAGACCGCTTAACCCAAAGGATTTCAACTTTGCTCCTATAAGAGAAGGTCTTTCTTATGATGTCATATTAGACGGGCAATTACTCGAAAAAGAGATTGAAAAATCCCCTATCGGCAAAAATGAGCTTAAAAAGATGATTAAAAACAGAGATATTTCGCTCAATGATATTGCCGTTGCAAGCGTTGACGAAAATAAACAGTTGACAATTACAACTTATTAAATTATATTATGTATGATTAAATAAAAAAAAGAGGTGCAAATATGGCTCACATTCACGAACACACAAATGGCGAATGCTGTCACGACCACGGCTGCGGCTGTGAACATTCACATGAGGATATAGACAAAGGTCAATTTTTATTCAAATTAATCGGCGGAGGATTTTTCCTGATTGCCGGCTACATATTAAACGAAATTGCCGAAAGAAATATTGTTGATTTACCTAAATTCACATATCTTGTATGTTTTATGCTTTCATACTTAATAGTAGGCTTTGACATAATCAAAGAAGCTGTTGAAGGTGTAATGCACAAGGATATTTTTAACGAAAACCTACTTATGACCATTGCTTCAATCGGTGCATTTGCTGTCGGAGAATACAGTGAAGGCTGTATGGTAGTATTCCTCTTTACCATAGGCGAATATTTGCAGGGCCTTGCACTTGAAAAAAGCAGAAAGTCGATTAAAAATATGCTTGAAGCCAAGACGGAGGAGGTCAATATTTTAGTTGACGGCAAGGAGCAAACAGTTAAGCCGGACGAGGTTAAAGTCGGCGACTTAATGATTATCCGCCCCGGCGAAAAGCTTGATATTGACGGTATAATAAGCGAGGGTACGTCGCAATTTGATATGAAATCGCTCACGGGCGAAACAATTCCGATTACCAAAACAGTCGGCGACGGCGTGCTTGCAGGCTCGGTAAGCCTTGACGGCACGGTAACGGTTAAGGCCGAAAAGGAATATAAGGATTCGACAGTTTCAAGAATACTTGATATGCTTGAAAAATCGCAGGATAAAAAGAGCCACGCTCAAAAATTCATCACCCGATTTGCAAGAATTTATACTCCAATTGTATGCTTAATTGCCGTGCTTATTATGGTTGTGCCTCCCCTTTTCTTCGGCGGTCAATGGCACGAATGGCTTTACAGAGGTCTTTCGGCACTTGTTGTTTCCTGCCCTTGCGCACTTGTTATTTCAATTCCGTTAAGCTTTTTTGCGGGAATAGGCGCATGCTCTCGTGAGGGAATACTCGTCAAAGGCGGAAACTATCTTGAAGCACTTGCAAAAGCTGACACAGGTGTATTTTGACAAAAACGGCACGACTCACAAACGGCAAATTTTGAATTTGTAACCTGTGAACACAACCATTGCCATTGCAAAGGATAACAAGCACAGAGAGCTTTTAAAAATTATTGCCGCTTGCGAAAGATATTCCACCCACCCTATTGCAAAAAGCATTAATGTTGCATTCGGTCACTATGCAGACGAATGTGACGTTAAAGATTCAAAAACTTATGCAGGGCTCGGTGTTTCGGCAGTAGTTGACGGAGTTAAATACTTCGTCGGAAATGAAAAGCTTATGCGTGAGCACTGCGATGATTTTAATGAAACAAGCGTTATAGGAACGGCAATTTATTGTTGCAGTGAAAAAGGCTTTATGGGTGACATTGTATTTGCCGATATCATTAAGCAGGACAGCAAGGACGCACTTAAAAACCTTAGAAAGCTCGGAATTAAAGAAACAATTATGATGACGGGCGACAAGGAAGTAATTGCCAAAGACATCGCCAAAAAGGCTGATATTGACACGGTTTACTCCCGTCTTATGCCTGACGAAAAAGCGAATATAGTAAGTGAGCTTCGAAAAAAGCGGCAAAACCGTTGTTTACACAGGCGACGGAATTAACGACGCACCTGTTTTGTCGCAGGCTGACGTTGGTGTAGCTATGGGCGGTGCCGGCTCTGACATAGCAGTTGAAGCGGCAGATATGGTTATTATGGGCGACTCGCTTTCAAAGCTTGCAATCGGCAAAAAAGCCGCAAAGAAAACAATTCGTATAGTTTATGAAAATATCATTTTTGCAATAGCCGTAAAACTCTTAATCATTATCGGCTGTGCGGTAGGTATATTTAACGAAAATGCAATGTGGCTTGCGGTATTCGGCGACGTAGGCGTTTGCCTTATTGCGATTGCAAATTCACTCAGAGCTTTAAGAGTAGGCAAAATCAAGAATGATAAATAAGCTAAAACAACAAAAATTCAATATCATAAATTAATGGGCTGTCTCACAAAAGTGAGACAGCCCATTTAATTAAAATCCGTTATTCTTTAAGAAATCATATATTCTCTTTGAATTGTTATTATCACGGTATTCAAAGTATTTAGGAGCGGCAAGGCGGTCCTTTTCATTTTCAACAAAACCGTTATTTGCGAAATATTCAACATCGTTCAACAGTGCATCCTCAGTAGTGGAACGGTTGCCGAAAAGGTCGTTTTCCATATTGATATATGAGCCATGAGCCTGATTATACATATCATAGTCAAACTGATAGAAAAGCACAGGCTTGTCCATATAATAAACGTCCCAGCAAACGCTTGAATAGTCCGTAATAAGCATCGAACAGCGCATCATAAGCTCATTAAGAGGGATTTTGCCAAAAGGAATATACGTTACCCTATTGCTGACAGCAGCCTTGAAATTATCAATATATCCTGCAAATTTAGGGTGGATATAGAAAATAAGGCGAGTATTTGTATCTTTAAGAATTTGGTTAAGACGTGGACTTTGAAGAAGAGATGAATACTTCTTATAATAATCACTTACAAGGAATTGATTATCGCTGACTTCTTCAAGCCAAGAACGCCAAGTAGGCATAAGAAGAATAAACTTTTCCTTATTGCTTTGCTTATCCTCAAGAACGTCCCAACGTGCAAAGCCCGTGATAGGCGCAGTCTTTTCATTATAGCCAAGCTCGTTAATTGCAATTTCCTGCTCAACCCTGCCCGTTGTGACAAAGTATTCCATTGAACTTGTACCATTTTTGCCGAAAAGCTGATGAACCTGCTTAAGAGCAGTTACACCGTGCTGGAGGAAGAGTTCCTTTTTCTTTCCTATTGCACGCTTAACAAGGCTCGGCTTAGTTCTCCAAGCGTAAAGATGAGATTTTGAGTCGCTCGAAATACAAATTGACATTGACATAATGTAAAGCATATGCTTAACACTCATAAAATCAATTACGTGCTTGCCGTATTTTTCAACATTTTTATATTCGTCTGAGCGCTTATCAATTACATAATAGATATTCTTTTTCTCTTTTTCATCAAGATTTTCCATACAATACTTGAAGAAATAATAGCCGTTATCCTGCGCCATTTTGCAGAATTTTTCATAAACAATCCATATATTTTTACGGCTTAGGAAAAGACCTGAGAGAATATAAAGAATATATGCCAAAACTTCCTTGCGCTTAACCTCGGCAGTATCGTATTCGCTTCTTTCCCTAAAGCAGAAATTAATAATGCCTTTTTTTGGTGAAATAAGGGAAAATTATATGCTTATCGTCAACATCACACTGAACATTTGAAAAATAAAGCTTTTGCTTAATCGCATAGCCGTTATAACCGAGCTTAACATATTGCTTTGCGCCGTATTTTTCAACTACGGCCCTCACGTCCCAGAATATTTCCTTAAGCGGCATATCACCCTTAAATTCGAGAGTTGCATTTACCCTTGTAAAGCCCTCTTTCTTTTCAAGCTTACAATCAAACGGAATTTGAATATCCTCAATAACGCTCCTGTATTTAAGAACAAGACCGTCAAACTTAGCGTTTTGGTCGTTCGGAATATTGAACGCAAGTTCAAGGCGATTGCCATTAGTTTTAAGAGAAGTAAGCTTACACGGCGGATAAATCGCTTCAAGTGCATCATCTTTTTTGCCAAAATAAAGGGTGAACTCTCTTTTATCATTGTAAAACGGACTTGTCGCAAGTTCATAAGCAGTAGGCGTTAAATCATAAAGCTTGAGCATTTTTCTTGTACGCTCACTGTTAGCGTCAACCAGCTTTTTAAGGTCCGTATCAAAATAAGATTTCGGAAGAGTATACGTTGCAAAAAGCGGTTCGCAAAATCTTTTGGAAATATCACCATCTTTTGCCTTTTTAATTGACGGCATAACTATACATTTTCTGCCCTTTTTCTTATCAAATGCAATAATACCGACATTATATCTTTGCTTATTGTAAACAACGAGTTTTTCAATAAGAATATCAAGCGGAATTTCAAAACTCTTTGTTTGCCTGTTTTCCTCAGTCAAAGGAAGTGTTTTTTGAATAACACGCTTATTGTTTAAAACTGCTATTTGCTCAAATTCGTACCCCTTGGCATTAAGAGATACAGCAATTTTTTTGTTGCCGTTTGCAACATTTTTTGTATTTAGATGAACAATATCACGCTCGTCAACAAAGCAATTTTCATCAAATGCGCTGATATCTGTAATAAACTTAGGGTCAATGTTAAGATTTGGGAATGTACGCTGAATTTCTCTTTTATGAACAGCATCCTTAACTTTTTTAACGCCTAAAATGGCACAGTGCATCCTCAATATACGTTCTCGGAGTTGTCATTGTGATAACAACATATTTGAACATATCGTTGAAATTATCATAAAGCGCAGGGCCAACCTCACCCTTAAACCATTTCTTTTCAAAAGCAAAACAATTGTATCGTCTTTTGCAAATTTTTGAAATTGAATTAAGATGAGCATATTCCTTAACAATTTCAGGGTGAATAACTTTATACTTCTTTTCCTTATTAAAGGAATAGTCCTTGATTTCAAGGCTGTCACTCTCACCCGTAAACAAAAGGTCAAGAAGCCTTTGGCTTATATCCGGTGCATCATACTTAAAGAACGTTTTGAAATATTCGGTATCGGTATACGAATCACTCATAAAGCTTTCATCACTAAGCACCCTTGCAAGCTCTTTTTCATCATAAATCTTACGGAAAGGAAGCGTTGCAACGTCCAAATACATTCCTCTGTCGTGCATATATTCATCATAGTCATACATAAAGAGGATAATCGGCTTTTGAGTGATTGAATAATCAAAAAATACAGATGAATAGTCTGTAACAAGTGCGTCTGCGCAATTCAAAAAGCTATAGTTATCAACACCCTTTGGGAAAGGCTTGATATGCTTATAATTGCTAAGCGAAATTGAATCCTTCAAAATCGGATGGAAATTGACAAAGAAAACTTGGTCATCACTAAGCTTATTATCAATAACCTTAAATATTTCCTTAACCTTGCTTTCATACGAAGCGGTGTTGATATCGTGGTTGCTTGTGCCTCTCCAAGTCGGCATATAAGCATAAACGGTCTTTCCCGCTAAGCCAAGTTCTGCTTTAAGTGCCTCTCCCTCTTCTTTTTTAAAGAATATTTCATTTCTCGGATAGCCCGCCATAACAACCTTGCCTGTATAAAGGTCGTTAAGGTTATAATCCTCCATCATAACATCACGGGTGAAATCGTTGGGGAAAGTTATATAGTCAGCCTGCAGGAAATTATGCTGAACATTATACATTGACTCAATGCCGAGGCGCATTTTTTTGCCGAGCGTTTTAAGCGGAGTGCCGTGCCAAGTTTGAATATAAACCTGCTCCGGCTTTTAACGAAATAAACCGGAAATGAGCTGTTATTGATAAGATACTTTGCGCTTGCAAGAATTTTTGTATACTTAAATGTCGTTACATCAATAAGCTTAACGTCAAGCCCGATTTCTTTTATAAACTCGGCGTGCTTTTTCTTATTCTCCGTGCCGTAATATATTTTATATTTTCCGGGGTAGGATTTAAGAATTTGGCGAACAAGCGCAAGGGTAGAGTCAGAAATATTTGAACCGTGAAACGACTCAACCAAAATGACATTATCCTTAACCTTGCAGTGCTTAATAAAACATACCGAAATTAAAACTTTCTTTTCGGCGATTTTGGAAACATACGAGAAATATATTTGAGTATTTTTTTATAATCTTTGTATTTTTTCAGATATACCCATTTTTACCTCCAAATGAAATCTATATTAAAAATATAAAATTACATACTTATTAATTTTAACATATTTTAAGCTTATTTGCAACAATACGCTGATTTTGTAATAAAATGCTTATGTCAATTTTATTTATATGTCGAAAAGTTAAGGAAATGTTTATTTTAGTTATTGAAATGAGAGGGCAAAGTGATATAATTAAGTTAGGAAAATTTTACGTAAAATTGAAAAAAAGGAGTTATACCGATGAATAAAAATGAAATATTATCTTACGTTGACCACACCTTATTGGCGCAAGGCGCAACGTGGGAGGAAATAAAGCAAATTTGCATTGACGGCATAAAATACGGCTGTGCAAGCGTTTGTATTCCGCCGTCATTTGTCAAAGCGGCAAAGGCTTATACCGGCGATAAAATAAAAATATGCACAGTTATAGGCTTTCCAAACGGATATAACACAACCGAAGTCAAATGCTTTGAAGCAAGCGATGCCAGTTAAAAAATCGGCGCAGACGAAATTGATATGGTAATTAACATCGGTTTTTTAAAGGACAAAAAAGTATGATGAATTGCTAAATGAAATAAATGAGATTAAAAAACGCGTGCGACGGCAGGCTTTTAAAAGTGATTATTGAAACCTGTTTATTAAGCGACGACGAAAAAATCAAAATGTGCGAAATAGTTTCACAATCGAATGCGGATTTCATCAAAACATCAACGGGATTTTCCACATCAGGTGCAACATTTGATGATATAAAGCTTATGAAAGAGCATATTAACGGCAAAAAAAGTAAAGGCGGCAGGCGGAATAAAATCATTTAGTGACGGTGAAAAGTTTATTTCATTAGGCGCTGACAGGCTCGGCACAAGCAGACTTGTTAAAATTATGAAAGAGGGATAACAATGCGTGGTTTTATAGTTGTACTTGACTCTTTTGGCGTAGGTGCTGCTCCCGACGCAACGGCTTTTGGTGACGAAGGCGCAAGCACTATAAAAACAATATCAAAATCCGTTTATTTTAACACGCCGAATATGAAAAAAATGGGGCTTCTTGCTATTGACGGAGTTGGGCTTGACAGTTTGGAAAAGCACAACGCATCATACGGCAGGCTTAGAGAACTTTCAATCGGCAAAGACACCACAACAGGTCATTGGGAAATGGCAGGTATAGTTTCAAAAAAGGCTTTGCCTACATTTCCAAACGGCTTTCCGAGTGAGGTTATTGATGAATTTGAAAAGCAATGTGGCAGAAAAGTTATTGTAAACAAGCCGTATTCCGGCACTCAGGTAATCAAAGATTACGGCGACGAGCATATCAAAACAGGCGCTTTAATTGTTTACACCTCGGCTGACAGTGTATTTCAAATTGCGGCTTGCGAGGATATAGTAAGCGATGAGGAATTATATAATTATTGCAAAATCGCAAGAAAAATACTCGTTGGCAAATACGCAGTAGGCAGAGTTATTGCACGGCCGTTTATCAAGGATGAAAACGGCAATTTTATCAGAACTGCGAGACGTCATGATTTTTCACTCGAACCACCCGGCGACACACTGCTTGACGTACTGAAAAGGCACGGCAAGGATACCATTGCAGTGGGCAAGATTTACGACATTTTTGCGCACAGAGGAATGAGCGAGCATTATTTCACAACGGGGAATACGCAAGGCATTGCGAAAACGCTTGAAATTTCAAAAAGAGATTTTGACGGTCTTTGCTATACAAATCTTGTTGACTGCGATATGCTTTACGGCCACAGAAGAGATATTGACGGCTACGCAAGAGCCATAAGCGAATTTGACGAATGTTTACCTGAGCTTTGCGCAAATCTTAATGATGATGACCTTTTTAATGATAACGGCAGACCACGGCTGTGACCCCGGATATAAAGGAACGGACCACACAAGGGAATATGTGCCGCTTATCATATATTCAAAATCGCTCAAAAACATAAATTTAAAAACCGTTGACGGCTTCGGCGTTGTTTGCAACAACGGCACTTTCGACTTTTCGGCATTAACGAACAGCTTGAAGGCGAAAATGTAATAGATTTAATAAAGTAAAAGGGTAAGAATATGGAAAACAGAGAATTAATGTATCTTGCAGAAAATGCAAAGCAAAAAAGCTATTCCCCTTATTCAAAATTTAAAGTCGGTGCGGCTCTTTTAACCAAAGACGGCAAAATATATGTAGGTGCAAATATTGAAAATTCATCATATCCATTAACTGTATGCGCCGAGAGAGTTGCTTTTTTCAAAGCAATAAGCGAGGGCGAAAAGGAATTTGAAAAAATCGCAATTTCGGGTTCAAGCGATGGCTTTTGCTTCCCCTGCGGTGCTTGCAGGCAGGTTATGAGCGAATTTTGCGGCAAGGATTTTGTGATTATATTAGAAAACGGGAAAGAAATTAAGAGTTACACTTTAGGCGAGCTTCTCCCCTATTCATTCAAATTAGACAAATAAAGAAGGCGTTACATTATGCGAATGGCAGATATTATTGAGCATAAAAATGCAAGGCTTGGCGCTTACAAAAGAGGAAATTGATTTTTTTGTAAAAGAATATACAAACGGCGATATCCCCGATTATCAGGCATCGGCTCTTGCAATGGCAATATATTTTAACAAAATGACAAATGAGGAAACTGCCGCACTTACACTTGCAATGGCGAAAAGCGGCGATATGCTTGATTTAAGCGAATTTAAAAACTCGACTGTTGACAAACATTCCTCCGGCGGAGTGGGCGACAAAACTACTCTTGTTGTTGCGCCGATTGCGGCAGCGGCAGGCTGTACTGTTGCAAAAATGAGCGGCAGAGGCTTAGGCTTCACGGGCGGCACAATTGATAAGCTTGAGGCTATCCCCGGTTTTTGCACCGCTATGAGTCCTGAAAACTTCAAAAAACAGGCAAGGGATATAGGCTTAGTCGTTGCAGGTCAAACAGGCAATATGGCGCCGTGTGACAAAAAATTATACGCTTTGAGGGACGTTACCGCCACGGTTGACTGTATGCCGCTGATTGCATCGTCAATTATGAGCAAAAAGCTTGCCGCAGGGGCTAAAAATATAGTTCTTGACGTTAAATGCGGCGAAGGTGCGTTTATGAAAGATATTCAAAGTGCAACGCTTCTTGCAAGCGAAATGGTAAGCATAGGCAGGCATTGCGACAGAAATGTAAAAGCGCTTATAACCGATATGAGTTCACCTTTAGGCTATGCAGTCGGCAACAGCTTAGAAGTGGCGGAAGCGGTAAAAATACTTAAAGGCGAGAATATTTTGCATTTAACCGAGCTTTGCATAGCACTTGCCGCAAATATGATCAGTCTTGCCAAAGAAATTGATTTAAAAGAGGCTGAAATCATTGCAAAAGAAATGATTAATTCAGGCAAGGCGCTTGACAAGCTGAAGCAAATGGTTAAATCTCAGGGCGGCGACGTGGGCTATATTGAAGATGAAAATAAATTCGGATTTGATAAATATAAAGCTGAAATTAAGGCGGAAAAGCAAGGCTATATTTCAAAAATCGACGCTCAAAAAAATCGGCAATGTTTGTGTTATCTTAGGCGCAGGCAGGAATGTGAAAAACGGACAATATCGACCCACTGGCAGGAATACTTTTCAAGTGTCAAAAAGGTGATTACATAAACAAAAACGATACTGTTATGACACTTTATTCAAATGATGAAAAAAAGCTGAAAAAATGCAACGGCGCTTATATTAAATTCATTTGAGATAAGCGATATTAAGCCAAATGACAGCAATATAATTTTAAAACAGTTTTAGAAAAAAGGGGGTAAATTTATGAAACTGTATTTTGTAGGCGCAGCACACGAGGTGACAGGTTCTTGTACCATTCTTTATGCCTGCGGCAAAAAATAATGATAGACTGCGGTATGGAGCAGGGCGAAAACGTTTACGAAAATGTTGAACTTCCCGTATCGCCGAATGATATTGACGCTATGCTTTTAACCCATGCTCATATTGACCACTCAGGTCATATTCCTTATGTGTCGGCTAACGGCTTTTCTGCGCCGATTTATACAACAAGTGCGACTGACAGACTATGCAGAATTATGCTTATGGACTCGGCGCACATTCAGGAATTTGAGGCAGAATGGAAGAACAGAAAAAACCAAGCGCAGCGGTAAAGAGCCGATTGAGCCGCTTTATACCACGCAAGACGTACAAAATGCGCTCAAATATTTTACTCCGTGCGAATATGACGAGAGCTACCAAATTTTTGACGGAATAGAAATTAAATTTATTGATGCAGGTCATCTTTTGGGCAGTGCGTCAATAGAAATTAAAGTAACGGAAAACGGAATTACAAAAACCATTCTTTTTTCCCGGAGATATAGGAAATTATCAACCGACCGCTTATAAAAAACTCCTCAAAAATCCACCCGTAGAAAAGGCAGATTACGTCATTATCGAGTCCACCTACGGCAACAGGCTTCACGGCGACAGACCCGATTATGTTTTGCAGCTTACAGGAATTATTCAATCCACCCTTGACCGTGGCGGAAACGTTGTTATTCCTTCATTTGCAGTCGGCAGAACACAGGAGCTTCTTTATTTAATAAGAATAATCAAAGAAAAGGGGCCTTATTAAAAGTCATGCAACTTCCCTGTTTGGTGGACAGTCCGCTGGCTGTTGAGGCAACGGAAATTTATGACGATAAAAATTTAAGAAGATATTTTGACGCCGACACGCTTGAACTTATCAACAACGGCATTAATCCTATTAAATTTGACAATCTTAAGCTTGCCGTAACAAGCGACGAATCAAGAATGATAAACGACGACCCGACGCCGAAAATCATCTTATCTGCAAGCGGAATGTGCGAAGCAGGACGAATCAGGCACCATTTAAAGCATAATTTATGGCGAGAGGAATGTACTGTTTTATTCGTAGGATATCAAGCCGAAGGAACACTTGGCAGAAAGATTATTGAAGGTGCCAATAAGGTTAATCTTTTCGGCGAGGAAGTGCAAATCAACGCAAATATTGAAAAAAATGCAGGGCATAAGCGGCCACGCAGACAAAAATATGCTCCTTTCCTGGCTTGCAAGCATACCGCAAAAGCCAAAGGTTGTTTTTGTAAATCACGGTCACGATACCGTTTGCGACGAATTTGCAAAATCGATTGAAAACGAGCTTGAAATATCGGCTCTTGCACCTTACTCCGGCGATGGCTTTGAGCTTGGCGACGTTGTAAGGCAGGTTGATGTCGGACCTCGCAAGCTTTATGACAAAAAGCTGCATAAAATTGAGCGCAATAATTCGGTTTATGACAGACTTTACCTTGCAGGTCAAAATCTTATGTCTGTTATTGAAGCTTCGAGGGGATGTCCTAACAAGGAATTGGGCAAGCTGACTGACCAAATTACAGCCTTAATCGAAAAATATAAACAAGACTGACGGTGAAACTATGGTAATATACACAAGCAAAATAAACGAAAAACTAAAAAACGCAGATGATTTTTTACTGTCGAGCGAAAATAAAATATTAAACCAAATAGATAAATGTGCAAAAAGAATTTTACCGCTTCAAGACACAAGACCTATAATTTTAATATCCGGCCCGTCAGGAAGCAGCAAAACAACAACGGCAATTAAGCTTGCAAAGGCATTGAGAAAAAACGGTGCCGATGTTTGCTACATATCTATGGATAAATATTTTAAAAACTTTACCGATGAGGAGCGTGCGCTTAAAAAGCTAAATAAAATTGACCTTGAAGCGCCTGACAGAGTAGACGCTGAATATCTAAACAAAGATATTGATACGCTTTTAAACGGCGGCGAAATTTATTTGCCTAATTATGATTTTTAACGAATACAAGAACTCTGAGCAACACTAAGCTTTCAAGAAACGGCGGATTCGTTATAATTGAGGGAATACACGCTCTCAACCCTGTTATTATGGGCGAAAACGATGATGTAACAAACAGAATTTACGTAAGCGTAAGAACAAGGGTTATAGATTCAAACGGTGATAAGCTGCACCCGTGCAAAATCAGGCTTTGCCGCAGAATGATTAGGGATAAGCTTTACAGAGGGCGCACCTATGAAGAAACTATACGTCTTTTTTCCAAAAAGTTCAACGAGGCGAAAACCAATTCATTATGCCGTATAAAAACAGGTCGCATTTCAATATAGACACATTTATTGAATATGAGCCTTGCGTGTATAGAAATTATCTTTATGATGAATTTAAGCGCTCTTTCGCAAAAATTCGGTGATATTAAAGACGTGGTTAATGCACTTGATGAGGTAGAGCCGCTTGACGATAAAATGATACCAAGCGACGCATTTGAGCGTGAATTATCGGTAACAGCTCCCTTTCCTACTAATTTTACATTTAAGTTCACAAATGCCCCTTTCAAATATGATACGATATCATAAGAAAGGGGTATTTTATGAAAAACAAAATCATCAGGATACTGTTATCTGTTCATTTTTGTAATAATACTTTTTGCTTTATATAGGGCCTGTTATCACCGTAGGCGAATACAATTTAGGCATAATCGCAGGCTTGGGCTTTGAATTTTATACTGCTGATTTATATTATAATTTTTCAATAAAATCAATTTGCTTATAAAAAGTATAAATAAGCAAAAAAGTCGGCAAAATCGCACTGAAAATAATATCTTTTGTTCTTTTCATATGTATAATTATCGGCGGCACCACATTTCATAATGTCTTGTCCCGAAGCTTTAAAAGCGAAGTAAAAAAGTGACGTTGCGATAGTTTTAGGCTGCGTTGTAAACGGTGATAAACCCGGAAGTTTTTTAAAAGGCAGAATTAATGCCGCTTATAAATATCTTAATGAAAACCCAAATGCAATTGCAGTTTTAAGCGGTGGGCAGGGAAACGGCGAAAACATCAGCGAAGCGAAATGTATGTTTAATTGCCTTACCGAAATGGGAATAGACAAAAGCCGACTTTTGATTGAAGATAAATCAACCTCAACAAGAGAAAACTTTAAATATTCAAAAGAAATTATTGAAAAAAACGGAATAAAATCAAAGAAAATCACAATTATTACTAATGATTTTCACGAATGCAGGGCAAGTGAGTTTGCAAAGCAAAACGGCTTTAAGCCGCTTAGATATCCGAGTAAAACCCCTTGGAACGGATATATGCCGTTTGCCACAAGAGAAATTTTTGCAATTATATATCAAATATATTTGGCAAGATAAAAGAAAAAGACGTTAGAGAAACTAAAACTCTAACGTCTTATTTTATTTTACCATTCCTTTTTAAACATTACAAATGCGCCTAAAACAGATACAACTACGCCGATAGGAATTAAAAACTCCGGTTCCAAAGCGTGCCGTTAAAAAATCAAAATAAATGACAACACGGCAATTGGAAGAATTGATATTTTCCCAATGCTTTGCAAGATACGAGGCGCAAAGAGAACCGAAAAGTGCAGGAGTAACTTGTTGAAATGCAGGAGCAAAAACGGAATCCGGATCGGTTATATTATGCAAAATAGGGAAAAACGCAAGCACGCAAACGGCAATAATAAGAGTAGTTACAATGGAAGATACGGCTATCGAAATTGTCGATATAACCTCACCTTCCTCGCTTGAAGGCTCAACTTCGGCACTTTCCATTGCACTTAAAGCAACCGGTAATTTCAAATTGGTTATATTGCCTGTAACAAAACCGAGATAAGTGCCGCCTGTACCTAAAAGCGGAGAATAAGTCAGCACCTCAAGAACTGCCGTTGGATAAAATACAAGCGCAACGGTTGAAAGTCCCTTTGCAATCATATTGATTTTGGGAGATACACCGAGATGAACACATATAAGCGCCGGAACACTAATAAACAAGCAGAGGGTAACCAACATCCAAATTTTGCCGTATGTATGGGTTTTATTAATATATTTGCCGTTCATACTATCCCCTCCATTCCAAAAATGCAACATCGGCAGGCAAAATTTGCGCCATAATCATTACAATTGCCATAGCGCCAATCATTGCAAACGGCATTGCAAAGCTTTCAAGCCATTTTAACTTTTCAAGGCCTGCAAGCTTTTGCATAATAAGCATCAAAATTACAGATGAAATCAATGCTGTAATTGACAATATTCCTGCACCGTCGCCTATAATATGAGCGTCGCCCTTACCTGCAATTGCCCTTGCAACAAAAGCGGAAATAAGGCCGATAAATGCCGCCGCACTAAGCACGCTTGAAAGAGCGCTGTTTTTAGATACCGCCTTGTTCATCTTACTTTGCACTTTTTTGAGGAAAATCGGAACAAGGATAAGCGGCATAATTGAACCGAGAGTCATAACCCACGCAACCGTTGCAAAAACTTCTTTGTTTCAATCGGTTGGGATATTCCGCCCGCAAGACCGAAAGCCTCAACTGCATTGGTGGCTGCCGTGACCTCATAAGAAATATTACCTATTACCGTCAGTCTTATCCACGGCAATACATAGCCAAGCCCTGCCGACAAAGTAAGCACAGTTGCCACAATGCCTATGGCAGGCGCAATAGTAAAAAGTGATGACGAAACGATTGTATTCTTAATTGTTTGATTTGCTATTCCAAGCTCCTTAGCCCTTTTTACTGCACGCACAAGAAAGAAAAGTGCTTGTGCGACAACAAAGAAAACAACGCAAAGAGCAATAGCCACCATAAAAGAATCCTCTTTGAAATTCATATCATTACTCCTTTGTCATAATTCTTATATATCGCTTGAAAAAATGCCACGCCCTGAGTAAGCTGTTCAACAGGAATACGCTCGTTTGTTGAATGTGTGGTAAGCAAAAGTTCTGTATCAACCGTAAACGGAGCAAAACGGTAAATATTTTCACAAACGTTTTCATAGTTATATGCGTCTGTACCGCCCATAACGAGATAAGGCGCAACGATATTTTTTTCATCAAGAGAAACGGAAAGCGTTGAAAGCGTTTTAAAGGCTCTTGTATCGGTAGGCGAAACAATGCTCGGTTCCTTGCCCTTGATAAATTCTATTTCAACATTTTCACCGCCCATATATTTTTCAATATGACGTCTTACGTCCTCTATTGTTTCACCGGGCATAATTCTGAAATTGACCGTAACGCTTGCTTTTTGCGGAAGAACATTTGCCGCCGGTGAGGCAGAACTCATTGTAACCGCCGTCGTTGTGCGCACAAATGAAGCGGCAGGCGGAATTTTTTTCATAACAGCAAGCAAAACAGGCTTTAAAAGCCAAAGATTGCAAAATACAACTCTGCCGATATATGACGTTCTTTTGCCTATCTGTGTAAAAAGATTATATACAAACGGCAAAATTCTTGCCTTAAACTGATGATTTTCAAGCGCTTCAACCTTTTTTGAGAGAACACCGAGAGCCGTATGCTTAGGCGGCTGAGAAGAATGACCTCCCTTAGCCTTAACCGTAATTTTAAAATCGGCATATCCCTTTTCAGCAACACCGATACCTGTTAAATTAGCGTCAAGTATGCCCTTAACCTTAGCCGGAAGCATTGCTCCGCCCTCGTCAACAACACTGTCAAGGCGAACGCCACGGCTTTCAAGAGTTTTTGCAAGCTCTCTTGCGCCGTTATTTGAACCGGATACAATTTCCTCATTATGACCCAAGCACAAATAAACGCTTCTTTTTGGCTGATATCCCTCTTCAAGCAGTGTTTCAACACTTTCCAAAAGGCATATAAGATGATTTTTCATATCAAGAGCACCTCTGCCCCAGATAAATTCACCGTCGTTTACACCGTCAAAAGCAGGGTGCACCCAATCTTTTTCCGTTCCCTCGCTGACGGGTACAACGTCTTGATGAGCCAAAAAAGCAATAGGGTCAAGTGAACTGTCACTTCCCTGCCAAAAATAAAGCAAACTTGCTTTTGACACATCTTCAACGCTCAAATTTTCATAAATGAGAGGGAATGACTTTTTCAGAAATTCGTGAAATCTGTCAAATTCTGCCCAATCGGTTTCCTCCTCGTTTTCGTGAGATATCGTTTTAATCCTTATTGCATCGCATAAATGCTCCTCAACACGTTTTGAATTAACGTTTTCTTCTTCAAAAACCTCTCTCTTTACAGGCTTTGCCTTAAAGAAAATCGCTCTTATCAGCGTAAGTACAATAAATGCAGCAAGCAAGATAAGAATAACATAAAGCACTTTCACACTATTACCCCCTAAATATAAAAAAGAATATAAAAATGCTGATTATATTATATATCATTTGCCCCAATATGAAAACCCTTTAAAATAAAAATAGACAAAAATAAAGGACTTGTATTTTTACAAGTCCTTTCAGCGTGTAGAAAAAAGTCCAATTACAAATTTCTACACGCTGGGAGACTTCGAGAAAGTGAGATAAATTTCGTATTTTGCGAGCGGGTGCTGTACGTGGGTACTGCCCCCGAGCAAAAGACGGAAAGTGCCAAAAGTGGCTTGAACGTAATGTTCAAGCCACTTTTCTATAAATGTATTTTTGATTTTATTTCGGCAAGAGCAAGCCCTTGCCCTACGATACGTCGAAAGAAATTCCGTGTTTGAATGAATTTCTTTGAAATTCATAATAAACACTTCGTTCCTTTCTCCTTTTCCCCACCAAATTTTCAATTTGTCGGGGACCCCGAATGGAATTTCGTTTTATAACACGGCACGGTTTAGCCACTTTATCGACAGTCTAAAAGGACTTGTATTTTTACAAGTCCTTTTTTTCAAAGTTATTACAGTTTTATTTTACTCTTGTTAAGCCAATAGTTGAACCTGCAAGATAATCGTCAGATGCAGGATACTCACATTGATACTTAATATCAAGAGATGCACTCTTATCCTTAAGAACAGCCACGTTAGCGTGCTTAACATCAATATGAACAAGCATTGTGTAATCAGCCTTGGTAATCTCGTTAGTCTTTGTATCAATAACAAAAGTACCTGTGCCGCCCTTATAATCAACTACAAAGTTATCCTTAATCGTACCCTGTGAGAATGAAAGAACATTGATTGATTCAACAACGGATGAAATATCACCGAGTGAATTAAAGAATCTACCCTGTGAGTCCTCGCCCGGTGTTGAAAGGAGAGCCTCTTTTGGCTGAATAACCATTGTGATAGTGCCGTCGTTGTTATCTTTTACATTAGCTGCAAGAACATCATCAGCAGTAAGATGCGATGTAGTGCAATCCATCTTTCCGTCATTTTTAGTATCGCCCTTAGGGTCTCTGTTACCTGACGGTGAAAGGCCGTTTGTACCGCCTTTGAAAAGGCCGCCTACGATACCAGGAACAAGCTTGTTGATAATGTCGTTTGACTTGCCCTCAACAAGAAGGTTCTTAACCTCAAGAGTCTCTGTACCAAGCATCTTGTAGTAGCTGTGTGTTTCGCCTGAATCGGTTTTATATTCAGCAGTAAGCGTCTTGGTATAGTCGTAGCACTCTTTATAATAATTAACTACGTCTTCCTGAGTTTTAAACTCCTTGCCGCCGTATGTGCCTGCCTTGAACTCGCTAATAACAGCAACGTCCTTTGCATCGGCACCGCCGTTAGCATCAGCAGCTTCAATCTTAGGATATTTGTTAATTACAAAAGCAGTTGCTGCAAGGCAAATTACCAAAACGATTGCCAAAAAGCCGTTGAATTTACTTAATCCGGATTTTCTTTTCATACAAAAATTCCCCTTTGAATATATTGTTACTCTCTTATAATATACTAAAACGAAAAATATTTCAACTGTTTTTTTAATTTAGTCTTTAAAAGTAACAATAATCTCTGTTCCTTTACCCTCTTCGCTGCTGATTTCGAGCTTAGCGTCGTGAAGTTGAGTGATATGCTTTACTATTGCAAGGCCAAGACCTGTACCGCCTGTTGCCTTACTACGGCTCTTATCAACTCTAAAAAATCTTTCAAAAATTCTTTCCTGATATTTTTTTGGGAATACCGATGCCTGTATCTTTAACACTTACGCTTGCACCCTTTTCAAGCGGGGTAACCGTGACAGTTACATTTCCGTTTTCCTTATTATACCTGATTGCGTTGTCGCAAAGATTATAAACAAGTTCCTCAACAAGCTGAGCCTTGCCCCTTATATAACATTCCTCACCTGTAAGGTTAAGCGTAACACACTTATTAATTGCATTAATATTAAGTGCCTCAACACACCTTTGCGCAATTTCATAAAGATTGACCGACTCAAAGGACATATCCTCGTCGTCGCTCTCCTCAAGCTGAGAAAGCTGAATAATATCCTCGCTTAAATTTACAAGCCTTAGCGCCTGCTTGCGAATAACACCGGCAAATGGTTTGATATCCTCCGGCTTTGCCATTCCCGTTTCTATAAGTTCTGCATAGCCTGCAATAGAGGTAAGCGGTGTTTTAAGTTCGTGGGAAACATTGGCAGTAAACTGCTTTTTCTGCTTATCAAGCATTTTTTGCTTTTTCTTTTGCTGCAAAAGCGCATTTACGAGCGGCTTGAGTTCCTCATCCGACTTAAATTTATCAATATTATCAAGGCTTTGTCCAAGTTGAGTAATCGGTTTAACAATGCTTTTAGTGATACCCATACTCACAAAAACTGCCGCAACTATTACAACAATTATACATAAAAAGATATATATAATATAATCCGAAAAAAACTTGCCGATGCTTTTAGCTTCAGCCGAAACACGCAAAACATTGCCGTTATCAAGCTGCTTTGCAAAATAATATACCTTTTTTCCCTGAGTGTCTGAATGTCTTGTTACTGTTGCTTCGCCGTTCTTGATTGCCTGCTGTATTTCCTGCCTGTTAAGGTGATTGCCAAGCTTATTTGCACTCTCTTGGCTGTCCGCAATAACCGTTCCGTCCTTTGCAACAAGAGTAATTCTTACATTTTTGTCAATATGATTTGAAATAAAAGCAGTATCGTCATCCTGCGCAAGCTGATTTTCAACCACGCTTTCAACAACTCTGAGCTGCTTCTTTTAACTGATTATCACTATAAGAATAAAAAAACAGATAAAATGAGCACTGCCGTAATTGTGAATTACCGAT
>ENA-OQBL01000528-OQBL01000528.1-human-gut-metagenome-genome-assembly--contig:-NODE-528-length-19780-cov-3.862057_pt1 | contig 19780 bp, 17 predicted proteins | sample MGYA00242747_ERZ504553 | MGnify/ENA primary metagenome ERZ504553 (study PRJEB26092, sample SAMD00036240) | human gut metagenome | host: Homo sapiens | study: EMG produced TPA metagenomics assembly of...
GGAATGTTCACAAACCCTTCACTATCTCCACGCACATAGTCAAATTGGCTTTGTTCGGCTTTAGTCAAGGAAATTAAGGCTGCATGATAGTCCGGATAGACCTTCATTTGTGACAAGACATATCCCATCAGGCGCAGACGGCTTTCTGAATAAGTATTGAACACTCTGCGGTAAATCTCGTCCTTATCAATACCTTTCGACAACAGTTCGCTGATGATGAAATAGATTTCCCGATTATTGGAATTATAGGTGAACCCGCCGGTATCGGTCATCATGCCCGTATAGATACATTCCGCACCTTCCCTTGAAATGTCACTGAAATAGCCCATACGGCAAATCAGGCGGAAAACCAGTTCCGAAGTGGAAGATATCTCCGGATGGGAGATGATAATCTTGCAGAAATCCTCTGGATGGAGATGATGGTCTATCAGTATTTTTCTTGCCGGGGATGCAAGAACAGCGTCACCCATGGCATCTATACGATGGATAGCATTAAAATCCAGACAACAAATGACATCCGCCTCGGCAATCAGCTTGTCGGCAAACTCCTTGTAGCGGTCGTACAGAAGGATGTCCTTGCTCCCGGGCATCCATTTCAAGAAGTCGGGGAAAGCGTTCGGCACAATAACATTCGCCGTCTTTCCCTGCGAACTGAAGAAGTGCCACAAGCCCAGAGAAGAGCCGATGGCGTCCCCGTCGGGACCTACATGTGAAACGATTACTATCTTGTCTGCACGGTCAAACCATTTTGGTGAAATGGTCTATCTTTGGATTGTTCTATTACTTTGGTCAACATATTTTTATTTACTATTTGACGATTGACTATTTACTATTTGGCGTTTATAACAAATTGAAGGGGCAAAAGTACGAAAAGTTTGTGATTTATAACAATATGCGGTAAGAACCTTTTTGAGAAAGAAGAAGATAGGGAATACCTAAGCGAACGCAATTATTGGCAATCTTATTCTGATAATAGTCTGAAAGAGAAGCGTCAAGTACCACCATCCCTATGGAAAAGAGCGAAGTAAGTTCCTCTATCCCACCTTGATACCCCTTGGAGACATACAGATAATCAACTAAAAGGGGACGGGAAGAGTTCTTGTTTCTCCAACGGTTGTCGGAAAGAAGACAGATGCACTTACCGGCATAAGAGACAATCTGGTTGCGCATGGATAAGCCGGGAGTTATATAATCTCCGGTAACCAGTCGGGGAGTCTCCAGATGCAGGCGGTTCCAATGCGGAGAAAGGGCACGGCACAAACGCGGCATATCCGGCAAGCTATCGGTACATGCCAACCAAGAATGACGGTTGTCTGCCATACAATGGACAACGGGACAACCTCTCACGCTATAAAAAGCAATCCCCTGCCGGGGAGCATTGGACATGATGGAAAGGGAATGCCAGGAAACCACTGCCAACAATGCCAGCAACGCAAAGCAGACTCTACGTACCGTAAGGCGTAGAAAGCCATAATATGCCATCCCCAAGAACAGATAGACGAGCAGAACGCCCCATATATCCAACCAAATATTATCGACAGCAGCGCCGGGAAGATGCTCTATCCAGCGAAGCACTTCATTCTGGACATGTACCAATGCCTCTACTACCCTTGCAAACAGATGTTGTACAAAAGGCAGCGGCGTAAGCATCAACAGAAAGACCGCCGAATACAGAACGAGTGACACCATGGGAATTACCCAAAGATTAGTCAACAGAAAATGAGTGGAAAAACGGGAGAAATAGACAATGACCAAAGGGGCCGTACCCAGCTGAGCTGCCACAGACACTGTCATAAGTCCCCACAAATATCGCAGGAAACAATTGTCAACCTTCCAAAGGGCATACAACTTAGGCTGTACAAGTACAATAGCTGTAACCGCCGAGAATGACAACTGAAAACCGACATCAAACAACCAGGCCGGCTTGCACAGCAGCATCAGGAAAGCAGTTGCCGCCAGCGTATTCAGAGTCAGCGGCTTTTCCGGCTGCAAACCGGCAAACGCCAACAAAGAGAACATGACAACCGACCGCACCACCGAGGAGGACAATCCCGTGAAAAAAGCAAAACTCACCAAGAAAAGGACCAGAAGCAAAAGCAACAAAGGTTTCAACCGCCGCCATCGCCTCCACAAAGGACGAAGCACAAACAAGAGCAAAGCATACAGAAAACCTATGTGCAACCCCGAAAGTGCCAGTACATGGCTGGCTCCCGAAACGGAGTAGGTCTCCACAATATCATCACTCAGTTCCTCTTTATCCCCCACCGTCAACGCAGAAAGCACTGCCAATTCATCAGCTTCAAAGCCCAAACTCCGGTATAAGCCAACCACTTTCGCCCTATAATCCAGTGCCACCTGGCTGACAGTGCGAGAGGCATTATGCCCCGTCTTCCGCCAATGTCCGTCAGCCACGTAGGCCGTGCCGCTATAGCCTTTCCGCCTCAGGTAGCGAGCATAGTCAAACTCGTCGGGATTATCATTGTTTGCCGGAGGAACAAGCCGGGTAGATACCAGCAACTCATCACCACTGCGCAAAGTGGCCGTAGCAGAATCTTTCGGAAAATAAGCCAGAAAAGATGATTCCGGGGGCAACCCGTAACTGCATCCTGCTCTACCTCTCCCAGCAGGACAACCCTGCACAATATGCTGCGCTCCCTCTCTTCGGGATGCTCGCGGATACAAACCCTATAAACAGCAGGTTTGCCCGAAAAGGGAAATGCCGTCTTTCCCTGCTGCCAACTCATCAAGCAGAGCCCCGTACCACCCAAGAAAAGGTATACCGCCGCTCCATACACCCATCCGGTATGCTTGTATCTGCCTATGATAAAAAGAAAAAGGCAGAAAACCTGCCACATACTCCCATGCAGAAAGCACGTGTGGAAACGCATCTCCACACAAAATACCAACTACCAACGGCATCAACAGTCGAAGGAAAGGATGCCGTTGCCAGCTGTCGATTATCAATCCAGAAGACGGATTACAGATTCCTTAATGCACGGATGGCCTCCTTCGGATCGGGAGCTGAGAAAACGGCATTGCCTGCCACCAGTACATCTGCTCCAGCTTCTACCAGACGCGAACCGGTTTCCAAGTTTACGCCACCATCCACTTCTATCAAGGCCTGCGAACCAGTAACCGTAATCAATTCACGCAACTCGCGCACTTTATCAAGAGAATGCTCTATGAACTTTTGTCCGCCGAAGCCAGGATTTACGCTCATGATCAGCACCATGTATACATCATTAATAATATCCTTCAACAAGGACACGGGAGTTGCCGGATTAATCGTTACTGCCGGCTGCATCCCTGCTTCGCGAATTTGCTGCACCACGCGGTGCAGATGCGGACAAGCCTCATAATGCACATTCATGACATGGGCTCCCAGAGCCTTCACCTCCGGAATAAACTTCTCCGGCTGTACAATCATCAGATGCACATCCAAAGGTTTCTGCGACAGTTTTGCCACATACTTCAGTACCGGGAATCCGAAAGAAATATTGGGGACAAACACACCGTCCATGATGTCGATATGTACCCACTCTGCCTCACTTTCGTTAATCATTTCAATGTCCCGTGCCAGATAACCGAAATCGGCAGAGAGAATAGAAGGGGATATGATTGGTTTCATAATGCTGTATTCTAAAGTTTACGAACTTTGTGATGTACAAATATAGATAAAAGATTTAAGTCGGCCTAACATTGGAAGTCAAAACTCTCACTGCAAACTTACTGCATACCTTTTGCAGCGTCACTGCAAACGTGTTGCAGTGCTACTGCAAAGCAGTTGCAGTCACACTGCATATTAGTTGCAGCAACACTGCAAAGCGGTTTGCAGTGACGCTGCAAAACAAATGCAGTAGTTTTGCAGTAGGAAGTTGATGAATGACAATCAGTTATTTCATCACACATTCTTCCGTCAACCGGAAGCCGCGCAGCAGTTCATCCGTCTTCAGTCTCTTCTTGCCCGGAAGCTGGAGGGAGCGGATGCCGACAAAGCCATCTTCGGCAGCAACGCGGATATAGATTTTTCCCGTCTGTCTGCAAGGTTCCGGGAGCCAGTTGATGGGATTCCCCTATCTTCTCCGTCTCGAAGATTTTTACTACAATAGATTCTCCACTGGACTGGACCAACTCCGTCCAAGCGGCAGGATAGGGAGAAAGGCCGCGTACAAAATCGTAAATACGCTTCACCGGACGGTTCCAGTCAATACGACAAGTATCTTTGAAGATTTTCGGTGCCGGACGCAGTTCACCCACTACGGCCATTTCTTCTTGAGGAATACTTTTCACCGTACCGGCAAGAATGGCATCAACAGTCTCTACCACCAGGCGACCGCCCAACAGCATCAGTTTGTCGTGAACGATACCCACATTGTCCGTATCGGCAATGGGTATCCGTACCTGCTGAATAACCTCACCGGTATCAATCTCATGTTTCAGGAAGAAAGTGGTGATGCCCGTTTCCGTATCACCATTAATCACCGCCCAGTTGATGGGGGCTGCGCCGCGATACTGCGGAAGCAGGGAAGCATGCAGGTTGAAGGTGCCCAATCGCGGCATGTTCCATACTACCTCCGGCAACATGCGGAAAGCAACGACTATCTGCAAATCGGCCTTCCATGCACGCAACGCCTCCACAAAAACCTCATCCTTCAACTTCTCCGGCTGAAGAAGCGGAAGATTATGTTCCAGTGCATACTGTTTCACCGGAGAGAATTGGAGCTTATGCCCCCGTCCGGCAGGCTTGTCCGGCATCGTAATGACACCCACCACATTGTAACCTCCTTCTACCAGACAACGAAGAGCCTCCACCGCAAAATCGGGAGTACCCATATATACAATCCTCAAATTCTTCTTTTCCACCATTTCATTTACAATTTACTCCATTTACTATTTACCATGTACAATGTACACAGCACTCCGAATGGCAAATTGTACATTGTAAATGGTAAATTGTACATGTCCTCAGTCCTCTGAAAAATGTACCAACACTTCACGATACGAGTTGAATATCTTCGACTTGGACACGAATCCCAAGTATTTGTTTTCCGCATCCACCACCGGCAGATTCCACGCCTTCGTATCATCAAAGGTACGCATCACCTGCTCCATACTGTCCGTATCATACAGACGTGCCGGAGCCGAAGTCATCAGTTTTCCCACTGTAAAGCGATGATATAACTCCTGACGGAACATAATGTTCCGGATATCGTCCAACAAAACAATGCCAATCAGTACTCCTTCCTTATCGGCCACGGGAAAGACATTACGATGCGAAGCAGAAATGGCCTTTACCAGTTCACCCAAATCCATTTCGGGATGCACGGTCACAAAATCCTTTTCCACCACATTCTCCATCTTCATCAGGGTAAGGATGGCCTTGTCCTTATGGTGCGTCAGCAACTCTCCTTTCTTTGCCAAACGCATGGAGTAAATACTGTGAGGTTCGAACATGATAATGGTAAGATAGGAGCTGACGGAAACAATCATCAGCGGCAGGAACAAGTCGTATCCTCCCGTAAGTTCGGCAATGAGAAACACGCCGGTCAGCGGAGCATGCATGACCCCACTCATAACCCCCTGCCATTCCCAGTAAGGCAAAAATTCTTTTCGGGCAGATAAGCCGTCATCTCTATTTCATTGCTGAAATGTGAAAAGACAAAACCGGCAATACACCCCAAATACAATGAAGGTGCGAAGATACCGCCGCAACCGCCACCGCCATTCGTGGCACTCGAGGCAAAAACCTTGAACAGAATAATCAGTATGAGGTATATCAGCAACAGATTTCCGTGCCCGTAGAAGAAGGAATTATTCATCACCGTGTCCCATTCGGCATTACTCACTCCATTCAGCAATAATTCTATCGTATCGTAACCTTCGCCATACAACGGTGGGAAAAGGAATATCAGGATACTCAGCATGGCACCGCCCATTATCAGCTTCTTATAGGGAGTTCTCAACCTTCCGAACACGCCTTCCACAGAGTTCATGGCGCGGGTGAAATAAAGGGAAACCAATCCACAGAAGATGCCCAACATAATGACATACGGAATACGCTCCAATTCGAAAGCTTGGTCCAGATGGAATTTGAACATGGCGTCCGTACCCGTCACGATATAGGAAACAGTTGCAGCCGTCACCGCAGATATCAGCAACGGCAACAAGGAAGACATTGTCAAATCTATCATCAGTACCTCCAGCGTAAATACCAGACCGGCAATTGGTGCCTTGAAAATGCCTGCAACCGCACCAGCAGCACCACATCCCACCAACAGCATCAGCGTACGATGCTCCATCTTGAATATATTTCCCAGATTAGAACCGATAGCCGAACCCGTCAACACAATAGGCGCCTCCGCCCCGACCGAACCACCGAAACCGATGGTAATGGAACTGGCTATGATGGACGACCAAGTGTTATGTCGTTTGATACGTCCCTGTCGCCGCGAGATGGCATACAAGATTTTCGTAACACCATGACTGATGTCGTCCTTCACCACGTAACGGACAAACAATCCGGTCAGGAAGATACCCACTACCGGATAAACCAGATAAAGATAGTTGGCCTCCGTCGCATTGAAATTGTCCGTCAGGAAGTTCTGTATCCAGTGTATGATGCCTTTCAGTATCAGTGCGGCGAACGCCGTAAAAATACCCACAAGAAAACTGAGAATCAGTATGAATTGCTTCTCCTTGATATTCTTTTCGCGCCAAATGATGAAGCGCTGCAACAAACTCCTCTTATCCTCTGCCATTTTTTCCTTTTATTCGCGAATAATCTTGATGACTCCGCCCTTGCCCAACTTAATGATGCTGGACGGTTTCGGGCGTCCCGTTTCCTCTTGGCGGTATCCTACTATATAATCTACCGCAGACTTGATGTCTTCACTTATTTCACTGAAGTTGCCGGGAGACGGTTGCCCGCTGACATTGGCAGAAGTAGAGACTATCGCCTTACGGAACTGCTGGCAAAGCCGCTTTGAAAATGCCTCACTGGTGACGCGGATACCCACACTACCATCTTCGGCAAGCAAATTAGGAGCCAGATTACGCGCTCCGGAATAAATTATGGTAAGAGGCTTGTCAGCCAGTTCTATCAAATCCCAGGCAACCTCTGGAACATCCTGCACATAGAAATCCACCTTTACCAGGGAATCTACCAATACCAGCATCGCCTTACTGTCAGAGCGTCGCTTGATTTCATATACACGGCGCACCGCTTCTTCATTGGTAGCGTCACAACCTATGCCCCCAAATCGTATCTGTCGGATACAAAATTACCCCGCCTTCGCTCATCACCTGGCAGGCATTTTTTAATGTCTTCTATCATTTCTTGATATATAAGTTCACGGATTAACATGCAAAAATAGTATTTTTGCAGCGATTATAAATAAAGTTTAAGAGAAAACAATGGAAGAAATTCAATTTAACCACACCCTGCCCATACAACTACGCTTCAATGACGTCGACAAATTCGGCCATGTAAACAACACTGTTTACTTTTCTTTTTCATGATTTAGGAAAAAAGCGGAATATTTCGCTTCCGTATGCCCGGATGTAGATTGGGAAAAGGATGGCATCGTTGTCGTCCATATTGAAGCAAATTTCCTTGCGCAGATTTATGGTTCGGACCATATTGCCGTGCAAACTGCCGTTACTGAAATAGGAACCAAGAGTTTCCATCTGGCACAGCGTGTCATCGATACGGAAACCCAAGAAGTAAAATTGCGTTTGTACTTCCGTCATGGTAGCCTTCGACCTCGCCAAACACGAATCCAAAACCACTGGAAGAAGAGTGGATTGAAGCAATCTGCAAATATGAGGGAAAAGATTTGAAAAAAATGAAATAAAATCCCTATATTTGTCAATTAAGCTAACATTTGTATAAGTAACAATCTGTTACATTTAGTCAACTGCTATGATTCGATTGATATTATTGACCGATTTTACAGAGTCCTTTTCGTACAATCTGCTAAAGGGGGTTATTGGCCTATTCCAAAAGCCATGAACCATGGGTAGTATGCCGTATGCCACCCTCCTACAAAAACAGTCATGGTATAGAAGGAGTCTTGAAATGGGCAAAGACATGGCATGCAGATGCAATCATCGGCAGATTTGACAATGATGACAATGTGGAGCTATTCCGTGAAAACGGGATTATCGCGTTGGCCCAGGATTACAAATCAAGGTTCAGCAATATTCCAAACATCACCGGCGATTACCGCAAGACCGGCAGAATGGCAGCAGAGTTTTTTCTGAGTAAAGGCTTTCAGAACTTCGCATTCTACGGTTATCGCGATACGGTATGGTCACAAGAACGTTGCGAGGGTTTCTATGAGTGCATAGTATCCCAAGGGTTTGGAAACAATTTCTATTCTTATCAAGATCAATCACTTGATGACTTATGGTTTTATGAGGCACCACCTCTGCTCAATTGGTTAAAGTCATTGCCGCAACCTACGGCACTCATGGCTTGCGATGACAATCAAGGTAACCGCATTACGGAAATCTGTAAAGTCAACAATATCAGAGTGCCCGACAAGATAGCAATATTAGGAGTCGACAATGATGAGATTATATGCAACCTTTCAGACCCTCCCCTGTCCAGCATCAGCCAAAACATTGTAAGAGGCGGATTTGAGGCTGCCGCCCTCATAGAACATCTATTGAATGACGAGGAGGCCACTTATCAGGACGTAGTCCTCCAACCGGTTAATATAATTAACCGGCTTTCGACCGACTTCTATTCTACCACCGATGCCCATATCCAAACCGCTCTGAAATATATCCATCAGAATATAGCGGCTGATATCACTGTATCGGATATAGTGAAACAAGTACCATTATCACGCCGTTTATTGGAGATTCGTTTCAAGCAAGTCACTCAGCAGTCCATCCACAAATATATCTTCAACCTTAGGATGGAACGCTTTGCCCAATTGCTGTTGACCAGTGATGCTCCGATTGCAGATGTGGCGGAACAAGTCGGAATAAATAACCTGAAGAACTTGTCCCGCCAATTTAAAGCTTTGAAGAAAGTTTCTCCCAATGAATATCGGAAAGAGTACCAGACAAAGAGTTACCAGCACTGATTTAATCTGGTACAAACAACATGGTATCAGGTAACACGGTTTCCAGAACATTCCGCCCCGAATACCCGACTTCCAATTCCTGGCCCATGTAATCTTCGAAATACAGCAGGTGCAACTCGTGGTACCCTGCTTCGAGAGCGACTTTCCCTTCGGAACGGCGTCCGCTGTGTCCGCCGTCGTTATCAACAATCAATTTACCGTCTATGTATAGTTTAGAACCATCATCGGAAAAAGTATAGAAACGGTATACTCCCCTTTCTGGAATTTTCACCAACGTACGGAAATCATAAGCAAAATGATCAGGGACGGCTGCTTCTTCAATCGAGAAATTCTTCATCACCCCTTCCTTCACTTTATTACAGGCGGCAATATCGGCAACACGTTTACATTTGCCTTCATAATAGGTATATGCCACACCCTGCTTCTTGGAAGAAGTTCCCGTAGCCGGCAAATAAGCCATACTCTGCTCCTCATCCGAATTCAGACCTGAAGGGTAATAGTAGGCAGCCTCCCTTCCCGAAGGAGTGGAAATCCATGTGTCAAATTTGAATTGGTCTTCGTACAGTTCAATGATACGGGCTCCTCTCGTCAACTCTCCATACGCATCCGCACCGGTCACCCGTCCGTATCCCAATGCAACACCTTTATCTATTCCTATAAAATCGTTATCATGGTCATGCCCTACAAATACTCCCATTACATCCCTCATGTCAAGGAAGGAAGCAAACATACCGGAATTGATGTTAGCGGAGGCAACTCCACCTTCTTTATCATTGCCATAAGTTTTCCCGTCACCTCTGATTTCGTTGTATTCAATCAGCGGAATATGGAAAAAGGCCAAAGCAGGAACGGGATTACCACCGTTCTTCTCCGCAAAGTGTTTACTTTGCTTTCTGTACCATTCTATTTGGTCGAAATGAATCCAGTCGTAAGCACCATAGATTTTATTAGGCTGATAGTCGTTGGAATCCATGCAATAGAGCAATGCCTCTACCTGGTCCTTCTTCTCCGGACTATAAATAGAAATCACACAATTACCACATCCCATAATATCTTCAGGGCCTTTTGCCCCCACATAGTAGGGAGACTTCAAGAGGAAATCATAGATTTCATTGCGCGTCAAATATTCTGCATCATGGTTTCCCATCATCACCACAAAAGGCATCTTAGCTTCATTGAAAATATCCACTACACTTTTCCATCCATCCATAGCAGGGTCATCGGTCACCACATCCCCACTCAGTATAGCAATGTCCGGATGTTCGGCTGCCAGGACAGCACGGATAGTAGCTGCCGTTTCGGCACACTTTGCAGAACCCGGCATCCAGTGCAAATCTGTAAATTGTGCTACTACAAACTTGCCATTCTTAAAAAAGAATTGCTTCTGCGCAAAAGCCGTTACCGACATACAGCCCAATAGTACAATTAAAAAAACAGCTATTTTCTTCATAATTTCTTGAGATTAATATATTTCTATTTCATCTATTGCCAACTCACTCTGCAACCCTTCATGAAAATATCCTTTCGGGCACAAGCCACCACTCAATAATTCCAAGCGGACAAATGCAGCTTCCGTTTCGGCAAATGAAAGAGATACCGGGAAGCGGGTACCTTCCGTCAAGGTAAAATCATAAGTCAGCCGTTTAGTGCCCACCGGAATAAAAGTCTGACCATCCATTGAAACAGAGACACCCATCGCTCTTGCCGGCCATATCCCATTTACCGGCCTCCATAAAGAAGAAAAGGCAACTTCCTTGACTTTTTTGAGGTTTCTTCAGTTCCACTACAATCTGTACAGTATCCTGGTAGAAGCTAATCCAGCGACGCATGTCGCGGGCATAGCCACATCGTCCATCAGTTAGTCCGAAGCCTTTATTCAAGTGCTCCCATCCTGCTTCAGGATTACAAGTATAGTCACATCCGGTTGCCTTGTTTACAGCAAAACTCTTGCGGGTCACTTTCCCTAGCGGCTTACCGTCTCTGTAAACTGCCGAATAAACAGTTGCATCCTCGTCCAACGGTATCGGAGTCCCATAAAGGGAAGATGAAGTGTTGACCGTTGAATCATTTACGGCATAGTAAATATCGGCATCCGGACAGAAGGTGTTCAAAGTCACCTCATAAGTCTGCTGCGACTTGTTCCACGCACCAGTCTGATTGACTTCATAGAAGTTGCGGCAAGCATTCACTCCGCAATAATCCAATCGTTCAAACTCCTTATCCAGCCTACGGGCAAACGACTCGAAGTCCTTATGTTCCGGCTGTGTCCATTGCACCTCTGACATAGCCAGCAAACGGGGGAAAGCCATATATTCAAAATACTCAGGAGTCTGTATGTACTCTCCCCAGATATTGGCTTGTACACCTATTATATAAGCTTGTTCTTCCGGAGTCAGTTCTGCAGGAAGCGGGTTATAATTGTACACCGTATCCAATGGAAGGAAACCGCCGATAGCCAACGGAGCGAATTCCGGACTTTCCTGGTAGTAATCCAAATAACACTTTTTGCCGGGTGTCATAATGACTTTATGCCGTTGGCGAGCCGCTTCGATACCTCCTTTCTCGCCACGCCATGACATGACGGTAGCATTAGGGGCAAGCCCTCCTTCCAGAATCTCATCCCACCCGATGATGTCACGCCCTTTACTGTTCACAAATTGCTCAATCCGATGGATAAACCAACTTTGCAGAGCTTCTTCGTTGGGCAGACCTTCCCGCTTCATCAAATGCTGGCAATGGGCACACTTCTTCCATGCTTTCTTGGGACACTCATCTCCACCAATGTGGATATAATGGCTGGGGAAGAGTTCCATAACTTCGGTCAGCACATTTTGTAAGAATTCAAATGTATGCTCTTTGGAACAATAGACCTCATCAAAAACATCAAAATAATCACGCACCACATAAGTCTTTCCCAATCCGCAAGAAAGTTCCGGATAGGAAGCCAGTGCTGCGGATGCATGCCCCGGCATTTCTATTTCGGGAATGACCGTAATGAAACGGTCGGATGCATACTTCACAATTTCCTTTATTTCTTCCTGCGTATAATAACCTCTCTTTTCTTTTCCATCGTAACGCCGTGGAAAATAATAATCAGAGTGTCCTATCTGAGTCTGTTTACGATAAGAACCTATTTCAGTCAGTTTCGGGTATTTCTTTATTTCTATTCTCCATCCTTGGTCATCTGTCAGATGAAAATGGAATTTATTCAATTTATAGAATGCCATCAAATCAAGAAACTTCAGCACTTCCTCTTTGGGCAGAAAATTACGTCCTACATCCATCATAGCCCCACGATGAGGGAAACGGGGAGCATCCGTAATGCTGACAGCAGGAATCCTAATCTTTCCTTCGTATTTCCGGTCACCATCATAAATGGCTGCCGGCATGAGCTGCAGCAAAGACTGGACACCATAAAAAAATCCTGCGGCAGTTTCATTGGAAGATATATTTATCCTATCGGAAGAAACCTCCAATGTATAGGCCTCATTGGGCAAGGAATTATCTATAGATAAGCAAATATCGGCCTTTCCCGTTTCCGAAATACCCTTCAGCGTTACAGAAGTGTTTTTCAACGCATCCTCCAAATAATGAAAAACTTTCATCGCGGCTTCCCCGGAAGGGACAGCCACTGGTTTTTTCCCCTTGCAGGACATACACTCCCTGCATTGGAGCAAGTTCATTCGGCATGGGTATAATACCATAGTTTGCCGCTACATCATCAGCCACTCTCCCACAAGAGAGAAAAATGAATGACATAGCCAGTAACCAATATCTTATCTTCATAGTATTTGGGATAATAAGTTGGGATATTCCTTGATTGTCTTCAATATCAGTTCACCGAACAAAGTATTTGTCCAGGCAAACCAGGAACGAGTAAAGTCCGCGGCATCCTCCGAATGGAAAGACTCATGCATAAAGCCCGTCCCTCCGTCCGTATCACGAAGTTGCTTCAGACAAGCACGTATTTCTTCGGAATCATCCGTTGTAAAAGCCTTCATAATGATGCTCATCGGCCAGATATAATTCAATCCCACATGAGGACCTCCTACCCCTTCGCCGGCTTTTCCTTTAAAGAAATAAGGATTATTGTCACTCCATATCATTTTGCGGGTACTCTGGTAAATCGCATCTTTAAAAGAACAATAACCCAGATAAGGCGCAGCCAGCAAACTGGGTACATTGGCATCGTCCATACAAAGCGCGCTACCAAAACCGTCGACCTCAAAAGCATAAATACGTCCACAAACCGGATGATTGAAAGTACCATACCTGCGGATAGCTGCATCCACTTCATCTGCCAGTGCTATACATTTGCCAGAGAAGTCCTTGTTTCCATAAACTTTATCCTCTATCTCGGCCAATTGGCGCAATGACACAACTGCAAACATATTAGAAGGAATCAGAAAACCGTATTGTGTAGCATCATCTGACGGACGGAAAGAAGAAACGATTAAGCCGACCGGCTTTACCGGTGCTCCCCATCCGTTGTTAATCTGCGAATCTGTAGGGCGGTCGCAATCGCGCGTAAAGCTATAAGGTCCTAAGCCTTGTTTCCTCTGTTGCTCTTTAAAGGTCTTGACCACCAGCAGCATCGCTTTATGCCAATTTTCATCGAACACAGACGTGTCTTCCGTGTATTGCCAATAATGATAGGCCAAACGAATGGGATAGCACAAAGAATCTATCTCCCATTTGCGTTCATGCAGTTCCTTAACCATATGTTGTGTATGGTCGGTTTCCCAATAGCTGCCCAACGGCCCGTCGTTGAAGGCATTGGCATACGGGTCTATCAAGATACATTCAGTCTGTCTGTTGACAAGTCCTGCCACCATCAGCTGCAAGTCCCTATCTTTCTTCATCAACGGCAGATAGGGCCATACTTGCGCTGAAGAGTCGCGCAGCCACATGGCATCTATATCACCTGTAATGACGAAAGTATCCGGTCTGCCATTCTTCACTCTATATCTGACAGTAGTGTCAAGCGTATTGGGAAAACAGTTCTCGAACATCCAGCGCAACTTCTCGTCCTTTATTTTAGGCTTTGCTTCTTCAATGGCAGCATCTACTGCCTTCGAAATGAAGCTCCTTTTGCTTGCAGAAGGACGCAACGAAACATATCTCTGGCTCAAAGTCCCGGATGAAGATAACACGGAAGCGGGCTGAAAGGTCATTGCAGCCAAGGCAAGCCCGCCAGTCTTCAGAAATTGGCGTCTTGACATATTGTTTTTCATGATTGATGTCTTCTTTAATAGGTATGCTTACCGGATGTCACATTTATCTTTTTCTCTTTTCCACCATAGAGTACACACAGTTCAAAATCGATATTGGAATCTACTGTAATACGAGGTTCATCACTTGCCGAACGGCGTGCCTCAGCTTTTAAGGAAATAAGCCCTTCGGGACCAAAAGGATAACGTTCTATGCCGTTAGTCTCCGTCAAATTCATATCCCAGATAATCTGCTTTTTGGCATAATCTCCCCGAATACCGATAATAAATTCTATCAATTCGGCAATAGGAGGAAGTCCTGCCCAACCTACAAAATTATCCCTTGCCATAAATCCCGGCTCAGCACTTTCCGGAGCATAATATTCCCAAAAAGTTCCAGTCTTCTTATAGACCTCAAACACTTGAGCATAATGATTCAAACAAATCTCCCGTGCCAGTTTACCATAACCTTTCTGCACAAGTCCCTGCATCACCATGTAATTAGTTCCCGGCCATACGCCACCCTGCCAATAACGGCCATTCTCCTTGTATTTGGGATTATCGGCAGACAAAGAAGGAATACGGTGTTTCCGGTTGAATGTGGCAGGATTATCCAATTCCTTCACCATACGGTCCAACTGTACAGAATCCAATACATCAGTAAACAGAGCCCAATAGGCACCTATTCCCTTGGTTGTACAGAGAGTACCGTCAGCATATTGGTCATAAAGGAAACCGGTCTTTTCATCCCAAAGATTGTCATGGATATATTTTCCCAGCATTTTGGCTTCGTCTTCAAACTCTTCTATCTCTTGCCAACGTTCCAGATAAAAGCCCATCTCAAGTAGTAAATTGGCAGTAAATAATTGCTGTAGGTTTGTATCCAACCAAATCATATGCCCGTGACTGTAGATAGGGCTGTATTCCGACGGAACACGGGGCATATTATCCATGCCGGTTCCCCATCCGCTTGACCAGTAGGTTCCATTTCTCCAAGTATGGTTCAATTTCAACCACTTATAATAAGCACAAAGTACCGGAAATATCTTGTGCAGGCGTTCTGTATCACCAAACTGATGGAAATAGACCATCTCACACCAAGGCATCAAATTCGGTCCGGTACTCACCGGATCATAGCGTTCAAAGCAATCGGCACCATCTGCCTTTATTTCACGGCAAATGAAACCGTCGGGATGCTGCTTGGCGTAAAAGTTGTTCAGCGTATTCTGGAAAGGAAAGAAACGGGTACCATAGCGGGCAAACATCAGAATGAAAGAGGAATCCCACATAAAGATATTACCATTATAAGCTGTATCCAAATAGCTTGAGACAAAACCCGAGCCTGCTTGAGGAGCACGAATATTACCGATAGCTATTTCCCATGCCTTCCAATACATTTCAAGTTCCTTGTCATGTCCACCCCAAATGGGATTGGGAAGAATCTGCCGGGCTTCTTCGAAGCTTTTCGGCACAATCGTCTCAGGTTTTGCCACACGATATTCGTTTTCAGTGACCAACGGTTCTTTCACATAAGTATTCTTGTAGGGCAGACGATACTTCTCATCGTTGCCACAGCTCTGGGCATTGAGCGACGAACCCACCGAGAGCGACAACAGACCTGCCAATAAAACATGTTTCAGCATGGGAAATAGAGTTATTTGGTTATAATTTAAGCAACTTCTTTATTTTATCAAAGATGGTCGTATTCTCATAGATTCCGGTAAATTCTTCCGCTCCGGGACCAAAAGCATATACAGGCACCATCACACCGCTATGGCTGCCGGTGGAAAACTTGCAGACAATCTTGCCTTGTTTCAAATCGCCGTCCACAAGCGTAAGTCCTCCGGTTTCATGGTCGGCCGTCACTACAACCAGCGTTTCGCCGTCCTTAGCAGCCCATTCATAGATAGCTCCGATGGTACGGTCAAAGTCGTGCGTTTCCTGCATCAGCAAGTCCAGATCGTTGAAATGTCCGTAATCATCCAGCTGCGAGCCCTCTATCATCATGAAGAACCCTTTCTTGTTCTGATTCAGTAATTCGATACCTTTCAAGGATGCACGCGCCAAGAGGTCGCCACGCTCTGCCGGAAGAGGTGTATCCTTTGGATAAGGCACTGCGAACACCTTGCCACTCCCTATAGCCGCCAGTTCGTCCCAAGTGCGGGGTGTCTGGAAACCCTTCGTACGCAGTTCTTCAAACAAATTGCGTCCGTCCTTCCGGTTCTCGAAGTATTGTGCACCGCCGCCAAACACATAGTCGGCCTTGCAATCCACATATCCCGTCACCACATCCTCTTCTGCATCCCTGTCCTTGTTGTGACAGCAGAAGTCGGCAGGAGTAGCATCCCATAGGCGGCAGGTCACTGCCAGACCCGTTGATTTTCCTTTTTCCGAAGCCAAATCAATCAGAGATTTCAAAGGTCGTCCTTCCGTATCCACTCCCACATAGTGGTAATTGGTCTTTTGTCCGGTGGCAATCGCCGTTCCTCCGGCACCGGAGTCCGTAATCAGCTTGTCGGCACAATAAGTCTTAGACAAACCCACCGCCTGGCAGTTGTCCAGGAAAAGCTTTCCCCTGTTTGCGGTCCATGCCGAATAAACGTGCATCAAGCTCATTCCGTCGCCAATCATTAGGATGACGTTCTTCACCTTCTTGCCTTGCGGAGGCGTTATTTTGGTCACTTCATACGGTTGTTCCAACACGTAGGTCTGTTCTTTGTCACGACGGCTTTGTGCCGATGTTCCAACGGGCAGCAACACGATTGCCAAAAGTGCCCATACACTTATCTTTGCTATTCTTTTCATCTTTCTATTTTTTATTTTTCACCACAAATTACACAGATTGACACAAATTCTTCTCTTAATTCATAATTCAAAAAAACTCTGTAGAACTCTGTGTCCTCTGTGGTGAATTACGACATATCATTTCATTCTACCGTCACCAGCACCGGAGCATGGTCCGACAAGAAAGCCCCGTTTTCCATCTCGGCCAACACACCATATTTCAGCACTTTCCATCCGTTGCCCACAAACACATAATCTATCAGTGAACGACGTTCGTAGGGAATGCTGCCGAAATCGTGGAAACTCCATGCAGGTCCATATACTACGGGCGACACCGTGCGTGCATCCGTCAGATGTCCCGGATCTTCCGGGTTGGTGATATGCTTGATGACATCCGACTCCGGTGTAGAGTTAAAGTCTCCGGTCAGCACCACCGGCATCCCGTTACCCAATTCTTTCACTTTATTCAAGATAAGGCTGATTCCCTCGCGGCGTGCCACAACGCCCACATGATCCAAGTGCGTGTTCATGGCCAGGCACTCCTTGTCCGAAACCTTGTCCTTCAATTTCGCCCATGAGGCAACACGTTCACAAGCACCGTCCCAACCTTTGGAACCTGCCACTTCGGGCGTTTCGCTCAGCCAGAATGTGCCGGAATCAAGTACCTCAAAACGCTCTTTCTTATACCAGAGCGCGCTATATTCTCCTTTTTCCTTACCATCTGTGCGACCCACACCTATCACTCCATAATCCGGAAGGCGCTGCTGCAAGTCCTGCAACTGGTTGTGCAGCACCTCCTGCATGCCCACAATGTCCGCATCATAAAAGCGGATGGCATTGGCCGCACGGTCTTTCCTGTACCGCCAATTGTTCAGGCTGTCTTCTGGATTGTCATACCTTATATTGAAAGACATCACATTCATAGTAGATTCCTGCACGGCAGGCTTGTCCTGTTTCTCCTGTCCGCACGATACGAGCAGAAGCGGGAAAAGTAATAAAGCTATTTTCTTCATGGTTATCTGTTTTTTGACTATTTCACATACAATGCAGAAGCAGGAATAGGTGACAGCTCCTGTGCCGAAGGAAGTTTCCAGCCCCAACCCAGCTCTTCTCCTTCGTAATCCTCAAAGTAATACAGCTTGTAAGCATGGAATCCTTTCTTCAGTGCCACAGTCCCCGTAGCAGGAATAGCGGCGTGCGAACCATCGTTATTCACCACCATCTCATCATCAATGTACAATACGCTGCCATCGTCCGAACGAGTCATAAAGGTGTAGATTCCATCTTCGGGCACCTCTATCAAGCCGGAGAAGATATAGCCGAAGTGGTCTTCCTGACGTGCCTCCTTGATGGAAGGTTCTGCCATGATACCGATATCAAGCAACGGACTCTTCTCTATATCCGCCACCTTCCGGTAAGTACCCTCGAAATATTTGTAGGATGTGCCGTTCCGCACAGGACAGACTGCAAGTGCAGGTTTCATCTCAGCCTTGGTGGCCATGATGGAGAGTGTATGGCTTGGGCAGAATCCGTCCTTGAATCCTTTTGCCTTTATGGGAGTAGTCTGGTCCAGTTCCAGCGGCTTTTCATAGAGCGGTGACAGTTCTGTAGGTTCGCTTCCATCCAGCGTATATCTCACTTCTGCTCCTGCCGTTACCGTGGCCAGTGCCACCGTTATCTTATCCATAAACAGATTCAGGTCTTTGTCAACGTATGGGACAGACACCACATGCTCCTTAGTATAAGAGTAAAGCGCCGACTCTTCCGAAACTCCACGGCTCTTGTCCGGCTTGTCTGTCAGCGTAAAACGCAATTCGCCCCCTTTCCATCAGCTGTTCATAGGTAATGAAGTTACCCTCTATGGCTTCTCCATTCAGTTCTACCTTGTTTATGTAGATATTCTTTTCCGGATTGTTGGCAAGCACAGACAATGTCTTTCCGTTGGCCAGCCTTATCACCGCCTTATCAAACAGCGGCGTGGTCAGTGCAAATTCATTGCTACCGGGACACACGGAATAGAAGCCCAGACTTGAAAGGATATACCATGCCGACATCTGCCCGCAATCTTCGTTACCGATGATGCCTTCGGGAGTGGGTGCATACATCTCACGCAGCAACCGGCGTGTCAGTTCCTGGGTTTTTCCCAAAGGGCTGACCGACATAGTCATACAGATAAGCGATATGATGGCTCGGCTCATTGCCATGCACATACTGACCTATCAAGCCGGTGATGTCCGAAAGTTCCCCTTCCAGCTTCAAGTCCGAAGAGAATATGGAATCGAGTGTCCACTACAAAATCATCCTTGCCGCCAAACAACTGCATCATGCCGTTCACATCATGCGGCACAAAGAAACGATATTGCCAGGCAGTGGCCTCCGTATAGGCACGTCCCACCTCCAACGGCTTGAACGGTGCTTCCCAGTTGCCATCCATCGTTTGGACGGAAAAACTTGGTAGCCCATCAAACACATTCACATAGTTTTGCGAACGTGCAATGAATGTCTTGCAAATATCTTCTTTCTCCATCTCTTGCGCCATGCGGGCTATGCACCAGTCATCGTAGGCAAATTCCAGCAGGCAAGAGATAGATTCCCGCTTGATGTTCGAGGGGGATGAAACCGTTCCGCACATAGCAGTCCGCCCCTTTTTTCGTTCTTCTCGGCAGAGGTTACCATCGCTTCCAGCGCTTT